>Ga0099364_10003287_pt1 | contig 25128 bp, 24 predicted proteins | sample TergutTh196P3_FD_73070 | JGI IMG/M metagenome (GOLD analysis project Ga0099364, IMG submission 73070) | Microcerotermes parvus P3 segment gut microbial communities from Pointe-Noire, Republic of the Congo - Th196 P3 | ecosystem: Host-associated > Arthropoda: Insects > Digestive system > Gut ...
TCCATAGTAGGGCATAAGTCTGTGGAAGTCTCTTACGAAACACACTTCAATACGTTTATTTCTATTTATTGGGGATTCGATGAAGATGGTAATTTGATTGATGTTCTTGTGGATAAAAGTTACGATATGATTCAAGTTCCTAGAGCAAGGATGACGACAAACTAATCAATAAGAAATGTATTAACCAACCAGACTTGTATTAAGGAGTTGCTTTATGGGAAGAAAATACGCAAGCTACCATATTTGCAGCGGTAACGGAAGCTTTGATTCAAAACAGGTTGAATCAATTGTTCAGTTTATCCAAGGCAAAAACAATACTCTTGAACAAGCTACAATGGCCTTTTCAAATCCATTAAGCCGAGAGATGATGGACAGATTTATCAGAATGCAAGGACCCTCTGTAATAATCGTTATGTCAAATAGATTTATTTCAGTATATGATGATTCACTATCTTTCTTGAACATAAATAGCGAAGTGAAGCGAATATCTAAGACTATTATTGAGCCAATACTTTATGTATCGAATTTTGATGACGACTTATTACTAATGGGTGCCGTTAAGCAAGGAAAGACAATAGCTAAAAGGCATATTGGTGAGAACTTAGACGACTATGGTATTAGGAAAGGAAAATCAAGTATTAATTCTTTACAGTCGCAGAGCGAATTCTCAAGCTTAATAAGTGACGATGCACTGTTCAAATCTTCAAATGATATATTTACATGTGAGACAAGCCTAGAGCACGAATTTGGGATTACGCTCAAGCTTACACTTGACGAAATTGAGAAGCCTGCAAGTCCTTTTAGAAAAATTAGAAGTTATTCTTCTCTAAATGTTTATCAAAGAATTGAAACAAAATGAAAACAAGATGTAAGCCATTAAACAATCCATAAGAATAAGCTAATTATTGGAAACGTATAGATATAGTTAAGGCGCGGCATTTGCCGCGCCCCCCGTGTGTCATTTGGTGTTGTTTAGGTTTTCTACTTCCTCACGGGTAAGACCTGTCAGCTTGATTATATCATCAGTCGCCAGATTCATTTGTATTGCATTTCGGGCAATCACAATTCGTTCTTCTGCTCTGCTCTTTTTCTCTGCCATAGCTAAGTTTCTCGCTGCTGTCACCCTGTTCGATTCTTGGTCAGCTTGGTATATACGGCGGCTGCGGAAGATAGCTTGCTCCCGCTCGTCTTTGCTTATGCTCATTAACACTTCTCCCGCCACGGCTAACAATACCCCTCGTCATTTTGCTTGCGCCTGTATTATACGTTCATATTCGGTTGCTTTGTCAAAGATTTCATCAATCGTCATATCGTTCCACTGATCACGCTGCCATTCGGTATAATCAAAGGTATCGCGCTTTATCATACTAATAAAGCGTTCCACATCAACCGGGTCGAGAGCAGCCAACAGCGCGTCCATCGCTTCAAGACAACGTATTACGCTATCTGTTTTCATGGTGTATCCTCCATTTGCACTCGATTTCCAGAAGAGGGCGGCAGCCCACTTGAGGATATGTGTGTGAAGCGTCTCCCCGGTTCCTCGCAGTCCGCATACAGAAATATCCATATGTAGTGTATCACGAACGGACAAACACTTCAATGAAAACTGTGAAAATGCCCCAAACATCCTTGACAAACGTTGTCCGAGGATATCTGCTTTTAAAGTATGTCTGATCCTACCATATACTCTATCGCATAATGCAACTAAAAATAGTTGCATTTTTTTAAAGAAATAGGCTATAATAAGGCAAAGCAGGTGATGGCATGGGTAAAAAGGAAAAGCTGATAGCACGGCTAAAAAGTGCTCCAAAGGATTTCACGTTTGATGAAATGATAAATTTATTAGAGTTGTTGGAATTTGAAATATCCAATAAGGGCAGGACAAGCGGCTCTCGTGTTCAGTTCAAAAAAGGGGACATCCCTATTAACTTGCACAAGCCTCACCTGCGCAAAGAACTTCTTGAGTACCAAATTAAGTATGTTTTAGAAGCTTTGGAAAGAGAGGGCTTGCTATGAGCAATGTGATGGAATATAAGGATTACTACGGAACAGTCGAGTATTCGGCGGCTGATAATATACTTCATGGCAAGGTCTTAGGTATAAGAGGGTTAATTTCCTACGAGGGGGATAGTCTGCAATCTCTGAAAGAAGATTTTCAAGGCGCGATTGATGAATACCTTGAATCATGTGTTGAAGATGGAACAGAGCCGCAGAAGCCGTACAGGGGCAGTTTTAATGTGCGCTTATCGCCTGAACTTCACAGGTCATTGGCAATTTATGCCATTAACAATGGTCAGACATTGAACTCCACAGTTGAAGAAGCTATTAGGAATTATATCGGCGAATACAAAGCCCCGGAGCCGGAAACAGACCCCGCCGTCCTAGCCGAACAGGAAGAAAAACGACACTAGATTGAAGAAAGCAAAGACCGCCTCCACCAGAATTATTTGAATCACAAAGCAAGCGGCAAGCAGAAGGAATATGAGAAACGATATACCGGCAGGCGTAAGGCAAGATACGCTGAAAAGAAAGCCGCGCTTTTTGCCGAAGGGTCGACCCTAAGCGCGGACGCTCTCGTCCTCGTCCACCGATCGGCGTAGGCCAACGGAGCCGTCTGTTTGCTGAAAGGCAGGCAGGCGGGATAGCCGCCGCCAACGATTATCACGAAACCTACCGCAACGAAATCGCCATGTACGACAATGCCGAAAAGTATTTGCGCGATGTTTTGCATGGGCGTTTCGACCCTAAGAAAATGCCGCCCGTGACGAAATGGAAATCTGAAATTGTCAACCTGACCGCCGAACGGAAACTGATTGAAGCCGACTACTACAAATTGCGCAACGAGGTAAAAGAAGCCGAGCAAATCAGGAAAAGCATTTACAGCATTGTCAGAGCGGAACAGCAGAGAACGCAACCGCACAGGGCGCACAATATTGACCTGTAAAACTAAGGCGCGGCATTTGCCACGCCCGTGTGTCATTTACCATTATTTAGATTTTCTACTTCCTCGCGGGTTAGACCTGTATCTTCTATGATTTCATGTATCGGTCTACCACGTTTAAGAAGTCTTGTTGCGATGGTCAAAGAGTTTTCCTTTTCACCTTGTTGGTGCGCCCACCTCTCACGCGATGACTGGTCACGCCGCGCTTTTTCCCGGCGTTCGTATAAATCACGGGCGCGTTCATCTGCTGACAGTTCACGCAACCTGACAACAGCCTGTGCGACTTGCGGATTCCTTTCAGCTATCATATTCAATTCCTCCTCTGTGTCGGCGGCGATAAACTTCGCCCAATCATACAATTCCGTACCGTCCGCGCCCTCCGGCAGTTTTTCAAGTTCAAGGGTGTGGATTTCTATTATATCGGACAACTCTACCCCTGCTTCCGCGTCGTAGAACGTGAAGCGGTGGTGATACCTAAGACTACTGGGGATAAGCGGTTCGTCTGTCACGACAATGCTGATGACCTTTTTGATAACGTCGTATTCGTCGCCGCTCCCTATCTGTTCCGCTATCAGCTTGGAATCGTACAGAACGATTCTGTTTTTTAGCTCCGACGTGACCTTTAATTGGATTTCTATATGGACGATTTTTTTGCTTTTAGTTTTCAGCTTTACATCAATAATCGCAAGTTTATCTCCGTCAAACTCACGCAAAAGATGTGGGTCAGCTATCTCTATTTCGTTGTAATCGTCCTCCGGCAGTTTCAATACCGATTTGAGGAAGCCAATCAGCGATTCCACATTCCTCTCGTCAGCGAAGAACAGGCGAAAGACCACATCGGACCTAACGGGCAAAAACTCCCTATTACTCACATCAAAACACCCTGCTTTCTAACGAAAGTATACCATACCCGCAGACGGATTACAATGAGGAATTACCAAATGACAAACACCGAGGAGATGATGATTTGACCATTTATGGCTATTGCTGCTGCTCATCTGCTGACCAGAACGAAGCAAGGCAACTATTCGCCATGAGCGAATTGAATATACCCGCTGAACGGATATATACCGACAAAGTCTCGGGGAAGGATTTTGAGCGGTCCTCCTTCCAAGCACTTCTTGAAAAAGTGGAGCCTGGTGACCTGATCTGGGTCCTCAGCATTGATCACCTCGGACGAAATTACAATGAAATCCTGCATTTTTGGAGGATTATCATCAAAGGGCGGGGCGATCAAATGATTTTTTGTAAATAATTCTTGACACCTGGTGACTACGAGTGTAGTATTGTACTACCTCTATAAAACCGTACTACTTCTATCAATCGGAGGTTGCGGATGCACAAGAAAATCTCAACTGCGGAACTCGAAGTCATGCGCTTGCTATGGCAAACCAATCGAGCGATGACAATAGCCGAGCTGCGCGATGAACTGATGAAGACAAAGGACTGGAAGAAAACAACCATACAAACGCTTGTCGTGCGCTTGCGCGACAAAGGGATTATTGCGCTTCTTGACAAGTATGGCGCTGCCCAATATGTTCCATGCGTCACGGAAGATGAATACAACCTCTCTGAGGAGAAAGCGGTGCAAGAGCGGTTCGGAAGCCCGAAAGCGCTTGCTATTGCGATGGTTCGCAATGGGAGCCTGACCGATGCCGATATACTGGAACTTCGGGAATACTTTAAAATGGGCGGTGATGCAAAATGAGGGATTGGGAAATCGCAAGCGAAGCTGTCCGCATATTGCTCATTATGTCGCTATCAGGGAGCGCTGTTGCACTGCTTCTTTTTATCCTGAAGCCGATCATCAGAAACAAGCTTCCGAAATCGGCGCAGTATTACCTGTGGCTTGTGGTCATCGCAGTTTATCTTGTACCGTTTTCCTGCGTTGTGAAAGTGCCGGCAAACAATATAATGATTCCGTCAATAAGCGAGATTGTGCATGAAAACGTCGTAACCGGATATGAGTATCAGGAACAGGAAATGCTTCGCAGGACAGGTCATTCCGGACAGTTATCACGAGAAGATTTTGCGCAGATGAGCAGCGAAGAGTTGAAAAGAACCGTTGATGTTTTTGCTGAAACAGATAAAACCAGAATCATCTTGAACTGGCTTCTTTTTAGTATTCCGATTATCGGATTTATAAATGTTTTTATTGGTATCCTCGCCGAGAATGGAAGATTTGTTCGAAAGATCAAGATGAGCAACACTTCTGCTGAAGCAAGGGATATAGAAGTCTATAAAGCGCTTTGTAAGGGTTCCGGAGCCCCGCGACTTTACCGAAACACATCCGCATCGACGCCTTTACTGATCGGGCTGTACCGCCCAATGATCGTACTACCGGATCGGGAATACACAGATGCGCAGCTTCGTTATGTTTTGCTGCATGAACTGATCCATTATCACAGAAAAGATATTGTAATCAAGTGCTTGTCTGCTATCGCCTGTGCTGTCCATTGGTACAATCCGATAGCGTGGATTGTCCGGCGCGAGATAGACCGCGCTTGTGAACTGGCGACAGACGCAGAGCTTATAGGCGACCTTGATAATGACAGCAAGCAAATATATGGCGATACGCTGATCTATGTCGCAGCCGATTCCAAAATGCCGAAGACTATCTTCTCGACAACAATGTGCGAAGAAAAGAAAGCTCTCAAAGACAGACTTGGCGCGATAATGAAAAGCAAAAAGCACACACGCCTTGCGATAATCCTGTCTGTAGCTTTAACTGTTTTATCCGGCTGCGCTGCAATTGCGCTCGGCGCTGGAAGCAGCGGAGAAAATTCTAATAGATTGATTCTTCCGGAAGCGGAAAACGTGCATTCCATGACGATGAATCAATTTATCGAGCATACGCCTGTGGGCGAGTTGGAAATAACAGATAGTGCAATAATCCAAAGTGTCCTAAACGAATTAGACGGAGCGAAAAAACGTTGGGGACTTGAAAGCATGTCGATAAATGACTACCCGACAAGCGGTGACTACTTTCTAGTTCGCTTGCATCAGAACGAAGAAATGCGAGGAGAAATGCGAACGCTTTGCCTGTATAATGATGGTGCAGACTATATCGACGAACCGTATATCGGCATTTATCGCGCGAATCGGCGTTTCGACGATATATATGCTGTTTATCACTCCTATCTCAACCAAGACAATCCTTATGACACAAAAACATGAAAAGGCCTTGACAAGCGCAGGGAGATTGCGGTACACTTCTCTAAACCGTTGAGACGGGAGTAAAGGCAGTTGCGCGCCATACAGAGAGTCCGGGCAGATGAGAGCCGGGCAGGAGAAGCGGGTTGTCAAATGGGCCGTTGAGGGCATGGTGAAAGGCTTCGCCGCCGAGTATCCCATGACGGGAAGGCATACGTCAGTTGCCGGGGATATGTTGGTATCCCGCAAAGCGCGCGAGCAATCGTGAAGCAGGGTGGCACCGCGGATAGCGTTTATTCGTCCCTGACAGAGTACAGCTTTGTCGGGGCTTTTTTGTACCCGGCAGATCACGAGTAAGGAGGCCGCTATGATTAAAGAAGCCATTGTATCCCTCTCCAGGAGAGAAAACCTGCCCTACGAAACTGCGGAAACCGTTATGCATGAGATCATGACGGGAGACGCGACCCCCGTTCAGATGAGCGCTTATCTCACTGCGCTGAGCCTCAAAGGCGAAACCATCGACGAGATCACTGCCTCTGCTTCCGGCATGCGCAAGCACTGCATCCGGCTGCTCCATGAGGTGGACGCCCTGGAAATCGTGGGCACAGGAGGCGACGGGGCCAACACCTTCAACATCTCTACCGCGGCAGCCATCATCACCGCCGCGGCAGGCGTATCCGTAGCAAAGCACGGCAACCGGGGCGCTTCGAGCCAATGCGGCGCGGCAGATGTGCTGGAAGCCCTGGGCGTAAACATCCATCTCCCTCCGGAAAAAAGCACCACCCTTCTCAACAATATAGGAATCTGCTTCCTGTTTGCGCAAAACTACCATATCGCCATGAAATACGTCGCGCCTGTCAGAAAGGAACTGGGGATCCGGACGGTCTTCAACATCCTCGGCCCGCTCACCAATCCGGCGGGCGCCGATATGGAATTGATGGGCGTGTATGATAAAGAATTGGTGGAACCCCTTGCTAAAGTGCTGATGAACCTGGGCGTGAGAAACGCGCTGGTCGTGCATGGGCATGACGGCCTGGACGAGATATCCATGAGCGCGCCTACAACGCTATGCGAAGTCAAGAACGGATGGCTTCGCAGCTACGACATCACGCCGGAGCAATTCGGTTTTCAACGCTGCGGCAAGGAAGAGCTGGCCGGCGGTGCGGCGGAGGAGAATGCGCGGATCCTCCGGGCAGTCCTGCGAGGAGAAAAAAGCGCGAAACGCGACGCAGCGGTGCTGAACGCCGCCGCCGCTTTATACATCACCGGATCGTATGAAAGCATCCAAGACGCCGTCCGTGTCGCCGAAGACATGATCGACAGTGGAAAGGCGACGAAGAAGCTGGAGGAATTCATCCGATACTCTAACGAGGAGGACTTGGCAAGTTGACGATCCTGGACGAAATTGCCACAGCCGCCAAAGCGCGTGCCGAGAGGGACAAGAGAGCGGGCCTGCCGTCCCGGCGTTCACAGCGCCGTAGCGCCTTTCTATTGGAAGAAGCACTGCAGCGACCGGGTTTCCATTTCCTTTGCGAAATTAAAAGGGCTTCTCCTTCCAAAGGGCTTATTGCCCCGGATTTTCCCTATCTCGCCATCGCGCGCGAGTATGAGGAAGCCGGCGCAACGGCGATATCCGTTTTGACCGAGCCGGATTACTTCCAGGGCAGCGACAGCTATCTGGCCGAAATCCGCGGGATCACCGATCTTCCCCTGCTGCGGAAAGACTTCATCGTCGATCCCTTTCAAATCGAACAGGCAGCCCGTCTGGGCGCCGACGCCATCCTGCTGATCTGCGCCATCCTTTCCCCGGCGGAACTGCGCGCGTATCGGGAAGAAGCAGACAGGCTCGGGCTGTCCTGCCTGGTGGAAGCCCATGACGAAGAAGAGCTGCAAATGGCGCTGGGCGCAGGCGCCCGGATCGTCGGCGTCAACAACAGAGATCTGCGGACTTTTACCGTTGATACGGGAAACAGCATCCGGCTGCGAAAGCTCGTGCCGGACAATCTGCTCTTTGTCTCCGAAAGCGGCATACACAGCGCGGAGGATGTGGAACTGCTGCGGCAAAACGGGATACACGCCGCCTTGATTGGCGAAAGGCTTATGCGCGCAGCAGATAAAAAAGCGGCGCTGGCCGAACTGCGCGGCCGCCTATGAGCAAGGTAAAAATATGCGGCCTTCGCCGGGTAGAAGATATCGCCGCCGTCAACAGCGCCCTCCCGGACTATATCGGCTTTGTATTTGCACCCAGCCGCCGCCGGATCGATGAACAAACCGCCTCCATGCTGAAAGAAATGCTGGATCCCCGGATTCAGGCTGTGGGCGTCTTTGTCAATCAGGATATAAAAGAAGCGGCAAGCTTAGTTCAACGTGGTATACTTGACGCGGTGCAGCTTCACGGCGACGAAGATGAGGAGTACCTCATTCGCTTGAAAGAAAGCTGCGGCTGCCCGGTGATCAAGTCGGTCAGCGTCGGAGAGGCGCTGCCTCCCCTGCCCGAAAACGCGGATTATCTGCTCTTTGACGCGGCGTCGGACCAGCGGGGCGGCAGCGGCAGGACCTTTGACTGGGCGCTCCTGCAGCAGCTGCACAGCAAGCCCTATTTCCTGGCGGGAGGGCTGGACCTGCAGAACATAAGCAACGCCCTTCGCGTTCTCTCTCCCTTTTGTGTGGATGTGAGCAGCGGCGTGGAAACCGGCGGGTTCAAGGACGCCGAAAAAATTCACCAATTCATAGACTTTGTCAGGAAGGCAAGCAGATGATTATTGATTTTCACGCCCATATTTTCCCGGATGAACTGGCGCCTAAGGCGATGTACCAGCTGTCTGCCAGCATTAACTACATCTATACAGCGGTGAACGACGGGACAGTATCCGGTTTGCTGCAGAATATGGACAACTGGGGTATCGACTGTTCCGTCATACAGCCTGTCGTGACCAAAGCATCACAGATGCGCAAAGCGAACGAATGGGTTGCAGGCATCCGCTCCGAAAGGCTGGTCTGCTTCGGCAGTATTTATCCCTTGGCGGAAGACTACAAAAGCGCCATCGATTTTGTGGTGGCGCTTGGGCTGAAAGGGCTGAAATTCCATCCGGAATACCAGGGCTTCCTCGTGGACGACCCGCGGATGCTTCGGATGTATGACTATGCGCTCAGCAAAGGGCTGATCCTCTTGTTTCACGCAGGGTATGATCCCGCTTTTCCCCCGCCTTATAAGAGCAGCCCCCGGCAGTTTGCTCACATAACAGAAGAAATGCGCGGCGGCGTCCTGATCGCTGCACATCTGGGCGGACATGATCAGTGGGACGATGTAGAATCGTATCTGGTCGGGCGAAATATCTATCTGGACACTTCCATGGGTTTCGAATACTTTCCCCATGATCAGTTCACCAGAATTGTGCGGCAGCACGGCGCGGACAAAATCCTGTTTGCGTCGGACGCTCCCTGGAGCAACGCGCAGACGGAAATGGAACAGCTACTGGCCCTGGCTATCCCCGAAGAAGAAAAACGCCTGATCCTGGGGGGCAACGCAAAACGGCTCCTCGGCATATGAACGAATCTTCGTTCAGCAGAGTATTCAGCCCCATGAGGATGCAGACCCATGCTGAACAAGGATTCGCATAAGAACGCCGCATCAAAAAACGTCAGTCGGCTTAGTAAGCCGACCGACGTTTTTTTACTTATGGGTTTACCCTGTATTGCGCTGTCCGCTCCTGACCGCGTCAGCCGCTTCTTACTCCGAGCCGGAAATCGTCTTAAGCATCTCCCTATGGGTGTTTTCATCCAGCTTATAAGGGATGAAGCAGAGGACGCCCAAGGCGGTGAACACCACAGGCAAAATGAGCATGCTCGTCCGGATCCAGTTGAGGATCGCGTCAGGCTGTGAGCCATAGGGGCCCGGCGCATAATTCAGCGCGCCCAGGACCCATCCCAGGACGCCCTGGGTAAAGGAGGTGCCCAGTTTCCAGAAGAAATAGATAATCGTAACAATGAACCCGGCGGCGCGAAGGTTGTATTTCACCTTTGTGTACTCCGATACGTCGGGCATCGTGGAGAAGATGGTGATCAGCGTCATCTGGCCAAAGAGGCCTCTGGCTACAGATAGACCGATATAGGCATAAATCGACCAACTGGTACTCGCCCCGGGCAGGCCTGCGCCTTGCAGCGGGAGGAACAGGGCGATCACGCCAAAAGCCGCGCTGACGGTCCAACCCAGCATACCGATGTTCCGCTTGTTCTTGATCAGCTTCAGCATCAGCACGCACAGGGGGCCGCCCAAAAGGCTGCTTGCCGAGTTGATGGTTCCGGCTAGCGCCATCATCATCTGGTTCCCGACATAGTAGGTCCAGAAATACATGCCTGCGCCGCCAAAACCGGCGCCCAGGCCCATGGTCAGCATCGCGCCCATCAGGCACAGGGCCGGCACATTGCCTTTCAAGCATTTAAAGGATTCCATAAACGGAACCTTCACTTCTTCCTTTGAAGGAATGACGCGTTCCTTGACCCCGCTGACACATAAGAAATAGAAGGGCATCGATATCGCACAGAAAATCGCCATGGTCAGCACATAGCCGCGCGCCGGATTGTCCGGGGCGATGGCGTTGATAACGGGCAGCGCCGTTGCGCTGATGAGCATCATGATCAAACTGGCGAAAGTCTGCCGCCAGGATGTGAGGATACCGCGCTGCTGATAGTCTGTCGTCATGGAGGAGATCAGCGAAAGATGCGGCACTTCCAACGCCGTGTAGGAAGCAAAGAATATGAAATAAACACCAAAGGAAAAGAGATACTGCATCATGCCCAGTTCGCCCGGGATCTTTACAAAAAGCAGAACGCAGAGGACGTTGGTAATGCAGCCCATGGGGACGATCCACTGCCTGTATCTGCCCTTGGGAGAATAAGAACGGTCGACGATGGCGCCGATGATGGGGTCATTGATGGCGTCCCAAAGCTTGCAAAGCATCATAAACGTACCGACTACTGTAGCAGGCATCAGGACAACGTCCGTCCAGAAAAAGCTCAGGAATGATAAGGGAAGCATAAAGGGGACAATAACACCGACGACGCCGAAGGAGTAAAACAATCTCTCCTTGTTAGTCAGTATAACTTCCGCATCCAGATCTGTCGTTACAGCAACTTCAGCCATTACATTCAACACCTTTCCGGTTGTAAAATACTATAGAATAAGTTCATATAGAATAAGTACGTGGCGAACATTCCCGCTGTTCGATTGAAGGCGACACGACCGGTTATCTGGGTTTTCTTTGAACCTGATCACTCCTTTCCTGCTTATTCACCGTGCTTTACGCCGGACAGAACGGGAATCATCCGCAGCGTCGCCCTTATTATACCTGATTCGCGGCAATTGTGCCAACATGATTATGCAGCTCAGGCCGTTTTTTTTACTTTTTTACTTTTTTGTATGATTATGTTACAATTGCGAAGTCACACCTTGTTATTAACTTGTTCTGCGCAGCTTTGGGTTATGCACGGCAGTCCCCGGGGCCTAATCGACTGTGATAGTAAGGAGTATGATCCGCATGGCAGACTTCGAGAAGAATATGTCCGAGGGAAGCGTCCTGAAGAATCTGATCCTTTTTGCCCTCCCGCTTATGGCTTCGAATGTCGTTCAATCCCTTTACGGCGTGGTTTCCATGATCATCATAGGGCGTTTTTCCGGCGCTACCGCTATGTCGGGCGTCAATATCGGCAGCCAGGTTACCTTGCTCCTGACGAATATGGTCGTCGGCCTTGGCAACGGAACCACGGTATTGATCGGTCAGTATGTGGGCGGAGAGAACCATGATGCGCTGAAGAAAACCATTTCCACCATTATTACGATGTTACTCGGCCTTGCCATCGTCATCACGCCTATCATGTTACTATCGAAAAATGCCATTCTGAACCTGATTCAAACCCCCCCGGAGTGTTTTCAGGAAAGCAGCGATTACCTTACAATCACCCTGTTTGGCATTGTTTTCATCTTCGGCTATAACGCCTTCAGCGCGATTCTTCGCGGTTTGGGGGACTCCAAGCGCCCCTTCTACTTTGTGGTGATCGCGAATGTCACCAATATTCTTCTGGCCCTTCTTTTGGTAGGCGTCCTAAAGCTGAACGTCGTCGGCGCCGCTTTTTCCGCCGTCGTCGGGCAGGCAGTCAGCATGATTTGCTGTATCGTTTACATGATCCGAAACAAGTTCCACTTCGACTTTAAGCCTTCGTCCTTCCGAATGGATATGACGCAGCTTAAGCTGATCATCCGTTTCGGACTGCCCACCGCTATCCAAAACAGCATTACCACGCTTTCCTTTCTGTTTGTCACCGCCATCGTCAATGTCGTCGGCGGCGTGAACGGCACGGCGGCTGTCGGCGCCTGCGGCCGGTTTAACGGTTTCGCCTTTATGCCCATCCAGGCAATGAGCCAGTCGGTCTCCGTGACCAGCGCGCAGAACTTCGGCGCAGACAGGCCGGAAAGGGCTGCGCAAGCTTGCCGGATCGGCATTGTGGTATCCGCGCTCATCAGCTTCTCTTTGTTTACTTACGTCCGGATGTTTCCGACGAATGTGATCTCCATTTTCAGCAGCGACTCGGCGGTAATCGAAAGCGGGCTGCCCTATCTGCGCTCCGTCAGCTTTGAGCAGCTGGTCATTCCCTTTTTATTCTGCTGCAACGGTTTGCTTCTTGGCGGCGGACACACGACCTTCACCCTGATGAACAGCATTATATCCGCTATCCTCTTACGGGTGCCGATGAGCTATTTCTTTGGTCTATACATGGGTTGGGGCTTGTTCGGCGTAGGCATGGCGGCGCCGATCACGAGCGCCTCCGTCCTATTGATCGTGACCGTCTTTATCCTTACCGGGCGGTGGAAGCAGAATGTGGTGAAGATGGAGGAAGCGAAGCAGGGAGAGCCCGGCGTTTAGTCTAAGACGCGTCCCGCTCCGTCAGCGCCGCCAAGTGCCTGTAGTAAGCCAGGTCGATCTGGGCAAGCGCTTCCCGGGTGATCCGAAAGCGCCAGTTGCCTTCCGGGTTGCCCGGTACGTTGGTACGGGTGTCGCCGCCAAAGCCCAGTAAATCCTGAATCGGCATAATGACCATGCGGGCTTTGGAAAGATAGAGCAGCCGGATCCATGCCCGGCAGACGCCGCAATTGGGCCCGCCTATACGCCAGTCGCCTTCATAACCGCTATAAAACAAAGCCTTGTCCCTGTCCTCATCCTGCAGCTCGTACATCCAAGCCAGCAGGGTGGTGTTGTCATGGGTGCCTGTATAGGCGACTTTATTCTCCTCATAGCGATGCGGCAGATGCCGCTTGTCGCCCAGAAAGCCAAACTGCAGTACCCGCATGCCCGGAAATCCCGTTTCCTCCAGCAATGTCTCGACTTCCGGCCCGATGACGCCCAAATCTTCGGCGATCACTTGCATAGCGCCCAGTTCACGCGCCATAGCTTGAAAAGGCTTGGCGCCCGGGCCTTTGACCCATTTCCCTTCTTTGGCGGACAGGCAATCCGCGGGAATGTACCAAAAGCTTTCAAAGCCCCTGAAATGGTCGATCCGGACACTATCGAAACGGCTCAGCGCCGCCCGCATCCGCTCGATCCACCAGCGATAGCCTTCCTTCTCCATGTATTCCCAATTATAGAGGGGGTTGCCCCAGCATTGGCCTTCCGGGGTGAAATAGTCCGGCGGCGCGCCGGCGACAGCGCGAAACATCCCGTTTTCGTCTGTATCAAACATTTCCCGCCTGCTCCATACCTCGGCGCTGTCGTCAGAGACATAGAAGGGAATGTCGCCGATAAGGGCGACGCCCTTTCTGGCCGCATATTGCTTCAGCTCCCTCCATTGGGCGTCAAAGGCCCACTGTACAAAGCGGTAGAACGCCATCATACTTCGATTTTCCTGGCGGGCGCGCTCCAGGGCTTCCGGCTCATAACGCCGCAGCGCTTCATTGGGCCAGGCGTACCAGGGCTGCATATTGTATTGCTCCCGAATCGCCATATATAGCGCATAATCCTCTAGCCAAAAGGGATTAAACGCATTGTATTCCTCCGCTATCCTGCCGGGAAGCCGGGCAAAAGCCGAACGCAGCAGGATCATCTGTTTGTCAAATACCAGTTCGTATTGGACCGAATAGGCGTCCATTCCCCCGCAGCGAGCGTCCAGCTCGGCTTCTGTCACCCAGCCTTGTTCCAACAGCCATCGCGGATCGATAAACATCGGATCCCCCGCGAAAGCGGATACACATTTATAGGGCGAGAACGACACGCTCAAATGCTCCACCGGCAGCATCTGCCAGCTGGAAAACCCCCCTTCACAAAGAAAGTCCACAAAGTCCCGGGCTTCGGCGCCGAGTACGCCGATGCCGAAGGGTCCGGGCAGCATCGTCAGCGGCATCAATACCCCGGCTGAACGACGACTTTCCTGATTATTCATTGTTCCCTCCCATCCGGCAAGGAACCCTTGTTTCCGAGTTTCCATATCTCCCGCGCATATTTGCGAATGACTTCATCGCTGGAGAAACGGCCCGCGTGCGCAATATTCATAGCCGACATCGTTCCCCATTGCGCCTTGTCGCGGTATAGCCGGTTGATCTCTTTCTGCGCCGCCATGTAACTGTCAAAATCTTTGAGTACGAAAAATTCGTCATTATAGGTAATGAGGGAATCGTAAATATTCTGGAATTCCGCCTTGCCGATTTCAAAAGGCTGCGTATTGATATACCGGTCGAGGACCATTCTGATCCGCTGGTCCCGCTCATAGATTTCGCGGCTGTTGTAACTTTGGCTGCGATACAAATCCAGCACTTCCGGCACAGTCAGCCCAAACTTGACATAATTCCCCTCCCCGACGGCTTCAAATATCTCGATGTTTGCGCCGTCCATGGTGCCGATGGTAACGGCGCCGTTGAACATAAACTTCATATTGCCGGTGCCGGAAGCTTCGCGGCTGGCTGTCGAGATCTGTTCACTGACGTCGGAAGCCGGAAAGATCGTCTCGGCAAGGGATACCCTGTAGTTTTCCATAAACACAACTTTAATGCGTCCGCCTATCGCCGGGTCATCATTGACGAGATCGGCAATCATCGAGATAAACCGGATGGTTTCCTTCGCAAAGTGGTAGCCGGGCGCCGCCTTTCCGCCGAACAGATAGGTGCGGGGATGGACGTCCATGCCGGGATTGTCGAGAATCTCGTGATATTGCACCAGGATATGAAGGGCCAGCAGCAACTGCCTTTTGTACGCGTGGAAGCGCTTTACCTGGACGTCAAAGATCGAATCCGGATCCACGTCTACGCCCCGTCCCGCTTTGATGATCAGCGCCAGCCGCTCCTTGTTTCCTTTCTTAATCTGCGCCAGTTTCTCGTGAAAGGCCGGGTCTTTCGTCAAGCCGTTCTCGTCTAACAGCGACAGTTTCAGCGGCTCTTTCCTCCAGTCGGGCCCGATCGCCTCCGTGATCAATTTGCTCAGTTCCGGGTTGGATTTCTGCAGCCAGCGACGCTGCGTAACGCCGTTGGTAATGTTGAGAAAACGCTCGGGATAAATTTCATAGAAGTCCTTAAACAGCTCTGTTTTCAAGATGTTGCTGTGTATTTTGGCGACGCCGTTAATGTGATGACTGCCGACAATCGCCAGAAATGCCATACGGATCTCGCCGTCGGCTTCAATCGCCATCCGTCCTACCCGCTCCCAGTCTCCGTCAAAGCGCTTCCAAAGCTCCCGGCAAAACCGTTCGTTGATCTCATGGACGATCATGTAGATCCGGGGCAGGAGGGGCCTAAAGATGCCGGCTGACCAGCGCTCCAGCGCCTCGGGCATTATGGTATGGTTGGTATAGGAGATCGTCTTTACCGTGATGTCCCAGGCTTCGTCCCAACCGAGTTCTTCTTCGTCGAGGAGGATACGCATCAGCTCCGGCACAGCCAGCGCCGGATGGGTATCGTTAATGTGAATCGAGACGAATTCCGGCAAACGGCGCATATCCTTATAGGCTTTTTTGAAACGCCGGATAATGCTTTGAATGCCTGCCGATACAAAGAAATACTGCTGTTTCAGCCTGAGGAAGCGGTTCTGGTAATTGGAATCGTCCGGATACAACAGTTCCGAAATGGCTTCCGCGTTATACTTTTCAGAAATGGCGTTGATATAGTCGCCGCTGGAAAAGGATTCGAAATTAAACTGCCGGACTGATTCCGCACTCCACAAGCGTAAATTGTTGACCACGCCGTCCGCGCCGCCCAACATAGGGATATCATAGGGCATAGCGATGACCGGCTCGAAGTTTTCATGGTGGAAGACAAGGCGCTTGTCCACGATTTCCTCGTAAACGTCGCCAAAAAACTTAACGGTGACGGCTTTATTCGGTTTCTTGATCTCCCAGATGTTTTCATTGCGTAACCAATTGTCCGCCATTTCGATCTGATTGCCGTCAACGATTTTCTGTTCAAAGAGTCCATATTTATAGCGAATGCTGCATCCATGCCCGGGCAATCCGCAGAAAGCAAGGGAATCCATAAAACAAGCCGCAAGCCTGCCCAGGCCTCCGTTTCCTAGCCCGGGGTCGGATTCCACCTGATAGATTTTATCCAGGTCCACATGCAGCTCATCCATAGCTTTCCTGCATGTTTCTTCAAGCCCCAGCGCGAGAATATTCTGTTCCAGCATCCTGCCCAGCAGAAATTCCAGTGAAAAGTAATAGACCTGCTTTCTCTTCTCCTCTTCGTAGGAGCGGGTTGTCTCGATCCATTGCCGGGTACTCCGTTCCTTCACGATCGCTGCCAGAGCGGCATATTTATCCTCTACCGTGGCTTCATCCACCGACACGCCGCGGATGGCTTCCAACCTTTCGACAAATTGTCGGGCAAAGGATCTTCTGTCCGTTCTGCGTTGTTGTGTCGTCTGCAAGCCATCGTTATTCACATTCATCATACACCTTGTCTCCCTTTTGCATATATTGCTACGCTTTGTCCGGCTACGGCGCATGCGTCGGCCGGCTTGTTTCTGATCAAGTCCAATTCAAAACTCTCCATGGGAAAAGTAAACTTCTCTTCCCCTACATTTACCGCGATCAGTACCGTATCCGCCCCTTCTCCCCGTTTAAAAGCAAACACGCCTTCTCTGGCGATCACGAGCTTGTAGGCGCCTTCCCGAAACACAGGCCTGGCTCTGCGGATTTCCGCAAGGCGCTTATACCAATCTACTAGTTCCTCGTCTTCCGCACCCCAAGGATAACAGACGCGGTTGAACGGGTCTGCGCCGCCTTCCATACCCGCCTCATCTCCGTAGTAGACACAGGGGAATCCCGGCAGCATAAACTGCAGCGCGGAAGCGATCCTCAGCATCCGCTTCCCGTATACCCTCTGTTCGTCGCTGAGCCGGAAGCTGGCGATTTCCGCCTTTGTCTCCGGAAGGCTTTCGTTGCCCAGCGCCGTAAGTATGCGCAGGGTGTCGTGTGTGCCCAGAATATTCATCAGACTGTCCAGCACCGGTTTCGGATAGTTTTGGATGAGAATCGCCATGGTATCGGCCATAATCGCCGCGCTCTGATTCCGGATATACGAAATGATCGCATCCTTCAGGGGATAGTTCATAACGGAATCCAATTGGCCTCCCAGGAAATACCGCCGGCGCGCGCCGTAGGCAATCTTGTTTGAGGCGTCTTCCCATACTTCGCCGACGATCAGGGCGTCAGGCCGTTTCCTGCGGATGGTACTGCACAGCGAATCCAGGAACGCGTCGGGCAGTTCATCTACCACATCCAGCCGCCAACCGCTGATCCCGCAGTCCAGCCAGTGTTCGACGACGCCGCCCTTGCCCGCGATGTACTCCCGATACGTTGGCTCATTTTTGTCGATTTCGGGCAGAAGCGGGATATCCCACCAACTGGCATAGCTTTCCGGCCAGTCGCGGAAGGTAAACCAGGGGTAATAGGGCGACGCTTTCGACTGATACGCGCCCAGGCTTTGATAGTTTCCATATTTATTGAAGTAAATGCTGTCGGCGCCCACATGGCTGAATACGCCGTCCAGTACCACCCGCATCCCGCGGGCGATGGCTTCTTCACAAAGTTTTCTCAATGCGCTTTCGTTGCCAAAACCGGGATCGACACGCATATAATCGCCCGTATCGTATTTATGGTTGGAGGCGGCTTCAAAAATCGGGCTCAAATACAGGCAGGTTATGCCCTGCTTTTGTAAATAGGGCAGTTTGCTGAGGACCCCTTCCAGATTTCCGCCAAAAAAGTCATTATTATGCACGATTCCTTTTTCATCCGGCAAGAAGGTGGGCGTGGCGCCCCAATCGCTGCGCAATACTGTCCCGGGCAGCATGGGCCGCGCCTGCGCGCCGCCCCGGGCAAAGCGATCCACAAAGATATGGTACATGACGCCGCCTTTGACCCAATCCGGCGTCTTAAGCGCCGCATCATATACGGTCAACTGATAGGGCATCAAGGACTCGTCCCGCGGTCCCTCGTTATCCACCACAAACGTGCCTTCCGCCGTTTCAATCCGGAACCAATACCAATAGAGTCCCGTAGAGGGCGTCAAAAGCTGCGCGGAAAAAACATCGTCTCCGCCTATCGTTTCCTTCCAGGTCATGGGCTGCTCCCGCGCTTCGCCTTCGTCAGGTTTCCACATAAGGATCGCTTTCCTGCAGAAGCCGCGCCGATAACACAGTGTCAGTCGCAGCGGCTGCCCCTGGGGCAGCGCGCCCTGAGGCGACCTGTTCGCCGGGTCGCTTTCATCAAACCGATACACCGCTCACCTCCTGACGCAAGCCCGCGTAAAGCTCCAGATAGGCTTTCGCCGACAAATCCCAACGGAAATCGCTGCGCATCGCTTCGCGCATCAGGTTGCGCCAATCATTCTCATAGTAGGTATACATATGAATTGCGTTCCGTATGGTACGCAGGAATACGCTTGCGTCGTATTCCTCGAAAAGGAAGCCGTTCCCTTTACCGCTCCGGCAATCCCTGATCGTATCCTTTAATCCGCCGGTCGCTCTGACAAGGGGTATGGTAGCGTAGCGGCAGGCGATCATCTGCGAGAGGCCGCAGGGTTCGCTGCGGGAAGGCATCAGCATCATATCGGCGCCCGCGTATATTTTGTTTCCGATCGCCGGATTGTAGGCTATATTGATGGCGACTTTCTCAGGGTGGCAAATCGCCATCTCTGTGAAAAAGAGCTCATAATGCAAATCCCCAGTACCGAGGAGCAGAAACTGTATATCGTCGCTGAGCAGTTCTTCCATGATCGTCATAAGCAGATCCATCCCCTTATGCGCTACCAGCCGGGACACGATACAAAACAACGGCTTACGGGGCGCGACCGGGAGACCGAACAGCATTTGCAACTCCCGTTTATTTTCCGCTTTACCCTCCAAATCGTCGATAGAAAAGCGCTGTATCAGGGAAGGGTCTGTCTCCGGGTTATAGAAGTCGGTATCGATCCCGTTGACAATGCCGCTGAGTTTGCCCGCGTTCATCTGCAGAATCGGCTCCAGATTATAGCCCCCGTCTATTTTGATCTCCTCGGCATAAGAGGGGCTGACGGTGGTGAGCCTGTCGCAGCAAACGATGGCGCCCTTAACCAGGTTGATGCAGCTTTTGTATTCGACAATGCCGTAGTCCTCCCATCGAAGGCCGAACACGTCCCATAGGATATCCAGGGAATACTGTCCTTGATATTCGATATTGTGGATGGTAAAGACTGTGCGGATGCCGGGGTATTGCGCGGCTAAAACTGTTTTCAGATAAATGGGCACCAGGGCGGTCTGCCAATCATGGGCGTGAATAATATCCGGCACGAAGTCAATCAGGTCAAGTACGGTCAGTATCGCTTTAGAGAAAAACGCGAAACGCTCGCCATCGTCGAAATACCCGTAGCAGTTTTCACGATCGAAGTAGTCCTCATTGTCCAGAAAGTAATATACAATACCATCCCGTTCCACCTGAAATACGCCGCAGTAGATGCTCCGCCATGCGAGCGGCACCTGTAAATGCCCTAAAAAGCGCATATTTGTACAGGAGCCAAACTGTAGGCGCACCTGTTGATAGTATGGCGCAATCACGCGGATGTCCAAGTCTTTCGCGATGCCTTTCAGCGTCGTGGGCAACGATCTGACGACCTGGCCCATACCGCCTGTGGATACAAAAGGCGCCACCTCCGACACCGCAAACAGGATCTTTTGCTGACCCTTTTTCTTTTGACTGCGTTTGGCTGTCTTCGCTGGGGCGCTCTCCACCATATCGGCGCAGGCTACCGCTGTTTCTGCCCCGGCGCCCTTCGCCGCTTTGGATTCCTTTTGCTTTCCTTCGGCTTTTTTTTCAGCCGCTTTTTCCTTATCCTTTTTCGTTTCCTTTTCCTTTTTCGTTTCCTTTTTCATTTGCTTTGTTTCGGCTTTGCTATCAGCCGCTTTATCTTCTGTTACACTGCTCATAAAGCTATACCTCCATGTTATAGGGTGTGCGTGATCAAACAATTTTCCCTCTTTCGATGTAAACCGGATGGGTTTTATACCCAAGCAAGGTTCGGCTCTCCGATACAATGACCTGCTTATCCGTTACAATCCAGTTGAGCTCGGCGTTCGCGCCGATTACCGTTTCCCTTTGCAGAACGCTGTTTCGTACCACTGCCCCCGCATGCACTTTCACATTACGGAAGACGACGCAGTTTTCGATTTTGCCCTCGATCAGGCAACCGTTGGCGACAATGGAATTCTGTACGTCCGCGTCCTGCCCGTATTTGGTTGGCGTCGAATCATGGACCCTGGTGTGAATGCGACGGCTGTTGAAATCAAACAGCGGCTCCCGATTCTGCGGGTCGAGCATATCCATGTTGTAGTGAAAAAAAGTGGGGAGCGAACAGATGCGCGCAAAGTAGCCGCTAAACTCCCAGCCGATGACCTTGAGGGATTTCAACGTCCCGGCTAAAACTTGACAGGAGAATTTGGTCATATCACAAGACCTTTCTCTGGAAAGCAGGCGTATCAATACGGTCTTTTTCACGATATACGCCCCCATGCACTGATTCACCGGCTCTCCCGCCGGGGGGTCGGATTGGATTTCACTCACCCGCCCGCTGCGCTCGATCTTGCAATACGCGGTAAAGTCCCGGTCGATTTCCAGAACCGGCTTGTTCACATAAATGGCTGTCACATCCGCGCCGGTCGCTACATGCTGGAGCAGCGGTTCACGAAAATCGATATTATACGCGCTGCTTCCGTCGACAACCAGAACATTTTCCGCCTTGACTTCGTCAAGATACAGGAGCGCCCGTTGAATGGGTTCATCCCGCACATCGTTAAAGCGCCGATCCCCGCCCGGGTACTGCGGGAAGTATTGTACACCGCCCACCGACCGGTTGAGATCCCATTCTCTCCCCGCGCCGATATGGGAAAGTAGCGTCTGGTACTGGCTGCCCAGCACAATCGCTACGGTATATATGCCAGAGTTCACCATATTGGATAACATGAAATCAATCAATCTGAAATGCCCGGCGAAATGCGTAGCCGAGGCTGTACGGTGATTGCTTCCGTCGCCAAAGGTTTGCGGCTGAAGATCCGAAAGACAAAGTCCGACATTCATTACTATTTACTCCTCTGCTTAGTTGTACTGCGCTCATTATCCAAAGCAGCGCAGTCTAAGGCGAATGTTATATGGGGCTCTGCCCCTATTTCTGCGATCAGGTCCAGGACCCCGCGACAACGGTGATCTTGCCGCCGCTTTCTCTTTGCTGCCCGACGACGGCTTTTGCTTCTATTACGCTCCGCTCGTCGAGTATCGCGTACTCCACCACAGCGCCACGCTTGATCACCGCGTCGGACATGACGATGGAGTTCCGCACCGTAGCGGCGTCTTCGACGACAACCCCCCTTGATAGAATCGAGTTTTCCACGACGCCGGAAATCTGGCAATCCGAAGCCAACAGGCTGTTTTTCACCCGCCCGGTTTGCCCGATATGGTGAGGCGGCCTGCTCCTGCTCCTCGACAGGACATGCCAATCCGGCATACCCAGTGTGGAGTCCACAAGCATATCCATATTCGCTTCCCATAAGCTTTCGTGCGTTCCGACGTCCTTCCAGTATCCTTTAAACCGATACGCGAACATTTTTAGTCCGGCGGCAAGCATGGCCGGCAAGACGTTTTTGCCGAAATCTTTGTCCGATTGTTCATCCCGATTGTCCAATTCCAGGTATTCCTTCAGCGAATCCCAGTTGAAGATATAAATACCCATGGAAGCAAGGCTGCTCTTCGGTTTTGCCGGTTTTTCCTCAAATTCAACGATCTTGTCCCTGGCGTCTGTATTGATGATCCCGTAGCGGCTGGCGTCTTTCTTTGGCACGTCGATCACGGCAATGCTGCAGTCGGCGCCTCTTTTCTTATGGCTGTCCAGCATCAGGCTATAGTCCATTTTATACACATGATCTCCGGCCAGAACCAGCACATACACCGGCTTATACGTTTCGATGAAATGGCGGTTTTGATACACTGAGTTCGCGGTGCCGCTGTACCAGTCGGAACGCTCGCCGCTGCTATAGGGCGGGAGCAGGGACACGCCGCCGTTCATCAAGTCCAGATCCCATGGATGTCCTTTGCCGATATAATCGTGCAAATACATGGGCATGTATTGCGTCAACACGCCCACTGTGTCAATCCCTGAGTGAACGCAATTGGACAAGGTAAAGTCAATAATCCGGTATTTGCCGCCGAAAGAAATTGCCGGCTTGGCGATATGCTCTGTCAGCGGCATAAGCCGGGACCCGCTCCCGCCGGCTAGAAGCATGGCGACACATTCTTTATAATACCCAGCCATTATCATGGCTTTTCCTCCTTTATCAACACAGGAAACCCTGCTTATCCCCTTACAGGCCGCTTCGTCTATGGATAGAACGAGCCTTGATTCAGTGAGTTCTGACCCTGCCACTGAATCTTAGTCGAGTCCATCCAGAGACTTAGTCGCTCTTATCCCGCCGCCTATAAGGCGGGGGGATTAGAGCGGGTTAGTCTTCGGATAAATATGGTGGACAGGGGCGGCGCCGTAACCCGCAAACTGCAGGAGAAGCCGTGCATAGGATCCTCCTCCGTGAACAGTACGCCGTTTTCGTGTCCCCCACCGCCGAACTCTATACGGTCCGAGTTGAAAACTTCTTCATACTCGCCCTCTTCGGGGACGCCGAATCGATACCCTTCCCGCGTCACAGGCGCAAAATTCTGTAGCACGGTCAGCGCGTTACCCTGATGATCCATCCGTTGAAAAATAACAATATTTTGCGTATTATCGTCTGCGCTGATCCATCGGAACCCGTCCCAGCTATGGTCGTTTTCCCATAAAGCCGGCGTTTCCCGATAGAAGCGGTTAAGCGCCCGCACATAGTTCTGCATTTGCTTATGCGCCGGATACTCCAACAAGAACCATTCTATCTGCGTCGCGGGATCCCATTCCGAGAATTGTCCGATCTCGTAGCCCATAAAATTTAATTTCTTTCCGGGACAGGCTGTCATAAAGCCGAGAAAGGCCCGCAAACCGGCAAATTTCCATTCATACTCGCCCGGCATCTTGTCCAGGAGGGAGCGTTTGCCATGGGTTGCTTCCTCATGGGATATGGGCAGGATAAAATGCTCGCCGAAAGAGTAATTGATCGAAGTCGTAATCTTGTCGTGGATCATATTGCGGTAGATCGGATCGACGCTCACATAATCCAGTATATCGTTCTTCCAGTTCCTGTTCCACATGTAATGAAAGCCCAAACCGCTTTCCTGCACCGGCCTGGTCACCATTGCCAGGGAAGCGTCGCCCTCCGCAATCATGACGACGCCGGGACAGCTTTCCGCAATAACCCGATTCAGTTTTTGAAAAAAGGCGCTTGCTTCGGCATTCGTGCGACTGTCGCCCGCTTCCCGCGTCCATCCATCCTCCTCGTCGCCGCCGCTGTCGTCCGTATGGATCATGGATTCCAAGGCATCAATCCGCAATCCGTCCACGTGGTAAGTTTCAATCCAAAACCTGGCGCTTGATATCAGAAACGAATGCAGTTCGGTGCTGCCGAAGTGGAAGCGCCGCGATCCCCATTCCTGTTGTGCCGGCAGATGGTAGCCGCCGTCACTTTCCGTTCGGTAAAGGTTAAATTCTTCCAATCCTTCCGCATCTTGATGGTAGCGGGAGAGCGTCCAGTCCAGAATCACGCCGATTCCCGCCCTATGGCAGCGGTCGATGAGGGTCATCAGTTCATGGGGCGTACCGTAACGTGAGGAAGCAGCGAAATAGCTGCTGATCCGGTTGCTCCAGGATCTGTCGGCAGGGTGCTCCATAACCGTCAGCATCTCCAGATGGGTATAGCCCATCTGCGCAAGATAAGGCACAAGCCGGTCGGCAAGCTCAATATAAGACAGCATACGCCCGTCCGCATGCCTGCGCCAGGAACCCATATGCAGTTCATACACATTCATTGGCCTGTCGTGCGCAACCCTGCGGCGTCGCCGGCTCATCCAAGCGCTGTCCTGCCATATATAGTTTTCTAAATGATAAACGATAGACGCCATTTCCCCTTCGGTTTCGGCGTAAAATGCAAATGGATCAACTTGCTGTCTTCTTGTATTATCCGCTTCCAAGATCGAGAATTTATAACACTGCCACGCTTGAACGCCATTTATGGCAGCTTCCCACACGCCGTCTTCAGAAATGCGCCTCATGGGGTTGGCGTCTTCTTTCCATTCGTTCCAGTCACCCAAAACGCTGACTGCCCGGGCAGATGGCGCCCAGATACGAAAAACGGCGTATTCACTCAATTGATCAAAATGACAACCAAAAAACGTATGCGCTTGATAGTTTGTCCCCTGACGGAACAAGTAGACCGGCAGGTCGTTTTGCGGCTTTTCTGTACTCATGCCGTACCTCCCGGAAGTATGAAATTCTCCTTATTTTAAGTATATAACAATTCATGGGAACAAGCTAGAATTTTTTAATCATTTTCAACAATTTTATATTCATTTTGTTACAGTTCAGTGCCGACTATGGTGGCTGGTGGGCACATTTGCCCGGC
>Ga0099364_10003288_pt1 | contig 25127 bp, 19 predicted proteins | sample TergutTh196P3_FD_73070 | JGI IMG/M metagenome (GOLD analysis project Ga0099364, IMG submission 73070) | Microcerotermes parvus P3 segment gut microbial communities from Pointe-Noire, Republic of the Congo - Th196 P3 | ecosystem: Host-associated > Arthropoda: Insects > Digestive system > Gut ...
ATGAGGAAGCCTGCGACAGAAACCGGGAGGAACTTTGCAATGGATGCTGTAGAAGCATGATCGCGGTGGGCAGTGCCAAAGGCATCGTTAACAAAAATGTCACCGTACTCGGCAAGCGCCTTTGCCAGCTTATCCCTGTCATCTGCATTTTTGGAAGTTTCTTCTTTATGGAAGCGGGTATTCTCCAGCATTATCACAGTGCCGGTTTTCTGCTTTTCTATGAATGCCTTTTTATTATAACAGCCGTCTTCCCCGGCAAAAACCACATTGGCATTTTTACCGAGCTTCTTCTGCAAGTGATCTGCCACAGGAGCCATTCTATGCTTTTCTTTGATGTAAGTTTCCAGGTTGAAAGCTTTCCCGTCTTTCTCCGCCTTCAGCTTCGCCTTTTCCGCATCGCCGGAGGGATCACCCAAATGGCTCATTAACGTAAGGGTCTTTGCACCCTGAGCCAGTATATACTTAATTGTAGGAATGGCAGCCCTAATGCGGGTGTCGTCCTGAACAATTCCCTTATTCATGGGGACATTAAAGTCCACCCGCATTATTACCCTTTTACCCTTAAGGTTAAGGCCTTTGACAGTTTTAATCATGGCTTACTTCTTGCTGCCGGTCTTGGCCATATAAAGAAGGAGATCGACAAGGCGGTTTGAATAACCCCACTCATTATCGTACCAGGAAACTACTTTAAAGAAGCGTTTTTCACCGGGAAGGTTATTCTGTAAAGTGGCAAGGCTGTCGTAGATCGATGCCCTGGGGTCATGGATAAAATCTGTGGAAACAACTTCCTCGTTTGAATAGCCCAGGATTCCCTTAAGATAGCTCTTTGAAGCCTTTAACATTAAGCCGTCAATTTCCTCTATCGATGTATCTTTTGCTGCAGTAAAGGTAAGGTCTACAACTGAAACTGTGGGGACAGGAATACGGAAACTCATACCTGTCATTTTTCCCTTTGTTTCGGGAAGGACTTCACCTACTGCCTTGGCAGCACCGGTGGTGGAAGGAATAACGTTAATGGCAGCAGCTCTTCCGCCTCTCCAGTCCTTCTTTGAAGGGCCGTCAACGGTTTTCTGTGTTGCTGTATATGCATGAATTGTGGTCATTAAACCTTTTTCTACGCCGATTTTTTCTTTTAAAAGAACATGAACCAGGGGAGCAAGACAGTTTGTTGTACAGCTTGCGTTTGACACCACCTGATGTTTGGCAGGATCGTATTTTTCATTGTTAACACCCATTACAAAGGTGGGGATTTCGTGCTTCTGTGCTTTTGCCGGAGCAGAAATAATTACCTTCTTTGCACCTGCATCAATATGACCGAATGCACTGTCATCTGTAAAAAGACCTGTGCTTTCCACAACATAATCTATTCCCAGTTTTTTCCAGGGAAGTTCCTTTAAATCCCTCTGAGCCATTACACATTGAATTTTATGTCCGTCTACCACAAGGACATCATCTTCTGCAAGGGAAGGACTGCTTTTCTCACTGGAAATTTTTGCCTTCATTTTTCCCTGGGAAGAATCATACTTTAACTGATATGCAAAGTATTTTGCATCTGTAGAGATATCAGTTACAGCCACCACATTAATTTCCTTGCCGAGTAATTTTTGATCGACAATGGATTGAAATACGAGCCTGCCGATACGGCCAAACCCATTAATAGCAATTTTGATCATAGGACCCCCATTTAGGTATTAAAATATTTTATGAATTTTAGACTAAAATAAAAATTAAGTAAAGAGAGCCATTTCCCGGTATTCATTAATAATAATTTTTATTAATATGTGGGAATGAAAATGTCACAAAGTTTTATTCCCACTTTAAGGGAAGTTCCCTCTGATGCAGTCATTGTAAGCCACCAGCTGATGTTCCGTGCAGGGCTCCTCCGCCGGCTTGGAAACGGCCTCTTTGCCTATCTCCCGCTGGGACTTAGATCCTTCCGCAAGGTGGAAAAAATAGTCCGCGAAGAAATGGATGCCGCCGGCTCCCTGGAAATAAAACCCACAGTAGTGGTGCCGGGAGATCTCTGGAAGGAATCAGGGCGCTGGACAGGCATGGGAGATGGACTCCTAAAAGTAAAAAACCGCGTTGACATGGATCTGGTTGTTTCTCCCACAGCAGAGGAGGCCTTCACTGCCATAGTGAGGGATGAACTTTCCAGTTACAGGCAGCTCCCCCTCTCCCTCTACCAGATCAATACAAAGTACAGGGACGAGATCCGCCCGCGCTACGGGGTAATGCGGGGCAGGGAATTTGTGATGAAGGATGCATATTCCTACCATGCAGACGAGGAATGCCTGGATAAAACCTACCAGGCAATGGGCAGAGCCTACAGGCGGATATTTAAACGCTGCGGCCTGACTGTGATCCCCGTAAAGGCGGATTCCGGAGCCATGGGGGGAAGCGGCTCTGAAGAATTTATGGTGGAGAGCAATATAGGTGACAATACCCTATTGCTGTGCAAGAGCTGCGATTATGCAGCCAATGTGGAAAAGGCTGAGTGCAAGCCGGATTATTCACCCCGGCCGTCCATAGAACTGGCAAAAAAGGCCGCTTCCCCCACACCGCCCATGGAGAAAATTGATACACCAAACATAAAAACCATAAATGAGCTCTGCAGTTTCCTAAAAATGGAAGCAGCCAGTTTTATTAAGACCATAATCTATAAGGCAATCAATACAGAAAAGGAAAACGGCGAAATACTTCCGGAATCCTTTCATGCTATTTTAATCCGGGGCGACCTGGATATAAACGAAGTAAAACTTACTGCATTTCTAAAGTGCGCAGATGTAGAACTTGCCTCGGAAGCCGAAATAGAAAGGCTCACAGGAGCCCCCCTGGGCTTCTCCGGCCCTGTAGGTTTAAAAAATATATCCATAATTGCCGACTTTTCCGTAACAGGGATCTCTGACGGTGTTACAGGGGCGCTGGAAAAAGACAGGCATTATAAACACGCCGCATACGGGCGGGACTTTGAAGCAGACAAGATCACAGACCTCAGAACAGTCAAGGCAGGGGATCACTGCCCCGTATGCGGCGGGGAGTTATACGAAAAAAAAGGCAATGAACTTGGGCATATTTTTAAACTCGGAGATAAGTACACTGTATCGATGAATGTCACTTATCTCGACGAAAACGGGAAAAGCCATATTCCCATTATGGGCTGTTACGGGGTGGGGCTGGACATAACCCTGGCAAGCGTAATAGAAGAACACCATGATGATGACGGTATAATCTGGCCGGTGTCCATAGCACCATACCATGTGATTGTTATTCCCATTAAGTATGAAGGACTTGTAAAAGAGGCGGCGGATAAAGTTAAAGAGGAACTGGAATCAAACGGAATCGAAGTACTGCTGGATGACAGGGATGAGAGGCCGGGGGTAAAGTTTAAGGATGCAGATCTTATTGGCATACCCTACAGAATAGTGATTGGCGATAAAAACCTGAATCAGGATAATCCCAAAGTAGAGGTAAAAAAGAGGACAGAAAAAGAAAACCACCTCATGGATATAAAAGAGGCGGTGAATGAAATTTCCGGTAAGATTAATCAGGAATTAATGAACAATCTTGTTTGATCAATTCATTAACTCCATTAATTACTTCTTGAGATAGTCCAATAGTTCCGGTCTTTCGCAGACAGTTTTCATCATATAGTAGTTCCCCGAGGCGGAAGCATCATGGAAGCCGTGCATTGCATCCAACACATGATTTGCAAGTTCCGCCGATGCCCTGTGCGGTCTGTTTTCCATTATGGCTTCTGCCATATCGGTAATGCCTATGCCCCTCAGGTTATTTGCCTGAGGATCTTCCGGAGCCCTGGGGTTATGTGCTTCTGCTGTAAGGTTTGGAATGCTTGACCAATCTGCTTCCCGGTAGCGTTTTACCTTAATATCGCCTTTAAAGTTATTTGGGTTGGGTACCTGGATAGTCCCCTCTGTTCCATAGATCTCTATAAAGGGCATGGAATGTGACCAGACATCAAAACTCTGTATAATCACTCCCACTGCTCCGGATGCAAAGTCCATAACACCGGCAATATGGGTGGGGACGCCTACTTTTATTATGGTTCCCTTAAGGGGCTCGCTTGTTATCACCCTTTCCTTCTGCCCCATCTGTGCAGAACCGGAAACCCTGGCAATGGGACCCAGGAGGTTTACCAGAGCGGTGAGATAGTAAGGACCCATATCAAACATGGGGCCGCCCCCCACCTGATAATAAAAATTGGGATCGGGGTGCCAGCTCTCATGGCCATGCCCCATCATAAAAGCCGAAGCGGCCACAGGCTTGCCTATCCAGCCGTCGTCTATCATTTTACGGCAGGTTTGTATGCCGGGGCCCATGAAGGTATCGGGAGCACCGCCCACGCGGAGGTTCTTTTCCTTTGCTGTTTTAATAACTTCCGCAGCTTCTTCACGCAGGGCGCATAATGGTTTCTCATTATAAACATGCTTTCCGTTATTAAGGGCAAGCATGGAAACCTGGTGGTGAAGCTGGGGCTGGGTTAAATTTAAAACTATATCTACATCCGGGTCTTTTACAAGTTCCTCTGTAGTTTTAATATGCTTGACATTTTTTTCTTCTGCGGCTGCTTTTGCCCTCTCCTCAAAGAGGTCAGTTACAGCCGTTAACTTAACACGGTTTCCAAACATTCCGGTAAGGTTTTTAAGGTAAATACCGCTTATTCTTCCTATTCCTACTATTCCGATTCTCTGCATTGCCAGCCTCCTAGAACATGCTCTTTGCGTCTGTTACCGGTTTCCAGTCATCGGAAGAATAGCCCTTATCCCTGGCTATCTTTTTACCGGCTGCTGCCCATAACAGGCCCCTCTTCATTAATTCCCAGGCCTCGGGAATATCAAAAATTACATCCTTATGTCCCAGGGCATTATAATAAACCCTTCCATGCCCCCACTTTCTAACCCATACTTGCGGTATATCCACATCGGCATTTGCTGCATGAAACCATCTGGCTGTGGGAAAGCGTGTAGTGGCAAGCACCTCGTTTGCAGGGTCTACATGGAGGTAGTACTGTTCAGAGGTAACTTCAAAGTCATTGATCCCCTCCGTTAAGGGGTGGGTCTTGCTGTTTATGCTTACCTTATACTGCTGGGTACCGCCGCCGGGATGTGAAACCCAGTTCGCCCCTGTAATAAACTGCCAGAGTACACTGTTTCGGAATGCATCACACATTCCGCCGTGGTTCCCAGCCAGCCCCATGCCTCCGCCTACAGCCTCCGATACATTGGTAAAATGATCCCTGGTAACAGGGTCTGTGCACTGGGTCCAGACTGGAACCAGAAGGTCTGTTTCCTTTAGCCTTTCTGCATCCAGAAGCACATCGAGGTTTTCTTCGATGACTGTTTCATAATCTTCCGATTCCAGAAATGCCTTAAAACGGTTACTTATAGGCACAGGATCGTGACCATCCCAGCCTCCGCATAAAATAATCACTTTCCCTTTCATAATTTTTCCTCTTAATAAATTAAACTAGTAGCTTGATAAACTGCCGCCCTTTAAAAGGGCAACGGCAGAACTGGTTCCTATGCGCATACAGCCTGCTTCTATAAACATGATTAGGTCTTCCCGGGTTTTAATTCCTCCGGCCGCCTTTATTTTTACATCCTTCCCGATATTTTCCCTAAAGAGGACTATGTCTTCGATAACCGCCCCCGCAGAACCAAAGCCGGTGGATGTTTTTATATAGTCAGCCTTTGCACGGGTTACAATTTCGCATAACTTTACTTTTTCTTCGCGGTTTAAATTACAGGTTTCTATTATCACTTTAAGGATTTTATTCCCCGCTGTTTTTTTAAGCAGGGAAATTTCTTCTTCTATTTTATCAAAGGCAGAATTCTTTACATCCCCCTGGTTAATTACCATATCAAGCTCATCCGCACCCATTTCCAGTGCCTGCTCTGCTTCTGCAATTTTTACTTTGGCAGAATTATACCCCAGGGGAAAGCCGATTACGGTGCAGATATTTAAGCTGTTTCCGTATGTTTTTTTTATGCGTTCTATATATGAAGGGGGAATGCAGACAGAGGCTGTTTTATACTGTACTGCCTCATCGCATAGCTTTTTAATCTCGTCCCAGGAAGAAACAGCCTTTAATAGCGTATGATCTATATAACCGAAAATTTCATCATCTTTCATGAGAGCACCCCCGGAGTATTTGTTTATCCGGTTTTAGTATCCGGATTTCATCCGGCTTTAGTATCCGTATTTCATCCGGCTTTAATATCCGTATTTCATCCGGTAATATTATCCGGCCGGTAACAATAGTTTGTTATTAAATTATAGGAAGCGGACTTGCACTTAACCACATGACCGCTTGAACTCTGCATCTCCCTGTCCTCTGTGGGTACATCAGGATCACCTGCTATAATTTTATTTGTAAGCATAATGGTGTCTGCAATAAAGCCCAGGTGAAGCTGGACAGGGGACTGATTCCTGTGCCCGGGATGAAGAATAAGGTCATTCATATCCTTAATGCGATCCCAGAGTTTTTTAAAGCTCTTCTGTAAGAGGGTTAAGGGCTGGGCACCGGGGAGCTGCATAAAGAAAACGCCGGCTCCTGTGGAATCCCCTGTAAATATGATCTGTTTATCAACTTCCAGAAAACAACAGGAACCCGGGGTATGACCCTCCACTGTAATTGTTTCCAGACGGAAGCCCCCCAGATCAAAGACCTGGTTTTCTCCCAGAGGGGTGAGAATATCGGATTTTAAACCATGGAGGGCATGAGAAAAATCGGGGTCTTCAAAAAAGAAGTAATCCTTTTTTAAGAGGTATATGGGTACCCCGGCTTCTGCAAACTCATGAAGCCCTTCCCCTGCATGATCCCAATGACCGTGGGTCAAGGCAACCTCCAGGGGAAGATCAGTCAATCCCCTGCAAGTGTCGTACAGGGTACGGCACTTAAACAGGGAATCTATAAGCAGGGCTTTTTCTGTCCCGACCACCAGGTATGCACTAACACCTCCCGGTCTGTCTTCTGTGATACAGAAAATGCCCTTGCTTAGTTCTTTAACTACATTGTCCATGTGTTAAATATTAACCTTTTATTGAACCAATCATAACGCCCTTTACAAAGTACTTCTGTACAAAGGGATAGGCACACCAAATGGGTACACTGGCAACCATGATTAGAGAGTATCTCAGGAGGTCTGCCATACCCTGCCTTACAACCATAAGTTCCGTATCGTATATCATATCCGAGGTGATCTGGTTCATAACCAGGATTTCCCGTAAGAAGATCTGCAGCGGCATCAAGTCGCGGTTGGAGAGGTAGATGAATGCACCAAAGAAGGCATTCCAGTGACCTACTGCATAGAAAAGTACCAGTACGGCTGTGATAGGTGCCGAGAGAGGTATTACTACCTGAACAAGGAACCTTGTGTTATCACAGCCGTCTATATAGGCCGAGTCCAATAGCTCATCCGGTATATTCGTCTGGTAATAGGTTCGGGCAATTATAACGTTAAATACCCCTATAGCACCCGGTATCATCATAACCCATCTGGTGTTTAATAAACCAAGCTGCCTTATTACGATATAGGTGGGGAGCATACCGCCGGAGAAGATCATCGTAAATGTTACTATGAACATGAAAATGCCGCGCCCGACAAAGTCCCTTCTGGAAAGGGGATAGGCACACATAATGGTCATAACAAGGTTAATACAGGTACCCACAACGGTATAGTAGAGGGTGTTTCTGTAACCCAGCCAAACCCTGTCTTCACCCAAGACTGCCGTATAGCCTTCCAGTGAGAAGTCTACCGGCCATAAGAAAACCCTGTTTGAAATTACAGCAGAAGGAGAACTAAAGGAAGCACTGATTATGAATACAATAGGGTATATAACCAATAGGAGAGAGAAAATAAGGTAGGCATCAATAAAGCCGTAAAAAATCCTGTCTCCGGAAGTATTAAGGGCAGGATTCTTGCCTTTCTTTTTTTTGCCGGTTTGAATAACGCCTTCAGCGTCAATATTACTTAAAGCATCTAATGACATGTATTACTCCTTTCTACCAAAGACTTGTTTCGCTGAGTTTTCTGGCAACATTGTTAACTATAATAATCAATGTAATACTGATTACCGAGTTAAACAGGTCTATTGCAGTACCAAATGAAAATTCCGGCGGCATGTTTCTAAGTCCTATGGTATATACATAGGTTGATATAACCTGAGATACAGGAAGGTTTAGGTTATTCTGCATTAAGAATACCTTTTCAAACCCGACCGACATCATGGAACCAAAGTTAAGAATCAAAAGAATGGTAATGGTCGGTAAAATACCGGGGATATCTATGTGTAGTATTCGTTTAAACCGGCTTGCTCCGTCTATCATGGCGGATTCATGAAGTTCAGGTGATACGCCGGAAAGGGCTGCAAGGTAGATAATACTGTTCCAGCCGAAGTTCTGCCAAATACCAGACCAGACATAAACAGATGCAAAGAGATCCGGGTTTGCCATAAAGTCTATACGATCAAAACCGAGGGCGGCAATGATATTGTTTATAACGCCGATCCTGGGGTTCATTAACTGCATTAGAATACCAACCATAACTACAGTAGAAATAAAGTAAGGCATATAGGTTATGTACTGAACAGTTTTCTTCATCTTTGTTCTGTAGGTGGTGTTCAGGGCAAGGGCGAAAATGATGGGAATGGGGAAGCCTGCTACAAGCTGATAGATTGTTAAGGAAAGTGTATTACGTATCAAGACCCAGAAGAGGTGATGGTTAAAGAACCTGGTAAAGTTACCAAGGCCTATCCATCTTGCACTTAAAATGGTGTCTCCCATTCTAAAGTCCTTAAATGCAATCTGCACACCAAGCATTGGCCAGTACCTGAAAAGAATAAACCAGATTAAAGGCAGAAGGAAGATAACGTATAACTGCCAGTTTCTTTTGATTAGAACTACCTTCTTTCTTTCCATGTCCAGTGCAAATAACTGAGTAACCAGGGCAAAGACCCAGCCTACAATTATTATGTACATCGCAAAGGCAAGAAACTCTCTGGAAATTATTACATAGGAAATTGCAGCAGTAACAACTGTTAGTACCAGTAAGAGCCTGTCAACAGATGTAGGTATATTCACTTTTAAGAATAAAAGTACACCGAGTACTACTCCTGCAAGAGCCGAAAGCAATAATGCGTATGCAAATACACCAAACTCCAGCCTGATTCCCGGAATAGTTGAATCAAAAGCCATGTTTGCAAGGGTAATTGCATTAATCGGAGAAGCCAAATACTGTCTGCCAATTGTGTAGGTTAAAGGCAGGAACAGACCTATTACGATTAATAGAAAACCAATTTTTCCAATCAACCTAAAATTCTTAAACATATAAACCTTCCTATTTTTTCCAGTGTACCATGGGCAATCCAGCCACAGGTGAAGAAAAATACGGTATATTTTTCGCCCGTAAAGATCCAATGTATACCGTCTTCAGATCCGGACCTCCGAAGGTAACACTGGCCATCCACGGGGCTATGCCCCTTCCTGTTTCAAAAAGAACTTCATTTGTAACAGATTTTGCATAAAATGCATCATCCAGGGCTTTCACTTTATCATGATCCCCTTCGTCTATGAGAACCTTGAATTCTCCGTCCGGGGTAATCACAAAAACCTTGTCAGAATATACCATGGTTCCCCAAAGGTTACCATAGCTATCAAAGGCAATTCCGTCAGGGTAGGCGCCCTGCCCCATATGGGTAGGACCGTAGATCTCCCTGTTGTGGAGTTCTCCCTTTTCGTCCACCCTGAAGCGGAGCACGTTTCCTCCGGTAGTCTGGACTACGTAGATATACTCCTCTTTTTCGTCAAAGCGCACTTCGTTGGTAAAATGAAGCCCTTCGGCTACTATATGGAGCCCCCTGTCGTCGTAACGGATCAGGTATCCGTCGTCCAGGTCGGGACGAAGTGCGTCAAGCCAGCTCTTTTTCATTGTCGTAATTGTAATCCAGAGCCTGTCCTTTGAATCCCTCAGCACAAAGTTAACCTTGCCGATTTCCTTTCCGTTTACAGTATCAAAGAGCACTTCGGTTTCTCCGGTTCTCTTCATCCTTTCCAGACAGTCGGTGCCGAAATTGGAAATTAAAATATCTCCGTTAGACGCAAAGGCAAGACCGTTGGGAAGGGTGCCCTTAAAAAACCTGTCTGTATCCTTTGTTTCCTTGGAATCCAGATTAATTTTTTCTGCGTATTTTTGAGTAATAATTTTCTGTGTGCCGTCGGGCTGGATATAACATACCCCGCCCCTGGCATCGGCAACCCATAAATCGCCGTTCGGCTCCGCCAATATACACTCCGGGCGCTGAAGATCGGTACCGATGAATTTTGCCTCTTCCCTGTTTAAGGTAAAATCCTTTATTGGATTATCCGCTTTCATTACACCTCCCCATAATTAGTTTCTTACCGCAGATATATCGTAAAAGTCATATTTGGAATTATCTGTAGGTGCAGAATAAAAACACAGGGCCTGCATGTCAACCTGCCCCGTATTCACCAGCATATGAACTTCATCTATTCTTAATATAATAAAATCGCCTGTTTTTAAAGGCACCGAAACGCCGTCTTTCCCCAGCATTTCTCCGGAACCGGACATTATATAAATTAACTCCTCGCAGTCATTATGTGAGTGAGGAGGTTTTGCACTGGCTCCGGGTGAAAATTTAACTATACATGATGAGCAATGCTCAGAAGAAATACTTCCCTTAGGACCGACTGCCCATTGTAAAATTCTGTCTTCTACTCTGGCAGTCGGTATATCACCGCTATGTATACTGTCCATAATATATAAAAGCATCCCCCAGGGGATTACTTCTGATTCCTCCAGGAATACTGGGGTTTAAAGCCCAGGAGTTTTTCTGCTTTCTTGTTACTGATCAAACCTTCCGTGCCGGGTATATCCTTTGCCATATCGGCAAGGAAGGGCCAGCGGCGTTTTACCACTTCTACGGTAGGTTCTGCATACTTTGTATCTGTAGATAGATAGAAAGCCTCAAAGGGGCCAAGGTTATTTGCCTCTATCGAGAGCTTTACAAAAATAGCAATGTCCCTGGCATCCACATACTGAAAGGTATTTGAAACCAAATAGCCCTTGTCTTCCTCTGTGGCATCCGGAACTTTAATATCAAATTCATGGCGGTTTGCAGACCAGTTATGGTAATAAACCCCCAAAAGCCTCATGGCAACAGTCTGCATCCCGTAAGCCCTGGAATAGGCCTTGCAGATCTCCTCGCCCGCTACCTTTGAAAGGCTGTATGTGTCTTCCGGCAGAAGGGGGTGATCCTCGTCCATGGGGAGGTATGCCGGCTGGTAGGATGAGCCGCTGAGGCGGAAGCCTATGCCCAGGACAAAATAACTGGAGGCAAAAATTACTTTTTTCACCCCCAGCTTTCTTGCAGCTTCAAAAATATAATAGGTGCCCATGGTATTAATTTCCATGGTGTCCCATTCGGGTCTGTACTGGTTAAACCTGGCTCCGTCCATTGCCCTGGTATAAACCTTTGCAAAGGGAGGCTGAAGATCGACGTTATGCGTAATTGCTCCCAGGTGAACAATAATGTCCGCCTGTGCAAAAGTTATTGCCCTGAGGCAGTCGCCCAGATTTGTAAGGTTTCCCATAACAAAGGGGATACCCGCTTTTGCGTTGTCGGATTCCGGATTAGGTGCAACAACATCAAAGCTCACAACATTGTAGCCCTGCTCTTTTAAGTAACAGGATACAATATTCCCCTGTCTGCCTGAGCCGCCTGTGACCAGTACATTTTTACCCATCTTTATCCCCTATCTGCCCAGGAGTTTCTTGAGGTAATCAAGACCTTTGTGGCAGCATTCTTTGTCATAAGCCTGCTTGTCTTCTATTCCTTCGTAGTTCATCCAGCCCTGCTCTATTACAACATGGAGGCCGTTTGCAAAGGGGCTCTTTGCATCCAGAAGATCCAGAGCCCTGGGAATATTTACGCTTCCGTCGCCCACTGCACAGCCCCTTGCCTGGAAGGGAATTAAACCAAAGTCGGATTTAAAATCCTGTACGAGCATGTCTTTAATATGGGTTGTGAAGGTATAGGGTGCGAGGTATTCGCAGTCCTCGTCGGGATCGCAGTATACTGTATAGCCGTTTGCTGTGTCTAAAGTACAGCCCACATGCTTGGAACCTACTGCACCGTAAATTTCGGCAAATTCCTTGCCGGTGAAGTCACAGTGGTTTTCAATTGCCAGGTACATATCATGCTCTTCAAGAATTTTTGCGGCAACTTTTAGGTTGTCTATCATAAACTGCATATGCTCTTTAAGGGGATAGTTCTTGTTGAACCTGGAAAATTCCACCCTGAGTTTGCCGTAGGCGCTGCGGAGGATCTTTACTCCCAGGAATTTTGCTGCCTTAATTTGGGCAAGCATTATTTTCTTGAATTCCTCGCCGTTCTCTCCGCCTATACTTCCCCTAAGCTGGAAGGTTCCGAAAATCGGGGCACCCAGTTCAAGTTCGTTATCGGTTTTGATCATATGCTCTTTAACTTCGTTAAGGGTTGCATCTGTCCAGTCAAAGGGGAAGCTAAACTGTGTTGCTCCGCCACCCAGTTCCTGGGTCTTGCTCATATGCCATTTAAGCCTGGCAATGGGGTCTGTTATATCTGCAGGGGGTGAATAGATCATTTGGACGAATCCAAGTCTCCAGGTGTTTTTATTGCTCATTAAAGTCCTCCAATTAATTTGTTAATGTTAACTTGTTAATGTTAACTTGTTAACGATGAAATATATTCCACAAGGCTAAAACCAGGCTTGTTTGAGTAAACAGGAACACAGCCGGGGTGTTCTGATGTACTGAACCAGGTCTTTGCATTGGGGTAGAAATCTAACATCTTTTTGGCACAGTCGCCGTAGATGATTACATCACCCTCTGCATCTTTAAGGTAGGGTTCAAACTGAAGCCCTGTAAAAATGGTAAGGGGGCGTTTTAGTTTGGCAAGAATTCCCTGTTCGAGGCATCCATCCAGAGCCATGCGCACAAGAACGCGGCAACCCGGCTCACAGGCGGAACCCACAACAACGTTTACATTGGGGAAAACGCCCTGTAAGATTGTCTCCTGCCTGGCAAACTTGCGTTTTACCTGGTCTACCGGAGTCCCCAGGACTTCGATTTCTTCCATTTTGTTGGTTCCCAGACCTTCGAAGGCAGCGAGTACTGTTGCCGGGGCGTTACGTCCGGGTTGATCCCAGTCCATTACTGCCTCTGCTATGGTGTCCACCGCTACGGGGTCGCCGGATGCAATTATGGTATTAAAGTCCTTGATTAGATCCTGGGGATAGGCGCTGAAGGGGCCGTTTCCCTGACAGGAATAAAGGGAGTCCGTTACAAACCACTTGGGTTTTGCCGCCCTGGTGAGGTTGACAATTTTCTGGTAAATATCGTCTCTGTGGCATTTTGCCATCCATTCATAGTCCGGCAGGTTTCCAAACTGAAGTTTAAGGGCATTGGTTATGGTTGTATGGATATGCACCTTCATTTTGGGGAGACCGATATAGCAGTCTGCTTCCAAAACTGACTTTGGCTGGGGGAACTCGTTAAAGCTCACCGGCCTGTCTATCTTGTAAGTTTCCCACTGATCTTTTTCCAGGGGGAGCAATTCCACGCCCTGCCTGTCTGTAACATCCTTAATGCCGCAGCCTATCATGGCAGCCATGGTGTCGGCACCCTGGGCACAGCGTTCACCTACGGTGATCTTGCCGGGCTTCTGCTCTTTTACAAGTTCGATTAAGGCTTCCAGCATGCGGGGGTCTGTGGTGAAGCCGTTATTTGCAGGAGAGGGAATAACGGTGTTTATTTTAATAAATACCTTGTCCCCTGCCTTAACGATATTCTGCATACCGCCCATGGACTTATCTGCCACATCCTTTATCATTCCTTTGACAATTTCCAGCTGTTCTTTTGTATACTCGCTGGGTTTTCCCAAATCCGCTTTTGAATTTGCTATTGCAACTTTGCTCTTTGCCATATTTACCTCTTTACGAAAGAATAGCCCAGGTTCTCCATATAAGCCTTATTGATAGCCACTGCCTCGGCAGAGCTGATTGGCTGGTTAGGAGTACCGTCGAGTTCCACCATAATGGGGCCGGTAAAGTCTTTATAGTTTTCCAGTATGTCCAGAATCCCGCTCAAATTTACAACTCCCTTTCCCAGGGGGCTGTAACAGACAAAGCCGGATTTGTCGATTTCCCTGCCGTCGGCATCGAAATCTACCTGTCCGCAGTAATCCTTAAAGTGGACGAGTTTAATTATGGAAAGGTAATCCTTTGTAATCTGAACAGGATCCGCCCCGCCCTTTTCTATCTGTCCTATGTCCGGTGCAAAGCCCACATAGTTTGTGTCAACAGCGTCCATGAAGGAGCGGATTTCCGCTTCGGTTTCTACGGGGGTGCCGGTATGCGGATGAAAGTTCAGCTGCATACCCTTATCCCGTAAAATTTTTGCCGCTTCATTTACAAAATCCACGGTGTATTTTTTGTGATCGTTAAAATTAAAGCCTTTTCTGGGTACGGCATTGCCGCCAAAGGTAGCGAATTTTCCGCCCATTCCAACAATGATGTCGGTCCATTCGCTAAGCTTGGCGATTTCTTCTGCCCTTTTTGAAGGGTCTACTATGTCGACTGAATAGTAGCTCGAAATCAGCGGTATATTGTATTTTTTACATATATCGCTCTGACCATTGTCATGAAAGGTTTTTAAAGTCCAGGCAAAAAGCTCAATAAAATTAAATCCTGCATCGGAGATAATTTTTATCCCGCCTTCCACATCTTCATGTTTCATCCAGAGTATACCTGTATGACCTACTTTTAATCGACGTTCGCTCAAAATATGCCTCCAAAAATTAATTAAAAAAGTTTATTTGGCATCCCGCCAGGAGTATGCCGGTTTGTAACCCAGGAGTTTTTCTGCCTTTGCAATGGAGAAGATACCTTCTGTACCCTTCATATTCTTGCCAAGCTCGGCAAACTGCGGCCAGCGTTTTGCGACAACTTCTGAACTGGGTTCTGTATAGGTGGTGTCTGTGGATACAAAGAAAACCTCAAAGGGATTGGGGAGACCGCCGATCTTCTGAATACAGAGATCGGTAATATTCGCTATGTCCCTTGCGTCTACGAACTGGTAGGTATTGTCTACCATTTTGCCCTTATTTGTATCATCAGCGGGTTCTACATTTACGCCGAATTTATATACCCTTCTGGCAAATTCGCTGTTTTCATAGAAAACGCCCATATAGCGGAGGGCAATGATGTTCATACCGTATGCACGGCAGAATGCCTTTGCAGTTTCTTCGTTAAGGTACTTGGAAAGTGCGTAGCTTGCCTCTGGATCGCAGGGGTGGTCTTCATCTACGGGGAGATACTGGGGGGCATAGGTGGTGCCTGAAAGCCTTCCGCCGATACCTGTTGCATAATAGGTGGAAGAAATGATCATGTCTTTTACACCCAGTCTGCGGGCTGCATCCATTACATAGAAGGTACCCATGGTATTGATCTTCATACAGTTATCTTCCGCCTGCCTCTGCATATACCTAAAGGGAGGTCCGGGGTTCACTGTGCCGTCTTTATTATAAGGCGGGTGAAGCTCTGTGGGGCCGGTGATGGCTGCAAGGTGTACGATAATGTCGGGCTGAGCAAAGGTAATTGCCCTGAGACAGTCGCCGAGGTTTAAAAGATCGCCCTGGATAAAGGGGATCCCTTCTTTTGCATTGTCGCTTTCAGGGGGTGTGGGCACCACATCAAAACTGGCTACGTTATAACCCTGTTTTTTTAAGTGGGTGCATACATAATTACCCAATCTGCCGCTGCCGCCTGTTACTAATACATTCTTTTTAGGCATACAATTACCTCCTGATAGCCTATAGTTATATTTTTAACCGGAAATTTTTGCCGGTTTATGTAAAAAAACAAGAAAAGACTAAAAATACCAGATAAATTTACACCGGTATTTTTAGTCTGTCAATAAAAATTTATCTGTTGTAACCTAAAGCTCTTGCCCAGCCTCTGTCAAAGGCGGCCTGGGTTACAGAAAGGAGCTGCCTGAGGCCGAGTCTTTCAATGGTCTGGACATAGTTGTTCCAGTTTGCATCGTTAATCGCCATACGGCCGGTAACAAACTGAGCCATGGACTGCTCTACATACTCGATAATTGCAGTGTTAAGCTGGGTATAATCCCTGGCCTCATCCACTGTTAAGGGCAGCATGCCCGGTACATTGCGCATAAAGTTATAAGGTCTGTACTCGAGAGTTGCATGCCAGAGGACATTTTCCAGCTGGAAGGGATCGTCTGTTACCCTGTTCCAGGTGCCGAAGCGTATCCATGAGCCGCCGGCTCTTCCCAGGTAGGCATTCTGGGGGCTTCCCCAGCGAAGGATCTCTTCAAACCTTACAGGTTCTCCGGTGAATCCAAGTATGCTCTGATCGGGGATTACCCAGTCTCTGCCCAGGATGCCGTAGCGGTTTCTGGTGTACATATCGTCTGTGTACCAGTAATCGTTCCATTTTACCAGAACTTCCGGTACCTGGGTATCTTTTGTAAGTACAAAGGAACCGAGGCCGATGCCTGCAAATTCACCGTCATACCAGGATAATTGCACACCATTGGGGCCTCTTAGAGGGGGAAGTGCACGGTAATGGGTTCTTCTCTCACCGCCGGTATTGGAAAACTCATGGGGTCCGCCTGAGGGAAGGGAGCCGACTATGGGACCTGCCTGGTTTTCGATGAGGGCAATCATTCCTGCCCTGTTAAGGGTGAAGGATTCGGGAGCCATCAGACCCTCGGAATAAAGCCTGTTCAGGTACTGAAGACCCTGTCTCCATTCAGGTTTATTGTAGGAAACATCAATCATACCTTCTTCTGTGCGGAACATGCGGCGGCGGCTGAGGGGGTTAGAGTCTGCACTGGTATTATTGATAATGAAGGCATTCATCAAAAAGCCGTCATAATGAGCGTGCCAGCCGTCTATGGCGGAGATAAAGGGGATTTCCTGGACGCTGGGGCCTAGACCGTTGGGGTTCCTGTCCCTTACTGCCACGAGGTACTGATAGTACTCTTCAGTGGTTCTGGGCATCTGCATACCCAGGGCATCAAGGAACCTCTGGTTAATCCAGAAACGCATGGCGTTGAAATTGGGATGTCCCTGCACGCCTACGGTACCCATGGTGTAGATATTTCCGTCAGCCATGGTGGTGGCAGCGATAACTCCGGGGTTTTCATCTACCATCATTCTGAAGTTAAAGCCATTGTCTTCTATAAGCTGCTGGAGCGGCATAATTAGTCCGCCCTCACCCAGGGTGATGAGCATGGCAGTTGAAAAACCTACAGCATGGAAGGCGTCGGGGAGTCCTTCGCCGGATGCAAACATTAGATTTACCCTGTCCATGGTGTTAACTTCGGGGAGTAAATCCCAATCTATACGTACATTGGTTAGTTCTTCCAGATACTTAACCTGATCATTGTCATAGTAATCAGTTACATAGGAATAGTAGGGGTGAGCCAGCCGGACAGTTATGGGCTGTTGTACTATGGGGAAACCGCCGGGATTTGATACTGGGGGCTGATTAGGCCAGGCGGGGTTATTTACATAATAAGTTGCAGGCTGAGGCCACTGTGCGGGGTCACCGTACTGGGCACTTACAGTCAGGGGTCTGGGGGTGACATTGGTTATAACTCTCTGAGCCGGAGCTGCAGAAGTCTGTCCGCTGCCGACAGCAAAAACGGAGCTTGTTATAAGCAGAATTAAAAAAAGAATCACTAGTTTTTTCACAAAATTCTCCTATGGATAGCAATACAGGGTATCACTAGAATAAATAGCTAAAAAAAGAAAAGACCCGGACAGGAGATACCTGCCCGGGTATAAAACAAACTAAAACTTATCTGTTGTAACCAAGGGTTCTTGCCCAGGTTCTGTCAAAGGCTGTCTGAGTAATATCAAGGAGCTGCCTTAGACCAAGTCTGTCAATTGTCTGAACGTAGTTGTTCCAGTTCGCATCGTTAAGGGCGAGGCGGCCTGTTACAAACTGAGCCATGGTCTGTTCCACATAATCAATAATGTTTGTATTGATCTGGGTCTGATCCCTGGCTTCTTCTACTGTGAAGGGGAGTAAGCCCGGCACATTGCGTTCAAAGCGATAGGGCTGATAGAGAAGATATGCATTGTAAAGCACATATTCCAGCTCGAAGGGATCCGGTGAGAGGGCTCTGTGCTGTGAACCGAAGGCTCCCGAGCCGCCGCCGCCTCTTCCGAGGTATGCAGTGGTGGGAGTTCCCCAGCGGAGGATTTCTTCGTACATGGCGGGACCGCCTGTTACACCGACAGTTCCCTCAGGCGGGATAATCCAGTCTCTGCCGAGTACGCCGTAGCGGTTACGGGTGGACATATCAGGTGTGAACCAGTAGTCATTCCATTTAATGAGGAGTTCGGGTACCAGGGTGTCTTTTGTAATTACGAAAGCACCAAGGCCGAGGGTGGAGAACTGATCGAACCATGCCCACTGTACGCCGTTAGGACCACGGAGAGGGGGAAGTACTCTATAGTGAGTTCTTCTTTCACCGCCGGTATGTGCAAACTCGTGAGGGCCGCCCTGGGGCAGTGATCCTACAATGGGACCTGCTGCATTTTCTACAAGGGCAATAACGCCGGGTCTTGTAAGGGTGAATGCTTCAGGAGCCATGAGGCCTTCTGCATAGAGCCTGCGGAGATAATCCAGTCCCTGCCTGAATTCAGGTTTGTTATACGCAACATCGATTTCGCCGTTTTCTGTGAGGAACATACGGCGGCGTGCAGACTGTGCGTTATTGAAGTTACTGGTATTGTTAATGATGAAGGCGTTCATGAGGAAGCCGTCATACTGACCGTGCCAGACTTCAATGTCTGCAATCATGGGGATTTCCTGGACACTGGGGCCCAGGCCATTGGGGTTTCTGTCCCTTACAGCAACGAGGTACTGATAGTACTCTTCTGTGGTTCTGGGTGTATCCATTCCAAGTGCATCAAGGAACAACTGGTTAATCCAGAAGCGCATTGCGTGCTGATTGGGATTGGGCAGTCCAGCAGATCCCATGGTATAAACCCTGCCGTTAGCCATTGTGGTGGCAGGCCAGATTTCCGGGTTAAGTGCCAGAAGGGCGGCATAGTTATGGGAATTTTCCAGTACTATGTCGTCTATCGGCATAATGAGACCGGCTTCACCAAGGGTTATAAGCATGGAGGTATTGAAACCTACGGCATGGAAGGCATCGGGAAGCATTTCCCCGGAGGCAAACATAAGGTTTACCCTGTCCATGGTATTTACTTCCGGCAATAAGTCCCATTCCACATGAATATTGGTTAACTCCTGGAGGTACAGAACAAGGTCATTGTTATAATAGTCCAGTACATAGGAGTAGTAGGGATGGGCCAACCTGATTGTATAAGGCTGCTGGGTAATCGGAAACCCGTTTACGTTGGAGAGAGGCGGTTGATGCGGGAAGCGTGGGTTTGTCGAATAAGAAGTAGCCGGCTGAGGATAGCGCGATGTGTCGCCCCATGCTGCAGGCGGGTACTGGGGGGTTACTGTCAGGGGCCGGGGGGTTACGTTAGTAACTACCCTTTCTGTTGCTCCTGCAGCCGCTTGTCCGCCGCCACCTGCTGCAAAGATAGGTGCAGTAATAGCCAAGACAAGAAATAATACCAAAAGTCTCTTCATGTTTTCCTCCAAAAAGGTCATGTTAATAGGAAATTGTACATCGGTTTTATTAAGCTGTCAAACAAAATTTGTCGAATTTTTTCGAATTTTTTTTCATAAATGCAAAAAAAACGGACAGGTTTCCCTGTCCGTTTTTACCTAAATTAGATCAAATTATCTGGTTCTGTAGCCCAGAGTGTATGCCCAGGTGCGGTCAAAGGCAGTCTGGGTAATTGAGAGGAGCTGTGCCAAGCCAAGCCTGTCAATGGTCTGTAAATAGGTATTCCAGTTGGCATCGTTAAGAGCCAGACGTCCTGTTACAAACTGTGCCATGCTGGTTTCCACATACTCGATAATTCCTGCATTGAGCTGGGTATAATCCCTGGCTTCATCTACTGTAAAGGGCAGTGTACCAGGTACATTCCTTGTAAAGTTATAGGGAGCATATTCGAGCATGGCATTCCAGAGTACGAACTCAAGTTCGAAGGGATCTTCGCTCATGGCTCTGTCGAAGGAGCCCCAGCGTCCCCATGAACCGCCGCTTCTGCCCAAATAGGCATTCTGGGGGCTTCCCCAGCGGAGGATCTCTTCATATCTTGCCTGTCCGCCGGTTACGGATACTGTTCCCGGGGCGGGCTGTAACCAGTCCCTGCCTACTACACCGTAGCGGTTTCTGGTTCCGATATCCTCTGTATACCAGTAGTCGTTCCATTTTACAAGAACTTCAGGTACGAGTGAGTCTTTTGTGATTGTGAAGGAGCCCAGACCAAACTGGGCAAATTCACCGCCGTACCATGCAAGCTGTACACCATTGGGGCCCCGGAGAGGAGGAAGTACCCTGTAATGGGTTCTTCTGTCGCCGCCGGTATTGGCAAACTCATGGGGTCCGCCGTTGGGAAGGGAGCCGACTATTGATACTGGATTTTCTACGAGGGCGATTAAGCCTGCCCTGTTAATTGTAAAGGATTCGGGAGCCATCAGACCTTCTGAGTAGAGCCTGTTAAAGTACTGGAGTCCCTGTCTCCATTCGGGTTTGTTGTAGGAAACATCCATTTGTCCGGTTTCTGTGCGGAACATTCTGGCACGGGCATCCAGGCCGGTGTCATAGGAAGAAGTATTATTGATGATGAAGGCGTTCATTAAGAAGCCGTCCCAGTGGGCATGCCATCCGGCCTGTGCACCTACGAAGGGAATTTCGTCCCTCTGGCCGTTGCCGTTGGGGTCCCTGTCCCTTACTGCCACGAGGTACTGATAGTACTCTTCTGTGGTTCTGGGTAACTGCATACCAAGTGTGTCAAGGAACCTCTGGTTAATCCAGAATCTCATTGCATTGTAGTTGGGATGTACTGCTACACCGACTGTTCCCATGGTGTAGATGTTTCCGTCAGCCATGGTTGTAAAAGCCATAACTCCGGGGAATTCTTCTGCCATCATTCTGAATACATGGGCATTGTCTTCAATAAGTTGCTGCATGGGGATTATGAGTCCGCCTTCACCCAGGGTGATGAGGGTGGCAGTGTTAAAGCCTACTGAATGGAAGGCATCAGGAAGCTGTTCGCCTGATGCCAGCATGAGGTTTACCCTGTCCATTGTATTGGCTTCGGGTAAGAGATCCCATTCAACATGCACATTTGTTAATTCCTGCAGGTACAGAACCAGGTCATTGTTGTAGTAGTCTGTTACATAGGAATAGTAGGGATGTGCAATTCTAACAGACAGAGGCTGCTGTACGATGGGGAATCCACCGCGGTTGGATACCGGGGGCTGATGCGGCCAAGCGGGGTTGGTCACATAGTAGGTGGCAGGCTGGGGGTGAAACCTTGCCTCGCCGATCTGGGGGGTTACAGTCAGGGGTCTGGGAGTTACATTTGTCTGTACTCTCTGGGTAGATCCCTGATCCGCCTGACCGCCGCCTGCTGCAAATATACTTGCAGTTACAGACAGGATCAGAAGGATAAGCATTAATTTCTTCATTTATTTCTCCTTAAATGCAATATTAAGAGGTAATAAAAACTTTACCTCATTATATTCAAAAATTTCCATGGAAATTTTAATCATTTTATGGAAATTTTAATAAAATGTCAACAAAAAACTAACACTTACTTAACATACAGCGGCTTTTCATCGTACTTGGTATGCAATAGTTCATGTGCCTTATGTCCTGCAGGCTCCCCGAGGAATTCCTTATAAATCTGGGTGATCATGGGGTTCTGGTGCGCACAACGGTACTGTGATTTCTCGTCATCAGTGTAAATTCCATCTGTACGCTGTTTACGGATATCGTCAGTGCAGCCATAGGGCTGTCCGCCGCCGCCTACACAGCCTCCGCGGCATGCCATTACCTCTACAAAGTGGTAAGGTGTTTCCTTGCCCGCGTTTCTGGCATCCCGGATTTTATTAAGAACAGCTTCTATATTACCCATCTGGTGGGCGACGGCAATGCGGATCTTTGACCCCAGGCCGTTTCCCAGATCCACGCCAAAGTCCACTTCCGCTTCCTTAACGCCTTCCATGCCCCGGACAGGTTTAAAGTTTACATCGGAGAGTTCCTTTTTTGTAACGAGGTAATATGCGCTCCTCACAGCCGCTTCCATTACACCGCCTGTTACGCCGAAGATTGTGCCGGCACCGGTATATGGACCCATGGGGCTGTCAGCCTCTTCATCCGGTAGGTCGAGGATCTCTATACCTGCCTGCTTGATCATCCGGGCGAGTTCCCTGGTGGTGATTACTATGTCCACATCCCAGTTATTTTTTGCACTCTTCATATCGTCGTTACGGTGTGCTTCCCATTTCTTTGCCGTACAGGGCATTACAGAAACCGAGCATATCTTCGCCGGATCCACAGATGCCTTCTCTGCCCAGTAGGTCTTGATCATGGCACCCATCATCTGCTGGGGGCTCTTCGCTGTGGAGAAATTCGGGATCATGTCGCTGAAGTACTTCTCCAGATAGTCTACCCAGGCAGGGCAGCAGGATGTAATCAGGGGAATTGCAGAACCTTTTTCGCCGAGCCTTTTTACAAGTTCCGTTCCCTCTTCCATTACAGTGAGGTCGGCGGAGAAGTTTGTATCGAACACCGTTTTAAAGCCCAGCCTTCTAAGGGCGGCATAGAGCTTTTTGGTAACCAGGGTGCCAGGTTTAAGGCCAAATTCCTCCGCCAGAGCAACGCGCACTGCCGGGGCTATCTGCACCACAGGGTGAATTTCCGGGTTCTGGAGGGCTGACCATACCTCTACAGTATCGTCCCTCTCGTAAATTGCTCCTACAGGGCAATGTGCGGCACACTGGCCGCATTTGATGCAGGGGCCTTCTCCCAGGCTGGTATCGGAGGCAGAGGCAATATTGCTCTTCATGCTCCTTCCCATATACTCGATAGCCCAGACATTCTGAACCTGCTGGCAGACAACTACGCAGCGTCCGCAGCGTATACATTTATCGGGGTTTAGCACTATGGCAGGGTTTGAATCGTCTATGGGGGAATGGCTGAGGACTTTCTTATAGGGAATGTCATGGATGCCGAATTCCGCAGCCAGGGTCTGCAGTTCGCAGTTATCGTTTCTGGGACAGCGGAGGCAGTCCTCGGGATGATTTGAAAGGATCAGTTCCAGCACTGTGCGCCTGGTTGCAATTAGTTCCGGATCATGGGTGATTATGTCCATGTTCTCTGTAACCAGGGTGGTGCAGGCTCTTGCCATGCGCGGTGAGCCCGGCCCTGCCGTGCGGACTATGCAAAGACCGCAGGATGCCCAGGCGGTCAGATCGGGGTTATAGCAGAGGGTGGGAATTTTTATGTTTTCCTTTTTTACCGCATCCAAAATGGAAATATTATCTTCTACCTGTATTGCTTTGCCGTTTACTTTAATGTTTACCATTTTTTCGCTCCTATGCCTTTATTACCGCATTAAATTTACAGGCATTAAGACATTCACCGCATTTTACGCAGTTTGCCTGCTCTATCCTGAATGGAGGCCGTTTTTTATCCGGGAACTTTGCAGCATCTTCTGCGATTATGCAGTTTGCCGGACATTTTTTGGCACAGACTGAACAACCCACGCATTTTTCGGTATCGATAGAATAACGTGCCAGGCTCTTGCACTTTCCTGCCCGGCATTTTTTATCATGGATATGCTCTTTATACTCATCGAGGAAGTTAGTGATAGTAGAGCGGATGGGGTTAGGCGCTGTCTGACCCAGGGCGCAGAGGGAGGCCTTTCCCATTGCCTTACTTATGGTATCGAGTTTTACAAGATCTTCGTCCTCACCGTTTCCGTTGGCAATTTTTTCCAGTATCTGAAGCAGCTGTGTGGTGCCTATACGGCAGGGAGAACACTTACCGCATGACTCATCAACACAGAACTCCATGTAAAAACGGGCAACGTCCACTACGCAGTCGTCCTCGTCCATTACTATCATACCGCCGGAACCCATCATGGAGCCGTTAGCTGCAAGGGACTCAAAGTCGATTGGTGTATCCAGAACCTTCTCGGTGAGGATGCCCCCTGAGGGACCGCCTGTCTGTGCACCTTTGAACTTCTTGCCGTTCTTTATGCCTCCGCCTATGTCAAAGACTATGTCCCTGAGGGTGGTTCCCATGGGAACTTCGACAAGGCCGGAATTGTTTACCTTTCCTGTGAGTGCGAAAACTTTGGAACCCTTGGACCTTTCGGTTCCCATGGCTGCAAACCAGGCACCGCCCCTTGCGATAATTGCCGGTATATTTACCAGGGTTTCTACATTGTTAATTATGGTGGGCTGTCCCCAGAGTCCCTTGTTTGCAGGGAAGGGAGGCCGGGGAACGGGCATGCCCCTCGCACCTTCTACGGACTTAATTAAGGCAGTTTCCTCACCGCAGACAAAGGCACCGGCTCCCAGCCTTACTTCTATATCGAAGTCGAAGCCAGAACCCAGGATATCCTTGCCCAAAAGGCCGTATTCCCTTGCCTGATCGAGGGCAATGGTAAGCCTCTGTACAGCCAGGGGGTATTCCGCCCTGATGTAAACTATGCCGTGATTTGCACCAATGGCCTTACCGGCTGTGATCATTCCCTCTATCACAGAATGGGGATCACCTTCTATAATCGAACGATCCATGAAGGCTCCAGGGTCGCCTTCGTCAGCATTACAGATCACATATTTGGGGTTTCCGTGGGCTCTAAAGGCAAATTCCCACTTTGTACCGGTGGGAAAACCTGCTCCTCCCCTGCCCCGGAGGCCGGAAGCTTTAATTTCATCAATAATCTTTTCCGGAGTCATTTCAAAAAGGACTTTTTCCAGCCCTGAATAGCCGTCCATGCCTATATATTCCTGAATATTCTGGGGATCTATATAACCGCAGTTTCTTAACGCAATTCTTACCTGCTTGCTGTAGAATTGAATATTCTGTACGTCGATGCCCTTTTTACGCTCGCCGTCTCCCTGGTAGAGA
>Ga0099364_10003289_pt1 | contig 25122 bp, 12 predicted proteins | sample TergutTh196P3_FD_73070 | JGI IMG/M metagenome (GOLD analysis project Ga0099364, IMG submission 73070) | Microcerotermes parvus P3 segment gut microbial communities from Pointe-Noire, Republic of the Congo - Th196 P3 | ecosystem: Host-associated > Arthropoda: Insects > Digestive system > Gut ...
CCAATTTTCAATCATTAAATTTTTAATTCGTTCAAATTCTCTTTTATTATTTGTAATTAATATCATATTTAAAGATTTTGCATGTGCTCCTATAAGCATATCAAATGGTCCTATTAAGCAATTCTTATCTTTTAAATCTTTTTTAAGAACACCAAATTCACTAGCTGCTTTTTCATCAAACTTTTTTACATCAATTATTGTCAAAAACTCCATTAGTGCGATTATGTTTTTATTTTTTTGTGAAACAGCTGCATTTGCAATTCCATATTCCAATTCAGCAAGGGTGATACTTGAAATACATAAGCCTTTTTCTTTGTTTTTCTTTACTTTTTTCAAAATACTAGTTGTTTTTTTCTTGATAATATATATGCATATATTCGTGTCCAACATATACATTAAAAATGCTCCCTTTCCTGATCGGTTCCCTGCAATCTTCCTTCGGCCATAAAGTCTTCAGAAAAACTATTAAGTCCGTGCATAAAGACTTCCCAATCTTTATCAAAAGGAACTAAAATAACAGCATCTCCTATTTTCCGTATATATACACTTTCCCCATTAAATTGATATTCTTTGGGTAACCTTACCGCTTGGCTTCTTCCATTAACAAATAATCTTGCAGTTTGCATAATCGCCTCCTGTATAAAATAGTATATACCGTGATATATATCTTGTCAAGAGGGAGATATGTGGTGAACCAGGTTTTTTACCTGACACCGCAGGCACTAACTTATTCCATATTTCCTCTTACACCCAATTTCGTCAATTATCATTCCTCTGTGTCCTTGGTGTTCTCCGTGAGAGCAAAATGTAAGCCATCCCCACTTTTCGCTTACGAGACTTATTGCCAATCCGGTCAAAAACAGGCTATGATTTGGGGGCGGATCATTGGGGAATCAGAATTGGAAAAAAAGAGGAGTAGTAAATGTTGGTTGTAAACGGTTTTTTTGAAAATGGTATGTTTATTCCCGAAAAACCCCTTTCCGGTATTGAGGGCAGGCAAAAGGCGGTTTTACGTATTGATTATGTAGAAGGAAAACAGGATCGGATAGATGCCTGGAAAAAATTCAGTAAGGCAATCAGGACAAGTAATGAAGTTTTGGAAGGCGAACCGGCTAGGATCAGTTTTAAAACTCCGGAAGAAATAGCATCTCTATGAAATATGCCCTTGATACAAATATTATCACTTACTATTTAAAGGGCCACGAAAAAATAATGGACAAGGTTGACAACGAAGCAGCAAAGGATAACATAATAATTCCACCCCTTGCTTATTTTGAAATTAAAAAATGGCTATGTGCAAATAATTCTAAAATTAAATTGCAGGCATTTGAAAAATTGTTTGAAAATTACGGTATAGATATTATTGATAAAGAATCATTAGATTTGGCATTATCTATTTATATTAAAATTGGTCTGTTGTCCCGGAATTACCTTAATAAAGCATATTCTGTAGTTTTTTCACGCAGAGGCGCAAAGAACACGGAGAGTATGGAGTTTTTTAATTATATATCTAAATCAATAAAAGAAAAAAAATCTATTATTTAAAAAAGCCTGTTTCTTTTGAAGATTTGCCAGAAGACTCTATAATATAACTAATTAAATCCCCCTCCCTCCTACTTCCTTATTTCCTCTTGTGTCTTTGCGTCTTTGCGTCTTTGCGTGAGAAATATACGGTGCCAGTCAGCCAGGCAATACTATCATAAATAACGTACACCAATGGCTTTATCAGTAGCTGTAATTGGGAATACATCATCAGCAATACAGATAACACAGCCTTCACCGCGCTCCAGATCATTAATTTTTTCAAGCTGCTTAAATGCGCTGATATCATTTTTATCACAATTGATATGTTTTTTTATTTCAATTGGATAAAGTATACCATTACGTTTAATCAAAAGATCGATTTCATTGCCATCCCTGTCGCGGAAGTAGAAAAAATTCATATTGGGCGTTATGCCGTTTGAATTTGTCCAGGACTTGATTATTTCCCCGATTACAAAAGTTTCAAACATTGCTCCTGACATTGCTCCGTTTTGCAAAACCTGTGCATTGTCCCAGCCAATCAAATAGCTTGCAAGTCCTGTATCAAGAAAATAGACCTTGGGAGTTTTGATTAGCCGTTTTAAGACATTGTTGTAAAAAGGTTTTAATATATACACTATGTTAGAAGCAGTTAATATAGAAAGCCATTTCCCGGCAGTCTGCTGGCTTATGCCAATATCTTTTGCCAAATCTGCAATATTGAGCAGCTGCCCTGTTCTTGCTGCAACTGCAGCCATAAACTTTTCAAATTGCAGTAAGTTTCCAACCTGCCCCAGCTTTGATACATCACGATCCAGATAGGTCCGGACATAGCTGGAATAAAAACGCTGCCAATCTATATTGCTTTTAATGATTTCGGGAAAAAATCCACGCCAGATAATTTCCCATACTTCATTATATTTTATGGGTTTTGGTTTGCGTTTTTGTAAATATTCCTGGGTTGGCATAAACTCTTCATAAAAATCATCTCCAAGAATTTCCCGAACCGAAAGCCCGTAAAGGTCAATTAAATTAATCCGCCCTGCCAGACTTTCGCTTACACCTTCCATCATTTCATAACGCTGGGAACCAGACAGCAGGAACGCGCCTTTTGCCCCTGTTTTGTCAATGTGGATCTTTATATAAGGAAAGAGTGAAGGCGCATACTGAATTTCATCAATGAAAACAGGCGGTTCAAATTGATTGAAGAATTCCTCTGGCTGCTCTAAAGCAAGCCTGAGCAGTCTTCCTTCATCCAGTGTCAGCTCTTTATAATCAGAAAACAGGGTTTTCAATACAGTGGATTTTCCTACCTGTCTTGCACCTGTTATGCACAGAGCGCCTTTTTCATTTATTGCTGCTTTCAATACTTCTTCAATATGCCTCTTTATATACATAGCTTCTCCTTTTCGGCAATTATCAATACGCAGTTATATTATAGCCGTTATTTTTAAATTATTCAAGAATTCTCAAAAAAATTCATTTTTTTTCACATTTTTTCCAAAACAGTGAAGCAGCCTGAATATTAAACCCTTATATATGTTACAGCAAAAGCAAAAAAAATCAGCTTAATGCTGCTATGGAGGTTTTATGAAAAAGATACTTATTTCATTATTGGCTACATTGCTTGTTTTTCCGCTGCTTATTTCCTGTACATCGCAGGATACTGCGGAATCAAGATTGAGGGCATCATTGGAGCAATCAGCCAGTACAGCAGCGCAGATGCAGCTTATACAGCAAAGAACAGACCCAGGTGTTGATGATGAAGATTTTTTCCTGACCCTTGACAGGATTGCAGAGGTTGAAAGGTCAGATGCTTTTTTCCAGGGCCTTGGTTTTTTTGAATCAGCTTTTCGCGCAGAAGCAGGGGATTATTCGGGCGCTTTAATCGCAGCTTATAAAGATCTGTCCTGGGCTTATGGTCATAGTGAAATTCCTAAGGCTGCCATGGAAGAAGGTATAAATCAACATGCTCTGGCTCTACAGGCCTATGCTGATGTATCAGCTGGAAATGCACTGGCCGGGATTTTGGCATTTATTAATGAATCCTGGGATGAGGCTTCTTCGTTATTAAAAAACAATGCTCCCAGGTATGAAGAAATAGACTCTTTTTATGAATGGATGCTTTTGGTTTGTACCATGGAATCAGGTACATCGGATTCTCTTGACAGAAATAAATATGGTGCTTTAAGGACCCGTTATAGTTTGTTTCCTGAATACTGGTATCACGGGGCAAGAACATTAAGAGATGAGCAGGCTGCAATTTTCGCAGAACACTGCATAAACCTTAATCCCAACGGCCCTTTTGCGCTTGAGTGCAGGACCATACTTGCAAGCTTCCACGGACTTGAATCCTATGCAGAAAATATTCTTACAACTATAGAGATCGAAGACATTGTACGCATTTCAGTTTCAGAATCAGATCCTGGAATTCTTTCTTCACTTTTTCCAATGATGGAAATGCCTGACAATAATTATACACATTATGTGATCGGTGCATTAAGAACCCTGGCTGCTATTCCATTATACAGGGATTATTTTATTCAGGAGTCTTCGCGTTATTCCGGACGTCTTGCTGAAAGGCTTTTGTTTATTAGCAGGGGTTAATATGAAAACCTTAGTTTTATTATTGCAAATAATAATATGCATAGTTTCTTTTTCCTGCAGCAATAAAAATCCAGGTGAAGAAACTCTGCTTTTATATACAAGGGCTTCATCTGTTTACAGGGAAGGCAGGTACGAAGAAGCAGCTTCCATGCTTTCCCGTGAACGTAATTTTGCTCCGTCTCTTATCCTTAGGGGAAAGGCGCAATTTTTTATTGGCAAGGACGAAGAAGCAGAGCAAGCGCTTAGAAGAGCCCTGTCTTTAAGACCAGGCAATATCGAAGCCGGACTTTACATGGCAAGGCTGGAGCGCGAAAAGGGAAATTTTAATGACGCAAGACAATTAATCGAAAAAATGCTCTCTGATGATCCGCAAAATATAAGAGCTCTTCGCTTTGCAGCCCAACTATCTCGCGATATAGGACCTGAAGGTGAAGCTGCCAGTATTGCGTTTTTGGATCAGGCAGCAGAGGCTTCTGTGGAATCAGCTTTGGTATTTATTGACAGAGCAAGAAGTCACTGGATAAACGGTAATGCAAGAGCAGCTTTGGAGGATCTGCAAAGAGCCAAAGCACTGTTACCGGAAAACAGTCCCATGATTAATTCTGTTACAAGTCTTGAATCAATAATTAATGTAAGGACAGGAGAATTATGAAAATTTTATCCGGCGTTCTTTTAGTTTTATTATTCCTGCCTTGTACTGCCGAAGCAAATGATTTTTCCGGAGCCATTAATTTTTCTGATGCAGCACATCTGGCAGTGTCATCTTCTGATGAATTAAAAAGTGAACTAATGCGCATGCAGATTATGGAAGGTACATGGAGATGGGGAATACGTGCTTATTTTCCACGCATAAGTTTTTCTGCATCAGAAGATGACAGACTATCAGAAATTGGACCTGATTCATTCATAAAATCCTATACCGTAAGTGTTGATCAGCTTTTATGGGATGGCGGTCGTATTTCTGCATCACGTAAAATTGAAAGAATAGAGCTTGATCTATATAGCCACAATCTGGAAAGAATGGCAGATGAAATTGCAGAAGCTGCTGTATCTGCTTACAGGAATGTGCTTTTTCATCGCATGGTTTTGGATATACGCGAAAGGGCTTTTACTTATCTGGATATGCAGCGCAGCATTTTGCTTTTAGAGCTTGAGCTGGGTCTTGTTTTGCCCATAGATCTTGCTGCTGCGGATATTACAATCAGAGAAGCCGGAATAGAAAAACGTAATTTGGAAATTGATTTAAAAGAAGCTGAACAAAGATTTGCAGAAACTTTAGGTTTGCAAACATTGCCTTTACTTTCAGAACGAATAGATATATACCGCAGTCCTTTATTGCCTGATCCAATTAAAGCTCGTTCTGCTGCTGAATCCGGAAATCCTTCCCTGGTTAATGCAAGAAGTATGGTAGAGCGCAGGCAAATTGAAGCCAGGTATTCTTCACGTTCCTGGATGCCTTCGGTTAGGCTTGTTGGAAATGCAGGTCTTAGCGGTCAGAGATATCCGCTTACAAAATTAAACTGGTCATTGGGACTTATGATAGATTTTTCATCTCCCTGGCTTTCAGGAAATTTGAGCGGCTCTTATGGCAGGGAAGGTCATAATGATCAAACAGCACGTTTAATGGGTTCGGCAATTCCTTTGCCTGATCCTGCTTCATCTTTTTCTCCAAAAACCGCTGCATTAAATTTAAGCCAGGAGCAATTTAATTATTCCATTGCCTTTCAATTAACCGGACGCATGGCAGAACAGGTTGTTGAAAAATGCATGTTGCTTGAACAAAGGCGTATATTGGCAGTAGAAGCACTTGAACTTGAAGCAGAACGTTTTCGCCTTGCTGAACTAAGACTGGAACTGGGCAGGATTACACGCCTTGAATTAATGGATTATACGCTTAGCTTTGCAGAAAGGGAAATAGCAGCTCTAAGAGCAGCTGTTTCTTTACTTGAAGCAGAACGGGAGCTTGAACGCTTTTTGGATTTATCTCCAGGTGATTTAGCTCAATTCGCAGGCAATTAATTTGAAAGAACAGAAAGGAGACATTATATGAAGTCAATTATTTTTTTATTTATTATAATTTTATTTCTTTTTTCCTGTAATAACAGGAATAATATATTGTCAGATAATATGCTTCAGGTTAGGGCTGCTCCGGTTACAAGCAGTGTTATAAATGATGAGATAAAGGGTTTTGGTTCACTTTCCTTTGTAAGAAAAGTAGATGTAGCTGCTCCAATTGATGGGGTGCTTGATACCCTGCTTTTCAGGGAAGGAGATTATGTCCATGAAGGGGATGTAATTGCTCTGCTTTCTAATCCTCAAGTAACAATGGCAGCAAGGCGTGCAGAAAGTTCTTTTTCCCAGGCTGTGGCTGCAAATGATATGGCAAGAGCACGTTTAAAAGAAGGTGAGTTTAACGCAGAAGCGCGTTTGCTTGATAATGAAAAAACAGAAGCTGAACTGGTGCTTGCACGCAATGCCCTGATTGAACAGCAGCGCAAGCAGGAACAAGATGAAACACTTTTCCGTGCCGGAGGAGTCAGCGAAGAAGCAATCAGGGACAGCCGTTTTAGAATCGAAGCACAGTTTGTACAGCTTGATCTTATGGAAAAAGATCTGGAAATAAGGCGCATAGGTCTTCGTGAAATTGATTTAATTACAGCAAATATAATTCCTCCTGAAGATGAACATGAACTGCGCTCTGCCTTGATTTTTATTGCCACTGCAGGGCTTAGGGCTGAAGCTAGGGCTGCACAAGCCAACCTTGAGTCGGCAAGGCAGGAACTTGAATCAGCTAGGTTTCTGGAAGCCTCCATGATAATCAGAAGTCCCATGAGTGGAACTGTAGGAGCAAGATATATAGAAGAAGGTGAGATGCTTACGCGTGAGGATAAATTAATTACAATTATTGATACTCAATCCCTTTATGCCATATTTAATATTCCTGAAGCAGAGGCGCTTAAACTTGAAAAAGGAATGACTGCCAGCATAGTCCTTGACGGAACAGGCGGAACATATAATGGTACTGTTGACCTTGTTTCTCCGCAGGCTGATTCACAGTCATTTACATTTCTTGTGCGGGTTATTATGGATGCTGATGATGAAGGACTTTTAAAGCCCGGAATGTTTGCCCGTATAACAATTTTTCCTGAACAATCACGTGTAATTAATCTGATCCCTGAAAGCGCATTGCTTGATAAAAAAAACAATCAGGGAAAGGTATTTACAATACAGAACAATACAATAAGGGAGCGATCTGTTGAGCTTGGTCAATTGCTTGGCAGTGAACGTGAAATTATTTCTGGTCTATATATTGGCGAGGCAGTAGTTTTACAGCCTGATACTGCATTAAAGGACGGAGCTTATGTTTCAATCGCAAACCAGTAAAAGTATATTCAATCACTTCATAATGTTTAGAGTTGGATTATGTTCTGTCATAATGCTTCTTTTTATAAGCTGTGGATTTGTTGATTTAAGAAGCATAGGTCTTTCAACAGTTCCTGCCAATGCTTATGATGTGCTTCCTCATGCTGCAAGTCATGTAATTCTTCGCTTTGATGCTGATATGAAGGAAAAGGAAACTGAAAATGTAATGCAAATAATTTCTCCATTTGGAAATGTTGACGGTGAACTTCAATGGCAGGGAAGGGACTTGCATTTTATTCCATCAGCATCATGGCTTAAAGGAATTCGTTATGTATTATCAATAAGCGGTAATGTTTATTCCAAAGATGGAAGGGATTTTTATATATCCAGGGAAATTCCATTTTACGCAATAGATAATGTACCATTGCCTTATCTTGTTTCCTTTTATCCTGATGATGGTGCATCAACAGAAGCTTTTTTCAAAGATGAAGTAATGCTTAGTTTGCGGTTTTCATTACCCATGGATAGACAAAATACAGAAGCTGCATTCAGCTGCACAGGATATCATTCTTTTGAATGGCTGGATGATGATAGAGTCTTGAATATCAAGCCTGGCAATAATCTTTCTGCCTGGACTGTTTATCGATGGTCGCTTTCTGACAAAGCCTTAAGCCGTGATGGAGCTCCTCTGGCAAAAGCTGCGTCCGGACGTTTTGTTACTGATATTGATGAAGTAATTCCGGAAATTGTTAAGGTTATTCCATTATTTAATGGTAATAATAACAATGAATTATGGGGTTCCTGGGTTCCTTATGATATAAATCTTGATGACGGCCTTCTTCCTGGACATGCTATTGGTGTTCAATTCAGTAAAGCCATGGACGCAGAAAGACTTCGTAATTCATTCAGCTTTGAACCTTTGCTACACGGCCGTCTTGAAATTCTTTCTCCGTTCACCGTTGTCTATATTCCAGAAAGAAATCCTGACCCTGAAACATTTTATACATTAAGGATCAGCGGAGACATAAGGGATAAAAGAGGATTAAAAATGGGAGAAGATTATATAGTGATCTTTTCTTCTGATATTCCATATCTTAGAATACACTCTTTAATCTTTGATGATGCTCCTTTAAATGAAATTTTTGAACCTAATAACGCAGCTTTGTATTCTGTGTTTACAGAAAAAGCTGATAACGGTGTTTTACGTTTTACAATTAGATTTACATTACCTTTTTCTGTAGAAGCTCAAAGTGAAAATACACCAAGAATATCTTTAATGCCTTTCTTTCCGCATACGCTTTCTCCGGTTAACTTACGCTTTGTAAGATGGCTGTCGCCTGATTTGCTTAGAATGGAATGGGAGGGCATTGCAAACGGAACTGTAACTGAACCCCATTATTATAGACTGGTTTTGCCAGGAGGACGCAGCGGTATAAACAACGGCAATGCTTCTTACATGATGGAAGAATATCATTTTTATTTTAAGGCAGTAAGTAAATGAAAAAGTTATTAATTATAAATCTTAATTTGTTATTATTGCTTGTATCATGTGATATTTTAAGGGAATCTCCCTTTGAAGTAGTTTCCTGGACCCCTGGAAACGGCTATCACAATACAGAAGGTCTTGTAGTATCGCTATTACTATCACATCCAAGTGATAAACCAAGAACAGAACAGTCATTTCTACTCAGCGAAGACGGTCGTAATGTCAGGGGAACATTCAGCTGGGATGACAAGAGACTATATTTTAAACCATCTTCTCCTCTTGAATCAAACAGAAATTATACAATTACTCTAAATACAAGTGCCCAGAATTCAGACGGTCTTTCTCTTGAAAATAAATTTACTGCTTCCTTTACAACAAGGCCGTCAGGAGGCAATCCGCGTGTAATATCTGTAATGCCTGAGGATAAAATTGTTACAAAATCAAGAGGCAGTGTTGCAATACGTTTTACTGAAGCTGTCAGTTTAAGTGCTTGTATAAGTTATATTTCTTTTTCTCCTGCAGTAAACGGTTCCTGGCGCCTGGATGATAACGGATACCTGGCCTGTTTTACTCCTTTGGAACCATGGAAAACCGGATTGAGCTACAGAGTGGATATTAATTCCGGTTTTATGTCTGCCAGCGGCCGGGTCATGGGAGAAGATTACTTTTTTATTTTTAATACAATAATTAATAATGATAGTGAAAAACCAGTTTTGCTTTCAGCTTGGGCTTTGCATGATAATAATAATCTCAATGAAATTATTACAAACGATATATCTGATCATTTGCTTAAGGAATATTCAGACTGGGATTCATCAAGCAGATTAAAACTGGTTTTTTCTAAACCAGTTGATACTGTAAGTGTCAGACAAAGGCTTATAATTGAGCCTAATGTATTATTGATAATGGAGACAGCGCCTGGCTTGTCAGAAACCATTATATTCAGATTTTCTGAAAAACCTGTATGGCAATCGCAATTTATTTTCAGGCTTAATCCTGGTGTACGTGATGAATCAGGGAATGAATCTGATGAAACAAAGCACTGGAAGATAGTTCTTGGCAATGAAAATTCAAAACCGCCTGTATTAATTGGAATAAGACTTCCGCTTTCTCCTGGAAAACTTTTTATTCATGAGCAGCAACCAACCACATTTACTCCTTTGGATTTACATGCAGATCTAAATTTTGTTTATGATGATGAATTATTTCCTTATGCCAAAGCAATACCATTTTGGTTTGAGCTTTATTTTGATATAGCTCTTAATGCTAAGATAAACACCTTTTCTTTAATGAATCATTTCCGGATTGAATCAACTAATGCTGCGGTAAGTTTTTCTCCACGTAATATTATAGATTCTGGTTTTACATGGTTAAGTACGGTACAAGGATGGGAATCGTATCATCGTGTTGAAATTCAAGGATATATTACAAATACAATCAATTCCGGGGTTGTTACATTCCGTATAAGTCCTGGTCTTGAAGATAATAAAGGAAATAAAAGCGCAGAGGCTTTTGTAATTTCACTTTTGAAATAAAATTTAATCAGAGGTTTTGATCGAATGAAGAATATGATTATTTTTTTTATACGCCGTCCAGTAACAGTATTAATGATCATGGCAGCTGTGATTATGGGCAGTGTTCTATCACTATTATCTATTCCTCTTGATATATTACCGGAGATTCTTCTTCCTCAAGTTACAATCGAAACTTCATATCCAGGAATGAATGCCAATGATATACGCAGTGCTGTTACCATACCATTGGAAGATGCCATGTCATCTGTTAAAGGCCTTGAAAGAATTAGGAATATCTCCAGAGACGGTGTTTCGCTTATTAATCTTGACTTTCGCTGGGAGACAGACCCATCAAATGCAGCGGCTCTGGTCAGAGAGGCAGTTGATCTTGTATATCCCGGACTCCCGCATGGAATATCAAAACCTTTGGTAATATCAGGAAATATTGCCGATGAACCTCATGCGATTGTGGCAATACGATCCAAGGCAGGAGATAACAGCTTTGCAAGAAACATGGCTGAATATGAAATGAAAGCACGCTTGCGAAGGCTTGACGGAACCGGTCAAGTTATCCTTTTGGGCGGTTTAACAGAAGAAGCCAGAATTAAATTTAACCCACAGCGTCTTGTTTCAAGAGGTTTTAACGGAGATGAGTTTGTTTCGTTAATAGCTCCGGAAATCACAGATATTCCAGCAGGTAATGCCAGAGAAGGGGATCGCGAGCTGACATTAGTAAGCCAGGGACGACCGCAATCAATTGATGAACTGTCTTCCCTTATTCTTCCAACAACAACACATCCGCTAGCTATTAGAGATATTGGAGTTGTTGAAAAAGAATATGCTGAGCAGAAAAGTTTTTTTCTGTTTCAAAATATTGAACAGACAGCACTTGAAATATACAAGCGTCCAGGAGCTGATCCTCTAAAGCTATCACGTGATATCAAAAGAGTTCTTAAGGAAAGTTCACTTGATTTTGAAAGGGATATTGAACTGGTTTTAGTATATGATTCATCTGATTTAATTATTCGTGGTATAAGAAACCTAATATTTTCAATTATCATAGGTGCCTCTGCGGTTGCCTTGATACTTGCGTTTTTTATTAAAAACTTAAAAACAAGTTTATTCGCAGCCCTGGCACTTCCTCTATCTACAGCTGCTGCTGTTATTGTTTTAAGAATAAGCGGGCGCTCACTTAACTCCATGAGTCTTGCAGGAATTGCAATGGGTATAGGTCTTGTCTCTGATGTTTCTGTAATTATTCTTGATCTGTTTAGCCGTAATATAAAACAAGGAGAAAAGCCTGACCATATAATGCTTGGGAAATTAACAGCATCTGTTTCAAATTCAAGTATTGCTGGAACAATAACAAATATCGTTGTTTTTCTGCCTGTTATTTTTCTCCCTGGACCATTAGGTGTTCTTTTTGGTGATCTGGCAGTCTCTCTTATCACATCTGTTGTTACAGGCTGGATATATGCACAGTTTTTTCTTCCAGCAATGTATCTTTTCTTTTGTAATGAAAATGCAATGCATGATAATAAATTACTATTAAATAAAATTAATCTAAAAAACCCTGAAAAAGTTTATAAACCTCTTCTTATGTCTGCAATGCGCCGGCCTTTATTGCTTGTTAAATGCGCATTAATTTTTGGTATCTTGAGTTTAATTCTACTTTTAAACAGACCAGCACAATTTATTATTCCAGAACAGACAAATGAAATTGAAATAGTACTTGACTTTCCTTCAGGAACAAGTTCAAAAGCTATCATTAACAATGGGCTGGTTTATTCTAAAAAATTATCCGATATAGGCGATATTGCAATTTTCTTTGGAAGAATGGGTGCTGAAGATGATGATATCAACCCCAGAATAGATCCAAATTACCGTAAAGAGCGCATTCTTTTCCGCTGCTTTTTAAAACAAAGCATTGATAGAGATGCGGCACTAAGAAATATACATGATAATCTTTCAGAATTAACAGCAAATGCTTCAGGCATTAATGACAATTTTAATATTCAAATTTCTTTAGGCAGCCCGCTTGATAAAACCAGTAAGCTTTTGGGATTATCTTCTTTATTTACTTTAATGGTTAAGGGTGAACTTGAGGATATTAATCAACGTTCAGAAGAAATTATTATTGCTCTAGAATCATCTCTAGGACCTGTATTAGACAGCGTTAATGTCCGATCTTCCGGAACAAGGCCTGAATTACGCCTTATTCTAGATCAGGAAGTAAAAAGCTTCCTGGGAATTTCTTCAGATAAGATTGCAAACGCTGTTTATATTGCAACAGAGGGGATTATATCAGGTTCAATGGAAATCGACGGTCGTCAGCTTGATATAAGAGTTATCGGAGAAAATAATAATTTTTCTCAAAACAATCTTGAATCTCTTCCTCTGGCTTTCCAGGGCAGTAGAGAAAGACAAATGCGTCATGTATTTCTTGGTACACTTGGACAAATTGAACGAAGAGAAACAAAAGCTATACTTGCGCGGCAGGATCGTTCTGATGTTTTATATATTGATATTACTCCATCTCCTGGGAAAGAAAATGACTTGAATAATTTTCTATCAAGAAATATAAAAGACTTTACAAGAATAGATGATTCTGTTTTTTCCAGATACCGTACGGTTCTAATAATTACCTTAATACTTGTTATACTGCTTTTATATTTGACAATGGCAGCTCAGTTTGAATCATTTAAGCTGCCTTTAATTATAATGCTTAGTATACCATTTGGATTTATAGGATCCGGGCCTTTATTATTTTTAACAGGAACAGGATTAAATTCAGGTTCAATACTTGGTTTGATTGTTCTTTTTGGACTTTCTGTAAATAATGGCATCATTATATATGAAGCAGGGATTGAAAATCTTAACAGGGGATTTTCTCCTGCTTTGGCAGTCTATAAGGGTGCATTGGATCGATTTAGAGCAATGTTAATAAGTACCCTTACAACAATTTTTGGTCTGATCCCTCTTTTATTTTCTTCAGGTATATCTCAAAGATCAATGGCTGCAGCAATGCTTGGCGGCTTGCTTGCATCTGCGGCATTTTCAATTTTTATTTTTCCGTATATTTTAACAGTTTTATTCAAGCGCAGGCAGGTAGAATATGAATAAGACAAATATTTGGTTAAAACGCCCTGTTACCTCCCTTTGTATTATATGTGGAATTGTTATTATATCAATATTTATTATTTTTAATAAAGATGCAAATCAAAAAAGCTATGGTGAAGCATCTATTATGATTATACAGAGGCATTACGGAATTAATGCCCGCGAAATGGAAAGGACTGTAGCAATTCCAATGGAAGATATTATTTCCAATATTCCGGAAATTGAAAATATTGTTACAATAAGTGAAAACAGCCAGGTTCGTTGTTATGTCAGACTCCGTCATAATGCTTCCAGCCAGCATATTTATTCTGCAATCAGGGAAGCAGCCCAGAGAATATATGAAACATTGCCGCCTTCTGCCCAGCGCCCGGAAATAAACTCATCAAATGAAACAGGAATACCTGTATGGATTGCTGCATTATGGGGGCAAATATCCGGTGATTATATAGAGCGTACTGTAAAACCTGCTTTTGAAGCAATCGAGGGTGTTGCAAATATAGAAATATCAGGGACAGGTAATAAACAGATTTTTATTTCACCTGACCCGGAAAAAATTGCAGCGCTGGGCTTGAATCCGTATTATATTGCTTCAATACTAAATATGAATGATTCAATTTATTCAGGAGGCATTCTTCGAAACGCTGATTTTGAAATTCCTATAATTATCGATAATCGTTATGAGTGTTTGGATGCTCTTAAAAATGCTTATATTCCATATGAAAGCGGAATTATTCAGCTAAAAGACATAGCTTTAGTATATGAGTCAGAAAGAGAAGGAGATATTATCTCTAGGCTTGACGGACAAAGAACAATTGTAATGGCAATTACAGCTGCTTCCGGTACTAATCTTGGAGTACTTTCACGCGATATTAATAAAAAATTGAATGATATTTTTTATGGCTCTTTTGAGTACAAAATACTACAGGATCGCGGGGCAGAAGAGACAATTGCTTTCCGCTTGGTTCTTGTTACAGCAATTATTTCATCAATACTGGTTGCATTGGCTTCACTCTTTCTTATAAGAAAAAATAATGGCAGCCTTTACCCAGGCTTTATCTGTGCTGCTTCTATTCCAATAATTTCAATTATTTCATCTGCATTTCTTTCTGTTATTGGTTTCCCAATCGATAGGAAACTTCTTGCAGGCTTATCCATAGGAATCGGAGCAGCAGCAGATGCTGTATTATTGACTGCTGATGGATTTGCAAGGAATAGAACAATGCTTGATATTAACATTCTGGCAAGTATATTTATTCCATTGGTTTCTGCTGCTGCAACAACTATTGCTGCCTTATTTCCTCTTGTATCATTCTCTGAAGCTGAAAATATCAGCGTAATCGTATGGGCCTTGGGGACTGTTACTCTAATTTCCATGCTGGTTTCATTGATTTTTCTTCCTCCATTGCTTATTTGGGCTAATAATTTTATGCCATTTAGTAAGAATACAATATGGCAGAATAATATTTTTTATTGTTTCAGTAATTGTTTTATAAAAAAAATTAAAAGACAGACTTTCAGATTATTGGCTATGCTGACAGGGTTTTGTTATAAAAGAGCTTATGTGAGTATTGGTTTTTCATTATTTATTTCAATTTTTGCTGTTATTTTATTACTTATTGCAGGAACAGATATAAGTAATACCGAAGTTGAAAACTCTGTGTACGCAAGAGTTGAATTTGAAAGCGGGTTTGTAAAAGAAGAAATAGATAATCGTTTAGCAATATGGGCATCCAATTTTAAGGATAATTCAGGAATAGATGCAGTTCAAACCTCAGCCCGTACAGGTTCGGGGCAGATACTTGTTGCTTTTGATCAGCGCAAAATAAAAAGCACTGATGTACGAAATCTTCTCCGTTTATCTTCAATTCCAGGCGGATTTATTTATATACCTGAGCCCACTAAAGAGGATCAAATTTGGGAAATAAAAATTTATGGAGATGATGATATTATATGCAGAGAGTTAGTGGAAAAAGCTGCTGCTCTATGTTCAACTCTTCCTCAAATTCTTGAAGTTGTTCTAAATTTCAAAGACGGGAATCCCAGATTAACCCTATCACCCCAGCGCGAACGATTTGCAGAAGCAAATATTTCTTTTGCTCATGCAGCAGATAACTTAAGGAGATGGGTACACGGTCCGGTTATTTATAAGCGCTTTAATGATCAATCCAGAGATATTGATGTCAGACTTGGGATATCCGGACTTAATGACCAAGATAATCCGGCAATAGATAATTATCTAAGGCTTCCATTGGTTTCAATTAATGGAAGCCAGGCAGGATCAATTCGTTTGGATTCACTTAATGAAAGTAAAATGGATTTTGAACCATCGCATATTCGCAGAGATGACCGCAGGAGAATGGCTTCGTTTTCAATAAGGACTAAGACAATTGACCCGCGAAAAATTCGTGCTAAGACAATGAAGGCTTTGGAAAAAATGGAACTTCCTAAAGGGTATGTGATTGATTTTGATCCTGATGCTATAAAGCGGGCAGAAGCCATTTCTGGCACTGGTTTTCGTGTTCTTGCATCGCTTCTATTCTGTTATATGGTTATTGCTTCTGCAAATGAGTCATTGAAGTTTCCATTATTGGTATTGGCATCAATTCCACCGTCGCTGGCTGTTCCGATAATATTTTTGGTTTTAACAGGAACAGTTTTGAATGCTTCCATTGCCTGTTCTCTTGTTGCTGTTTGTGGTATTGCTGTAAATGCTTCAATTATTATTGCCGCAGAGTTTAAGCGCGCAACGCTGGAATTCAATGAGCCAGTGCAATTTTATTTTAATAGAGGAATCAAGTACTACTATAGTGTAATCAGACAATGTATTCCTGTGCTTTTTTCTACAACAGGTACTACCATTATAGGTGCATTACCTTTCCTGATTCTTCTTGAAGGCAGTAATAGTATATTAAGAGATTTATCTTTTGTTACGATTTTTGGTGTTGCCTCATCATTGATTTGTTCTATTGTTTTGATCCCTTCATTTATAGTTATATCTGAAAATTTATCGAGTACTTTATCGAGAAGCATTAAAGAGAAGTTTCTGCCTGGGTAAGAAGTTCTGCATACGCAGGACAATACATTCTTCTGGAACCTGATGTCAAATTTTGAAAGGGTTCCTCCGGAGCAAAATATGAAACATTTCATCTTCCTCAAAAAAACCTTTTTTATCTTTGGATTAATCATTATCCAGACTTTTTTGTACCCGCAATCAAATACTGGATTTAATGATTTTTCTGCTTTTGGTTTTGATTCCAGAATTCTTGATTTTCGCTTTGACCGTGCAGACAGGGAAATAAATTCCCATAGATGGATTGAAGAAGCCAGACGCGGCATTGATTCTGCAAGAATACTCTGGGAAGAAATGCTTCCGGAAATATATCGCAATTCTGATATTATGGATGATTTGTATAAAGAATTCGATGAATGGACGGAAAAAGAACTTGAAGAACGTTTTACTCAATGGCTGCTTTCAAGATTTTTTTCTTATGGATCAGAGGTTTTATCCATAGAGGTTCTAAGGGAACGTGAGAGGGCAGACAGGTTATTTTTATACAAGACCGATGAAGAAAACAATATTCTCTTTGATGAAATTACAGGCGTTCCTCTGGTATTCAGGCCACATGATGAAGCCTTTAACTTTAGTAGTGATCTTTATTTATGGCGCGAATATATAGAAGATTCAGCCATAAAAGAAATTACAAAATATGAATCTCATCTTATTAAATTATTTCCGGAAATTTTAATTTATATTGATGAGTCAAATCGCGAGGATTTTGGACAAAAACTGTCTTCTGTATATAAATCTGCTGTTCAATCAATTCAGAATGAATTATCAGGTTTACTTGCAAGGGAAGAAAGGCTTTTTACAGCCAGGCGTCTGGGTGATGTATATAGCTTAAGAAAGAAAAGTGAAGATGAATCAGCATCAGCAATAGGTATTAACCTGATTGAAGAAACAAGACGTATTACCGATGAAGGTCTTGCCGCATTATCAGCGCAGATTGAGGCTGCCGAAGCCGGAACTGGAGATCTCTTCCTTGCCGGCTCTGAATGGCTCGAACAGTACCGTGTGCAATTTGAGCGCGGGCTTCGCGCCTGGGAAGAGGCTGAAGAGCGCTTTTTTATCAGACGTATGGAATGGGAGCAGTATGCAATTCAACATTATTATGAAGCAGAAGCAGCCTGGAATGATGCATTTATTAAGTTTGATGAAGCCAGAAGACTCTGGGAAATAAATGCTAAAATACTTTTTGAATCCGGAGAACGCTTGTTTCTTAATGCTTCTCTGGTTTTGGATATGGCTATTCAGGAAGCTAAATCAGAATTTATCAGAGACAGCCGTATCAGAACAGAGTCAGCGACAGAAAAAGCAAAAGCCTGGGCGGATATGTATTTAACTTCATTGTCAATAGTTATGGAAGCAAGCAGGAATCTTGAGTTCTGGCAAGATCGTTATTCCAAGGAAATAAACAAAAACTCCAGGAATTCAATAATTATCCTTGAGGAGATTGATAATTGGACTTATCTTTATGAATTTTACCATCAAAAAGCACTTGAATCAAAAAATTTCCTGGAAAATGAATTTAATATTGTTTTGGGTGACAGAGGTTTAAAAGAAGTTCTATTAAAAAATTCTTCCAGCGAAGATTTTTTTCTAGATGAATATCAGGTTGAATTATTGCGCGCTCAGGCAGTTGCAGGTTATTGGAGTAAACGAGTTGATATTGCCCAGGCAGTTCTTGCTTATGCTGAGGACTTAACAGCAGGCAGAATCACAGAAAGTGAAGGTATAAGAAATTGGGAACTTGCCAGGGATAACTATAATAAAGCATTAATAAATTATGAAAACAGCATGGAAGTATTAAAAGCTATAGGCATTGAGAGCAGCTTTGCCAGGGAAAATATGAACGATGCTTCAATAAAGTTGCGGGAATCAGAAGCAGCTTTGGAAGAGTTGCATCGTATATATCAAGATTTGTTGTCTTTGTATGAAATTCAAAGGGAGAATTATCTCCTGGATAATATTGAATCAAATTATGTGGATTTAATGATTATTACAGCAATTCTTGATGATACATCATCTGACTCAATAATGATGCGTTATCTTAAAACATCGTATGAGCTTGGCTTAATAAATAATTACAGTTTTAATATTGAGCTTCTTAGAGAGGTAATTTTGGGAGGAGTATTTTTTGAGAAATCACTTGCTCAAATCTTTAATATTAGTGAACATATCAAGGTTTTTGGCCAAAATGATATTCTGCCTGATAATATATTTGAATTTGGTATTCCAATGGATGATCCATTATTTATTGTACTTGATGAATTATTATGGGAAAGAGATTTTTTATTGCAAAATATATCTGATAATAATGAAAAGCAACAGATTATTGAAAATTATCATAAAATGATTCTCGCTTTATGTTCGAGTGCAAAAAATTCTGCTCTAAGGCAGAAAGATAACCGTATTTTAATGCTTGAAATGTTAATTTCTGATGAAATTGAAATCCAGATGCTTAATAAGTTATTTTTTGATTTAGAAAATGCAAAAATAGCTATATCCAGGGCAAAGGTTGAACTTGAAATACAGGCTTTAAGATATTTTATTTTTGGAGGAGCAGCAGATGAAGAAGCTATTCTATTATCAAGGTTTTGTTTTCTTGATAAAGATGACGCCATTCAAGCCCTTGAAGCATTAAATATTATATTATTGATTCTTAGTGATAATACATATGATGATTTAACTTCAATTACTGTTGCTTTAAAAGAAGCATCTATGGAGAATGATTTTATCGATTATTATAATGCTCTGGGAAGTTTTTTTCTGGCATCTAATGGGTATTCTTACACAAATTTTTTCATGAATTCTTATATACATAACATTGAACTTATTGAAAGTATGATTTCTGCTTATAATGTAGCAGGTTTGATTAATCCTGTATTAATCAATTCAATTGAAAATGAAAGAATTCAAAAATTATATACTTATTATAAAAATGTGGGTATTACACACAATAATATACTACCAGAGAATATTGATTCCCTGATTGATTATTTTACAATAAATTCAGCTTCTTCACTTGAGGAAATTGATGATTTTTTTGAAATTTTTGATGGTTTATTCAATATTTTACCGGAATGGATTAATAATGAAGCTAATTTATGGAAAGAATTGTTTATTGAATCCTGTATAAACAATTTATCAGTGAGTCCAGATAATAATATATTACAATATAATTCTTTAAAAAGACAAACACAAATATTAAATTCTGCGTTTAATTTATATCAAAATAGTGATAAAAAAATTCAAGAATCATATATAAATACAATAATAAAACATATTATTAATCCTGGTTCAGAATGGATTGATATTTATATAAATCAAGAAAATTATTATTTTCTATATGATGATTTGGAATCACTACATAATGAACTCAATAATTATTTGTATGTAGAAAATTTTTTATATAATGATATAGAAAGATTGAAATGGAATCTTGAATTATTAAATTTAAATGATGGCTCACTTAAAAACGAGATTGAAAAATTGGCTTTGGAAATAGAAGTAAATAAACAGCTTGCAGATGATTTTTACAGAAAATATCTTGAAAGTTCATTATTATTTTCTCAAATAGCATTAAAATATGATAATGCTTATTCTTCTTCAAAAAATGCATATTCTTTTATGGAAGAAAAAAGATTTGAATATGAAGTAGAAGATGCAATAAGACGTTGGGCAGACACTGCATATCTTGGCATTGATGCTCCATCGCAGGATTTAAAATATTCTCAAGATATGATGATAAAGGCCCAGGCAGTTCTTGATGTGCTGGATTCATTTTATACATCCGATGATAAAATAAGATCATATGAAAATCCTGAATATCAAATGGCATATGAAGAATATTCAATTAGTTACAAAGAGCTTTATGTTTCAATAAAAGTATCTGAAACTCTGGATAAGGTACTTGAAAAAGAAAAGAACAGCAATCAAATTTATTTTAATGAATATAAAAAACAGTTAAGTGTACTTGGAAGTTCTTTTTTACTTGATGTTGCTGCATTAAGACAAGAAAATTCTGAATTTAATGCATTGTATAATAATATTAAAGTTGAAAATAACAGATTGGTTTTTTCCTTTAATAATCCTGACAATCATGATGAAATAATGTTAAACTATTTTTCTGCTTCAATAGCTTTATATGATAAAACTGTTTCTCAATTTGAATTATCTCTTCTTGATTTTAGCAAAAGGCTCCAGTCATATAATTTTACTCAGGATAAATATATACAATGGGGACTTGCAAAAGATTATTTATTATCTCAAATTTCATTAAGACTTGATAGTAAAGCAATCGAAACGTTAAATAAAAGTAATATTCCTCCTGTTTTAGCATATAATAATAAAAATAAAGAAGCATGGGACAGATTAAGTAATCAAGAAAGGCAAGATCTTGAATTTTTAACAATACTTAGTTTGACTAAATCTAGCTCTGATTTTTTTAATAGAGTTTCTGAGCTAATTAATGTTGAAAAAGAACTTGGAGATGCTCAAGAACATCTTAAAAGAGTTACCAGAAAATCAATTATTTCAGTATTATTTTTAGGGTTTCCATATTTAGCTCAAGTTCAGGAAGCTCAATATAGAGTAAATCAAATTCTACCCCGTTATAATTATCTTAATAATGGTGTAAATCAAAGTAATAGCAATTTTAGACTTAATGTCAATGCTTTAAACAGGAATTATGCAAATTATATTGATTCATCACATAAGATTGATATAATGCAGGGGAAAACAGATCAAATTTCCTGGGATGATATAAATGATGCTCTTGTTTATATTGGAATTGATGATTCAGAAATCGATATGATTGAATGCTTTTGGCAAGAAGCACTTGTCTACAATGATTTTTTTGGATTAAAAATACCAGAAATTTTAAGTTTTATTATGAATTCAAAAATAATAAATTTAAAACAAAAGCAGATGGAATTTGAATATATCTGGAATAAAAATTATAATGAGCAACTTACTGCTGAAAATGAATATTTAAATTTATATGAGTTGTTTCTAGCAGATCATATATCACTTGATACACTTGAAAAATCAGCTCAAATGGCTTTTGGCAGTCAAAGTTCATCTTTAAAAACCCATCTAATTAATTATAAAATGCTAATAATTGAAAATTTTGATTTATTTACAGGAGATATCGAAGGCTTTCTGCCAGTCCAAGAATTATTGACAGTAGAATTAGTTAAATTGATTAATATTGCCAATGAAGCTAGTTATAAAGCTGAATTAACTGTTCGGGAAAATGAATGGAATATACAATGGAAAGATATAGAAGAAAAATACTTGGATTGGCTTGATGCTTCTCTCAGTATTCTTGAAAGAGGTCATAAAGACTGGAATGATAATAATGCAAAACTTGCAGAAGCATATTTCAGATGGAATAAAATGTTTGAAGAAGAATACACAAGAACCAGTGATGCCTGGACTGCTGCATATCTAGAAGGATTAAAAGACAAAGAAGCCTGGGCAGAAAGAGCATCCAAAGCAGCTTTTGATGCTTCATCAGAGGCTGTGCTTATATTGATGGGGGCTGATGCAGAAGCAATGTCCAGGGCTATGGACACCAGAGATCCAATTGGTTTTCAAAACTTAAATGGCGTAATCGAGGCTCAACAAACTTTATCAAAATTACTAAATGCAGATGGAATTGGAAATCTATTGCAGATTTTTAGTTCATTGAATTCCATTACCGGAACTATTAATACAAGTGTCCGAAGCGGTTTAGGCATGGTTAATATTTCAAATTATGGAATAATTAAAACTGAAGCTGCTAATTTAGCCAGAAATGCTAAAGAAGAACTTCGCACAAGAGAAAGTGTAAGAATAGCAATGAACTTAAATGATATTGCTGATGAAGCTCTTAAAATTCTTGAAAACAGTATAGATAAAGCAAATGAGCATGTTCTTTCTTATTTAGATGAATTATTTATTATGGAAGGTTCCTGGAGACGTTCTGGTATTGATTATTTTAAAAATATTTTGGTACATTCAACATTTTTTAATTCTGTTATTACTGACAGTGTTACTTTAATGGGATATGAAGCATATACTTTAGGGCATTTGGGCTTTAAAACCAATTTGAATGAAGACAGGATTAAAAATCTTGATTCTATTGCAATTCAGCACTTAATGGATTATTTACTTCTTGAAATAACAGGGTTACATGATAAAATTTTTGGTGATCCCGGAGAATTCGATAAACATGTTGGTAACCCGCCAAAAACAAAAGAATCCAATATCAATGTTGACAAAGGCAAACCTGGTATATTCGATGAATACGGTGATGGAGAGCTTGGCAGACTTTTAACTGAATATTATTTCTGGGCTTTAAAAGAACAAATAGGTGAAGCCAAACTTGCTATGGCTCCCTGGGATAAACCTTTATGGGATTTCCGTGGGTTTATTTTTGATGCTCCAAGCCTTAAGGGGACTGCCATTATTGCAGCTCAAATTGCCGCTACCATAATAACTTATGGACAGGCACTTCCGGCAATGATTGCAATAAATTTTGCTATGCTTACTGCTAATGATTTAATATTTACTGCATTGGATGTAGCTGGCGGGTATAAAAGCCCGTCACAAGCAATAGGTGAATTTGGTAAATCCATTATTATGAATGCAGTTAACTCTATAACAAGTGTTATTACAGGAGAAATTAGTAAAGGTATTGCTGATTCTGTTTCAAAAAATTTAATAAGTCCATTTAAAGCCACAGTACAAAATACAGCTGTTAAAGGAGCAAGTAATCTTACTACAGGAACCATTAACAGCCTTATTGGAGCAGTTACTTATGACAATGAAAGCGGTTGGGGCTGGTCAAATGATATATTCTCCTCTGGAATGAAGAATACCTGGAGAAACAGCCTTGTTTCTGTCACAAGTACCATGACTTCGGGTTTTTTGAATCTAGGAAATGAAGGGTTTAATAATGACAATACAAATTTTTTAAAACAGTTATATACTGATGGTTTTAATTTAAATAATATGGCCGGAGATTTGATTGGTCAGGGTTTAAATTTGGCTTTGGGCGGGGATTTTTCTCTAAACTTATTGAATCTTAGTATGTTTGTTCCAGATTATAAAAATTATAATTTAGGCCTTTTGGAATTAAACATGGGAAGAAATGGAATTAATTTAGGATTGGGTACAGGAGGTGTTGAGTTTAATTATGGAACCCTGCAAAGCGCTGTAAGGGGGCTTGAAACCTGGAGGGTAAATCTTGAACTCCTTATGTCAGATACTGCTGCTTCTTCAGAATATAAAATTCAATTACGCAGTTTATACAGCGGAAATGATGTTATGCGCCAGGAATATGATAATGTATTGGCTGGAAGAACTGTGTATGTAGATAGAAGTGATTACGATTATACAGAAAGTCATTATAACCCTTATACCGGTATCAAGACTGTTTATCTTGGTAGCGATGCATTGAATGACGGCAGTCGCTTTGGTTTAAATGTAGTTTTTGCTCACGAAGCTTACAGGGATGGGAATGTCAGTGATGACAAGGCTATGCGGGAATTAGAACGCCAGAACGCGGTTATAGGACACAGCCAGGCAGCTTGGGATATTGTTAAGACTTATGGAGAAGGCAGTTTGGGGAGTAAAATGGTTTTTGAATCAATAATTTATGCTGATTATTTATTAACAGGCAATATGGATCTAATGCAGATGATTATTGATAATTATGATTCCAGCAGTGATTTCCATAAAATTATTAAAAACGATTTTGGCAAATGGATTGCAGTTGATGATAACAGTCTAGATTTTGATATCTCAGAAGTAATAAACGATCAAGTTTATAAAAATAATCCTGATTCAATTAAAGAAGATATAATAAAGGCATTGAATGATAGTCATATGATCGATGGAAAAGATTACGGTACTATCAGCGCAGAAAGAATGAGTCCTTCCCTTGCAATAAGCCTTGCTAATTCAATCATTATTTCCCAACACATTTCTACTGATCAATTAATCCCATATTCATACCGTTATACTCAAGATAAAAATATTCGTAATGATTTTTCTTCTTTAACAATGAACTTAATGGCTTATAATGCTATGCAAGACTCAAATCTCATACATATAGTACTTCCGCATGTATTGGATGGATTTGGTGTAGTTGAATATCTTGTTCCAGTACTACTGGAAAATGGTGGAGTTAATTACACTCCAATGGATCGCATTGGTTTTTTTAATTATTTTGATTCTTTATTGGTTAGCAAGGCTATGGAACAGGTAGGTGGAAACTATGTTTGGGGAGGAAAAGATCCTGTTGCAGACGGAGGTCTTGATTGTTCCGGATTTATAAGATATATTCAAATGCAAGTTTATGGAGATGCAATAGCTATTAGAAATGCACATGATCAGGCAATACATCCATTGCTGACTATTACTGGAAATGAAGGTGTAGGTAGTTTAAATTTTTATTTTGACGT
>Ga0099364_10003290_pt1 | contig 25120 bp, 23 predicted proteins | sample TergutTh196P3_FD_73070 | JGI IMG/M metagenome (GOLD analysis project Ga0099364, IMG submission 73070) | Microcerotermes parvus P3 segment gut microbial communities from Pointe-Noire, Republic of the Congo - Th196 P3 | ecosystem: Host-associated > Arthropoda: Insects > Digestive system > Gut ...
AATACGACGAAAAGAAACAGCCAAAACTATCAATTACTACGGTATTTTTCATTTAGGTTCAACAACTTCAAACGTACAAACGTGCCAAGACATGGTGCCATCGCCACAAAACTTTTTCGAAGCGAAAAGCCACTCACGGGCATTCTCTATCAATGCAAGCGCAGCAGGATTTTTCTCTTCGTAGAGTTTCTTCAGGTGATTCACATCATCGTATTCGAGTTCCGCTGTATCGTCATCCTCGATATTCTCATTGGTTATTTCGCTATTTCGCCAAAGAACATCAGCAATTTCGAATATCTCTTCATCGAAACAGCCCTCTTTGCATTCCTCGAGCGAATGATACAACCGAGAATGATAAATATCGACACTCCAATCTTCGATAATTTCTTTGTCAATGTGTAATTGATGTAATTTCATGATTTCAAAAATTCTATTCTGTGCGTTCGACGTGCATTTTGTAAAAACGCTCTATATCCGTCACCGTCTGCCATAACAGACACAATGTCTATGCCAACAATTCGTGTGTTCGAAGATATTTCTTCATCTTGTATACTCTGAATCTTCTGCATAAGCTGCACAGGATCAGATGAATACTTTGTATCGTAAATAATTGACTTGGTTATTATCTTACGTGCAGATCTCCGCTGTTCTGCTTCTGCAACCATCATGTCACAGAGTTCTTCGTTTGGATGTTTCCTCGCCATAATTTCCTTTGTGTCTGAAAATACGAGTTATTTTCGAATTGACTAATACCGTTGATATGTGATGATTACAAAACAAAAGCGTCATGACATCATAGAAAATCCGAATCAGTTGCTATAGAATCTCGTACATTATACAGAAAAATATCAGGAAACTCTCCTGATTTCAATTACAGTCCTATATCCGACAAAGACGTTGCGTCAAAATGCATAAAACCGCAAGCAATTATCCGTAACCTTGTAGCACTTAATTCTTCTTCATTCGCTGCATATTTAGCTAACAAATGTGAACGTATACTTTCCGTTTTTGCGCTTTTAAGCATATCGTCGTACGTAGCTTCATGTTGTTGTAACATAAAAAACGTATCCATTTCTTGAAAAAGATTCTTGGCGGCATCAACAGAAACAGATGCGTAAATAACAGTCTTTTTGCCTCTAGTGATTTCAACATAAATTGGTTTACCGGTTCGAACAAAGTCACGCACTTCCAAATACAGCCTTTTGATCACCGATTTGCCAGAACTTCGAGTTTCAAACACAGCTGTGTCGTTATCACACTCATCTAGACACCACTTGCATACTTTACAGCCAAGCCACTCTTCATATGCCGCAAATCCCTCGCTAGTGGAATGCCCAGCTTCTTCAATGTAGTTGGGTGAACTAATTTTTATTTTCATGGCAAACTTCCTCGTATCAATACCATTATATCAAACATTACACATAAGTCAATCCCCACAAAAATAAAACATTTTTCTTACTGCCGCTCAGCTCAATCATACTCACTCTTACCGTCATTTGAATGCAAACATAAGTAGAATAATTACATGACAAAAACATCAATGTAACAACTGCTTCAATAGATCAACAGGAATGCACAGTGATACAGAACCACGCCGCTCTGCTAGAAAAACGTCAAAGCATAACACCACTACCAATAAATCAGATTCCATAACACAAATCATCTGCGGGTTACTTTCTTGTTGGGCAACAGTACATTCCATATCTACAACATTTTGCCAAGCAACGTGCAATTCATAGAGAAACTCATCGATTATCCGTTGAGCAAGTTTCCATTCAATATTGGTCAATGCCCGTCTTGCTGCCATTGATGGTTCACTCCCGCCTCCAAGCATCCTATCGATCATCGGGTAAATAATTACCGGATTAATGTCCAATATCATGCTTCCAGTAGCACGAGATGATTCTAATCGTACCAGATTAAAGCAAGAGGGATTATCACAACCAAAAACAAACTCGCTGTAATGCATTTGATCCACAGTTGCCAATTTAACATCCACCACGGACTGTAACATTTTAGAAATCTTTGCAGCAAATCGATGCGCAAGTCTATCGTGCATGAGTTGAAGTGTTTTCATGGCACTCATACCAAATCGTTTTGCTGTACATTCTTCTTGATGCGCCTCAAACTTGAATTGAGGTTGAGTCGGGGGGCTTTTATCTCCATTCATCATATTCAGTAAACGCTCAACTTCTTCCGCATCTAGTATTTCTCCAGCCATTTCATTCTCCTTTATTCAATTTGTTCAACTCTCGTATATTTTTCGCTGTACGCATTTGCATCTTAATAGCTGCAACAAGTTCAGGATCATCCTGTTCAAGATTTTCCATAATACTACTCACTGTTCCCTGTTCTACATGACACAAAGTCTCTGCAACGGTATCAACACCACCTACATTGACATAATTTTGATTAGACACACACTGTTCAAACTCCTTCGCTATAATCACTAACACCGCATGATCTACTTGTCTCATCGTGGCAATACGCATGGTAACGGCAAGTTGCCTCTCTGGTGCCAGTGCTCCAATAATGTACGCAGCCTGCTTTGGTTGCATACAAGATAAAATAACCGCCATCGTCTGCGGATGCTCATTAACAATGGCGACAAAAATACTTTCATTACTGGCTGATTCCAAAAACTTAAATAAACTTGACATCGAATTGATCATCCATCAAATTACCGTTGCATCATTATAGATTATAGCGAGTTCTTAACAAAAGCAAAGAACTTTTCCTTTGCCATAATGTCCTACAAATTCTAAAATCTCCAATAAAGCACAATATCGAAACATGAAAGTTCTTTTACTCACGGACATAGTGGACATGTTGCAAATTAGCCCGACTACCCTGTACAGGTGGGTCAATGAGAGCAGGGCTGGACGTGGAACATTCCCTCTACCGCTCACAGAACGCGGTCAAACTATGCGTTGGGATGCCGATGACATTGAAACATGGCGCACCTCCAAAATCAAACCACAGCACAAAACACCAAAAACAAAAGCACAGAGACAAAAAGCAGTGCAAAATGGAATGCAACGCCACAACATCGAAGTTTAATTATAAAATATTGTATATTTAACTTTTTGGATTTGTAAAAAAGTCCATCTTTGGAAAATACAAATGGGTATATTTCATGTTCGGATAATCTTCTAACCCCATATAAATACTCATTATCGTAAATCGCACATACCGTATCTTACGTTTATACGCCAAACGATACAACGGGTACGGCAGCGAATCATAGGTAAACGGCAATTCTAAACTGTCTAAAATCTCCCACCGATCATTCGGTCTTAATTTCCCCTCTAGCAACACACAATGCGGCATGATAGGATTATTCTCGGGCGGGCCTGCCCCTGATCCAGAACCAAAGTCCGAAAATGCGCATATACCCAAAAAACTATCTGCATTCACCAACGTAAAATTGTTATAAGAATAATTTGCCATAAATGGAAATTTCGTCAGTCTTTCCCGAGGTAATGCATCACCGTCAATAGCGGCATTCATAGCCGGTATCACTTCCACATGCGTCGGTGTTTCATTACGTAAAAATTCACATTCAAAACGCAAAAGGGGGAAATGTGAGGGGTTCCCATCGTGTGAAATCAACGATTTCTTATCATCGCTAACATAAGGATACGTCATTAAAAAATCAGAAGGCTTGTCAGAAGATTTATAATCTTTCACCACATCCCAAACCAATCGAAGCGGTATGAGCATCGATGTTGACGGATGCCCGCTGTAAACAAAAGGAACAGCGCAACCAGAACCAGGTTCCACCCGTAGCAATTTCCCTTTCGTAGGATACACACCATTTTTAGCATCCGTAAACACCACATCGCGTGTCATTACTAAAGGCGCTGCACAATACCACTGAAACCAGACGGGGGCATAACGATAAAACACCTCCGGTTCTTTTCTTTTGTCGGCACCAGGAATGAACGACAAGTTTGCCGCAATTGCAGTCGTTTTCACAGGAGAATGTGTGTACGAATACATCATAGGCATTCTACCATCAGTCGGTATTGTGCAACCTGCCATTGAATAATCGTACGTATATATTAACATATCATTCACGAGGGTAGGTCTATACAAAACAGTTGTCTCAGGCTCACTCTGGGAAAATGGTCTGTACGCGTACCCATCCAAATAAAAGAACCGAGGCGAGGCATCGCCTATAAAAGCGTACGTAGAATTTAAATTAGATTCGCCAAAAGCAGGTACATACACAGTCTGCCAACCATTCCATACTGGATTGGAATGTATTCTAAAAGGTGGGTATATTTCTCGATGAAATACAAATTCCAATTCCCGTAACAATGATACATGATAAAATGAAGGAGCATCGTGTTCATTGTTAATCACCGTCAAATCATAAACATTAAACCCGTCAAAAGGCAATCGCCATAACTGAGCTTCAAAATCATTAAAACCATAAAGCCCATAAATGTGCGGATTCCCAAATAACGTCCCGTTAGACGGGTAATGATAAAAACGACGTTCGCCACTATCTATGCCGTAACCACTACCATAGCCACTACCAGAACTTTCTACATAAAAGTTCCCTCTATTCGTAAACGATATAAGTTTATTTTGATTTGTTATGATTTCACTTTTCCCAAAATACGCAAATGCGCCGGGTGTATCGACAACTCCATGTGCAGGATGCATATATCTATGCCCATGCACAGGTGCAGTAACTTCGCCTCTTATCCCAGCAGGAGCATTTGTGGTTTCATCAGACACTATCAAACGCAATCCATCAAATTCAATGTCATTTATAACAGGCAAAACCATTTTTGACATTTGATCGTAATAATGCTGACGCACATAACGGTCGCCGCCAACTCTAGTATAATTAGACACTGAGCCTATTTCATGAAGCACACCTTCGTTTTTAGACAAAACGTGCTTGGTTCGCGTATTTGATATTGAAACAATTCTACCCATTTTTTATAAGAATCAACCACCTGCCGCAAATAACCAAATCGCACTATGGAACGGATATTCCCATCCTCGACAGGGAAGCCAATTATTATTATACTGCATATCATTTGTAGCCGTTATTTTATCAGGATACACATTAAAACTATCCGGAAAAGGAATATAAACCACATACTGTTTCATATTCGAAAATGTCTGTTCTCTAACGACAAACGCTCTATTGTTATTATTTCGATTATTCGCGGTACTCCCGCCAACAATACCGCCAGTCCCCTTAAAATAAATCCCACTTTTATCTTTTAACGTACTAAAAACATCATCTGCATTTGTCCACGATACCCCAGGATCGCCAGGCCCTAAATACACAGTCGCTACAGGATACATAGTTGCGCGTGTTTCACTATTAGTTGGATGCGGGAGATAACCAGTCCAACCAACCCTACTGCCGTAAACATCGTCCGTGGTCACTTCCTCCAAAGCATCCAACAACGGTATGGAATTTGTGTTCGCATTACGTACAGCGTTCATCATGTTCGCAAGATTTCTATCAACAACGCGATATGTGTCACCTATCGGAGGCTTTTTATGAAACATTTGAAATTCCCCAAAATGATACCTATTCACCTGTGTAGAATACGTATTATTCAAAGCACGGCCTGAAAGAACAAAAAACAAACCTTTCGATTTTGCAGGATTTATCGTAGTATGGTAGCAATCATGATAATCCCAATTAAAATCGCGCTTGTCAACATTTCTATCATCTGCTAACAATTCACTGGGTGTCGATGTTATTATAAATCGTTTGGGATTCGGATTAATGATATTGCTATAACTTTGCTGGTAAGCCCACAGCGTTTTCCGGTCTCCAAAAAAATCAGAAAAAGAAACAGAACCTAATACAGAACCCCATGCATTAAACACATTGAACACAGTGTCTTCATTTACATCACTATCTAACAAACCGCCGGGTAAATCCACCAAAATTCCTGTTAGGCCGTAATTACTCCATTTATTTTCTTCGTCTCTACGTAAAAAAAACCTAAACGCATCACGTTCACCTTGTGATGGATTCGAATCCAAACGCATAAAAACAGTAACTGCCTGATTATCATCTATCGTCAAATACTGCTTCACATAATCAACATACGCATCTAACAATGGGCTAATCTTCCCTACTACATACTCATCGGTATTTTCAAATAAATCCATTACAGACAACAACACGCCCGTACTGTTATTCCTTAATGAAAATTCCCCTATCATATTTCCACAAGTGACACAACTCCATTTATCTTCGGGAAGATTACCAACAAACCCGATTAAATCCAAACCTGCATTTGTCGTGTGAGAAAATCGACGATACCAACCACAATTAGGCGACAATGAAATTGAAGCATACGGATTTTGCTTAAACAAATTAAATCCGTTTACTCTATTACTTTCCAATGATTCACTACCGCTCAAACTTTCTGCCACAAAAAAGTTATAACCATCTAAGGTCAAACCATAATTTCCATCACTGACTACCACCCCTTCATTATTAACGCTACCATAATGCGGATACGGCGAAAATTTCAAATAGGCTAAACTATTACGACATTTATCCACCATAGGCATGTACATAATACCCTTAACATCAATTTGCTCAAATATAGGATAAGGGCTTGTTGACCTTCGGATATCATTCCCGGGGGAAGCAAACGGTGTACTATCATTTACATTACTAAACGTCCATTGTCCGCTTGGATTTTTAAAAGGAACGAATTTGACCACAACATCGCCACGCTCGGTGTCCGGTTTTTTTATGCCTACATCACCATCATCCCCAACTTTCAAATATTCGACCAAAGCATCACCATCATCTATTAAATCAGACCATTCTTCGAAATCAATAGACTTATCATCTAACAAGGGGTAGCGAAAATTGAGTTGTCTATCGTCCCAAGAACTTCCAGTCGTAAAACGCCTTTCATGACTATCATTAGGATTACTATCTATAAACCCATCAAATATGTCATACCACTTATGGCGTTCTTCTGTGTTATGATAACTAGCCACAACACACGCCATCTGATGTGGCTGCGTACTAGTACCGCTGTTATAACCATCCAAAATACCAAAGGACGTTATATTCCGTAACGCAGGTAGACTCAAAACATTATGAGTCGTTCTTGCTGCATCCCTATAAGTGTACAACAACGGTGAATACTCAAACCAATAAATCGCAGGTAATAAAGCCTTACCGCTTCTAGTGCTATTCCAACTGGACTCTGTGGGCATCGCCGCAAAAACACGAATTTCATCTACGATAACAGTTGGAAATGTATGCGGACGTAAAACAACATACGGTGGAACAGTACTGTCCAAATCATAGCCATAGCCACTGCCATAACCGCTGCCGTCAAAATCACCAGCATAAGGTCGATGCGAAAACTGTGTAATAGGGAACCAATCTGTAGCAGGAATATCATCATTTCCCCTAACACGCCCTTCGACATACCAAGCAGTCGGGTATCTTGGGTTTGTATTCTGTAACAAAAATGCATCATCAACATAAAACAACGACATTAACCCACGGATTGCTACAGGCCTATCAAATACATAACACAAACAACCTATACTATCTCGATTATTGTACGTACCGACATTCAAAAACGAATCCGTCACATTGCCGCCCATATTCAATAACCAAAACGGGTGTTTCACTTCAGGCTTAATGGTTTCCCAAGAATTGTATTCTGATTTAGTCAAATACGTACAATCGACAGTGGGGATTAATAAATTTTCTTCATCATATCCTTTGACATACACATACTTTGTTAACGTAAGTGTCTTTTCACCTATATAATTTGGAATACCGTTAATATCAAATTCGGGTATATCTTCTAAAACGTTACTCGTAAGTGTTTGTTTGTACACACGAAACATACCAGGAGTAAAATACCCAGTCTCTTTTATCACATGTTCATGAGCATTACACGGATCAAAAGAATACCTATAATAGTCCAATTCGTCCGGTGTTAAAGCACCTGTGTCGTTAGAGTTACAACTACGTCCTCGTAAAATGTCATTGATTCTAAACATTTCAATACCAGCAGGAATGTTTATTACATCCGAACTACTCCCACCAACACCTCTCTTTTGATGAATCCATTCTATATCATCACTCAAATCCGCAACACGGGCTGAATCCTCTTCGACATTACTGTACACTAACTCAAATGTAGATTCCAAATGAATTTGCATACCAGCCGCCTCAACCGGTGGATGTAAATCCCCCCACTGATTTACATGAACCTTAGCATGTTTCGTGTAGTATGCATCAGGCAATAAGTTTACACTCCACCCACGTAACAAGTGCTGACGATGAAATAATGAAGGAAGCGACATAGATTGCATTACTACAGTAGCCAAATCTACATTGATGTAACATAAATTACTATTTGCACCGATATTACTTGTGTACTCTGTGCGATACTGTCGTGTTACCCGTGCGGTCGTACTCACACTGGCTGATCCACCATCCCTAGTCCCCGTAGACAGTGTACCACTTGCTTTTAACCTAAAATTAGACTCATTCTCACTGTAAGTGTGTATGATGCCATTTCCACAAAAATTAGAAGTAAAAAAAATAGATGATGTAATATGCTTGTTTTTACCTATCGCTGCATATACATTAGGTACACCAAGAGATGACGTGTTTTCTACATGACTCCCATTTAATTGAATCCATGTGTTCGACCACGCCGGTTTTACATTTTGCCATCCATCATAACCAGTCCCATTATCCCAACCTACACCGGGTACAGAGCCTGGAATCTCCGAATGACCATGTACTGTGTACCATGCCGGAATGTAATATCCCACATAAATAGAACAAGGGATTATCTCACCATCACCACCAACAGAAAACCCAAAATCCAATGTTTTTGAACTAGTATTGCCCGTATTGTTAGTTGCAAAAAAAGTGGATGTTGACAACGGGCTACCTTTTGATATCCCAGCAGCGCGGCGCGTATCATTAGGATTTGTATAAAAACCATCAACTCTTTCGGGATAAAACTTTATTTCAAACACGTACAGTTTTTTCTGATCAGCATCATCCCCCACAGTAAATACCGTAGAGCCATTAATATCAACAGTGGTTCTTAATACACCATACCCTGTCGCCATTACTTCACTGGGATTTGTTACATGTCTAACTTCAAAACAACCTCTCCCTTCATCATCACACTCCCACGATTCACAATTTACACCTGCGACCCATTTGGGTATCTCACCATCCCATACATAATTTTTTACACAAAAAACAACCTGTTGTGTCCATGCATCCTTTCGTAATAAATTATCGCCTCCAATAAAAGCACGAGACTTAAAAATATTTTCCTCGGTAAGCGCATTCTGTATACTCAACCACGGGCAATTATTACGTATGTTACCAGTATAATTTGTGGCTGCGGTTATTGCATCGCCACTCATTGAAATATTTGCGACTCCAGCACCAGCATTTATCGTTTCTGCTTTGTTTAACCAAATAGCCGCCGTAGGAAAAGCCCTAATAGATGCAGTCATTGTCACTTTAACAGTAATCTGCACACGGTACGTATCCGACACAGCATAAAACGAGTACGTTTGTTCACCCTGTACGTTGTATCCTGCTTTCAATGATAATTCCGACACACTTGGATGGTATCCATCCTTCCGTCCTATGTCAAAATGTTCTACAATATCATTAGACAATAAAAACTGCCAATAACGATCACGCATCACTACCAGTTCTCTTGTGATATTACCACGACCAATATCCCCATCCGTTATTTCCAATATCAAATGATTCGGTTCATCATTTACAGTAAGCGGGATGTCAACATCCAACAACACTGGAATATACAATTTTTCATTTGTCGCTAAGTTCACCACCAAAACAAAGTCACTGTACATTCCAGGTGGTGGCAATTCACCTACGGTCATTTTCAAAACTTTGTCATAAGAATAAATATCTCCGATCTGGAGAATTTGTCCATCCACTTCTATATTCAACCAATCGGGTTTTTCTGACACTTCCCATGAATTTGTCGTGTCCAGGTACATACTCCACGAAAATGCAGACTGCCGCCGTAAAAATACAGGCACAGGTGAGACATTCATGTACGCAAACTCATCCACAAAACACAAACAATTTTCAAAATCATCAAAATCAGACACAACCGGTGGTCGCGATAAATGTACAATAGGTTGAATTATCTTCCCATTGACATTTTTAGACTTTAATTTACCATCAGCCGAACTCCACGTTACTGTATCATTAATTGGTGTTCTAATAGAAATAACTGAAAAATTACCTGCCGAATACGTCACAAGAATATCCACACCATATTTAGCCTTAGTTATTTCCTGCCTTTTATCAAAAGGAATAGATATCACAAAAGAGGACGATGACAAACGTTTCACATCGGAGCCCGTTAGCGTAAACTCAACTCGTTTGTTTTCAACATCCACATAAGCCATCACAACAGAAGTAAACGACATGGGAAGTTCAAACGCGCTAGAAGATCGCAATGAAACTTCGATCAAAGACAAAAGACCGTGTTCATATTTTGGATTTACCAAACAAGGAAATATAGCCATATCAAAAATATCTCATAAATCGCACATACGATTATAATCTAATTCACCGGTGAAATCAGCCGTTAATCATCTTTGTCATCAGAATAATGTTCCTCGCATTCTCCATCGCAATCGGGATCGGTACAATACAGACAACCAAAATCAGAGTCGTCCTCATCTTCGAAATCCTCATCAAAATCGAAGTCAAAGTTCCATTTGTCCTCAATGTCACCACAAAAACAATAAACAACAAGCTCGCCACAATCTGAACAAATACCCATATCATCAAATTTGCCCTCGTCTTCAACCAAATCATCAATGTATTCGTCAATAGCATCTTCATTTTCAGGACACATCAAATTTTGATTTTCTTGTGAGGAATTATATCGATGATTCACATCTAACGCAGTCATATCACTTTTTACAATACATAAGTACTTTACCAAATTAATAATAGAAAACTATTGGCAAATCTCAAATTTACGAAAACACTCAATCGTTAATTATTAAATATTTAATAATTAAAAGTCAAATCAGTTCCGCTTCCTCCGTTAAATCAACATCACACATCACAGTCTCAACATTCCTAACCAAATCCGCATAGACAGGATTGGCTATCTCTTCATCTGAGTTGTCAGGATCTAAAATAGTCAAACCAAGTTGTAAACATGGCATTTCATATACAATTTTGTACGGATTTCCAGATGCATCCTCCCAATTTCCCAATTCGTCTTTTTCTTCCCACTGACAACACAACGTACGACTCGCTGTATTCCCCTCGTTAGATTCTTCATGCCATACAGATACTTCACCATCACGAAAAAACACATCGACAGTGCGGCTATTTGTCCCGTTATGCAAACATTCGGGATCAGCTGCGAATAGTCCCCTAACAAGAACACCGCCTGCCACCACTGAAATATTTGCATTATCGTATTTTACACACGGAACATGAAACATCGTTTTATCCCCCAATATTTAAATACATAACATTATAGTAACATATCGCTTCAATACTGGTCAATAACCACTACCAGTCCCGCTACCAGAGTCAGAAACACTAACTATCATTTCTCCAAAAATCCATTCATTACGTCCATTTGGATATCGAATATACACCCCAGCTGTAATATGCTCCACATCCGAAACAGTATCGATAAAATACAACACACGATCCACTTCTCCACATCGTGTTGGGCAGTTGCCAGAAGTACAACTTTTTTCTATCTTAGGTAACACAGTATAAGGAAGGGGGATCTGCTGCCACCATCTTCCATGACGAATATACAATCCAGCAGTAGCCTTTTCCCAAGAATACAATACCCACGCCTCAAAAACTCGCAATAACGTATTATTAGGGGACAACCACCATAAACCAGACAACTCAAACACATTCGCTTCATACAGAACAAGACTAGCGGTATTGTTTGTTTCAGAAAATACCAATCGTCGCACCTCGGATTTCACAAGAGGAAGCGATTTGACCTCTTCAGTCCGTGTCCAAAACACCTCCAATTCAAATTTATATGCGCCAAATGGCGGTGCTCCTCCATAAATCACGTTCACATCATCTCCATCATCCTTAATCAATCCTTCACTCAATATCTTTGTGAAATAATTAAACCATAAACGCCATTCTGTTTCATCAATAATCGAATAAATCGTCCGCCCACCAGCATCACTAATCCCATCAGGAACATTAAAAACCCAATTTGTCGATTGACTACCATCCAATAAATTGGGAAAACGGTACGTCCAACCATAACGACCACAAGAATCAGGACAATAACCACCAACGTAAGAACACCCCAAACGCCAATACCACGGCACATCACCAACAATTTTATGTGATTTTACATTGGTGCTATCTAAATCTATCACTTGTTGTGATGAGTATTCAGACACATAATCTGACCAATAATTCTCTCCGTAATTTGACCAACTATACTCATTGTCATCTGACTCGTAGCGCTCACCTGTTCCTTTCCAATACATAATTCGCAAATGTGGGATTTCGTCGTAATAAGTGAAATAATACGTACTTTGAGGTATTGGCGATGAACGATAAATCAACGATAACTGCTTTCGCCATAGTTCAATTTCACCTTTTGAATTATGTACTTTGACGTAACCATCACCAAATACAAACTCTCTCGCCATATCTGAATACGAAAAACCGCCAACATAACGCGCCTTAGGATATTTATTCCATTCACCGCAATAAACCATCAGCGGACAACAAGGAACATAACGATCTACGTAACTACTGCTAAAACCACTGCCACTACCACTACCAGAACTATAATCATCACCAGTAATGGAAATCTCATCAGATACACTCACATCCTCATCCCAAACAGTAGCAAAATCCCTTGTAATTGATAAATTCAACCGAATGGATCCATTAGACATTCGGCATAGCAACGGTACAAATTCCGGCTCTCCAGATGGATTAGTCAAATGGAAGTTATCATCAAAACACGAACGATAAAAACATACAAACTTATGCATATTCGGTAAAAAAGCACCTTCGATATTTTTAAACAAATCCAACTTACTGATCGAACATTCCATCGAATATTGTACTGATGACGGCGCATTCTCAACAGTATAAGACAATGGAATACTGACAGCTGCCGCACCAATTCCTTGCATGCCTAATACGTTATACATATCTCCTTGTTTGCCCATAACTGGGACACCACTTTTTGTTATACCCGTACCCTCTGTGTCTACTAGTGTATCACTCTTATCCAAAAATGAATCCCACGGCGACAAAGCCACCATTACATTATTGACCATCACTTGATCGCTCGCATTTACAATTTGAATCTCATTGTTTCTATGCATGCGAAATGCTTCACGCCAATAAATCTGTGTCGCAAAGCATAAATAATGATCACTGATTACAATAGTAGAGGGAATAACAGCATATTGTTCGATCCCAACAAAGTAATGAGTTAAAGTGGGCTTTATATCAACAATATCTTTGGTATTAGAATCTCGCAACAACGACCAAATTTGCAAGCAGTACGTGTCAGCTCCACCTCCAACAGGATAATACAATACAAATTCATTATCCGTTATAAATGCAAATTCATACTGTGTACTGTCTTCATACCATAAAGCCCATGATACAGGCAATTCAAATACAGGCTTACCTTTAAAATATAATCGTCGATAGTAATCTCCTTTTACGTATGCAAAATCCTCATAATACAAAACAGTCGTGTGCGGCTCATCTAAATACCAATTCTTTGGTTGGATTCGCTCTGCGTACTGAACATTAGACAAATCAGTGAAATTTGCCGGTCTCTCTCCCTCAGAACTCACGATAGATTTCGCAACCGGTGTATTCGATACATTTTCAAATCCAAGTGTATTTCCGGCATCACCAGAAATTTCTGCACCGGTATTTCCGCCTTTCCAACTAGACTCATCAAATTTCATACGTATATTACTCGTTTATGTTCTCGTCGAGAATAATCTAAATATTCCTGATAGTTATTGCCTCCATACACCATTTGTGCCCCATCGTACATATACCATTCAGAATTCGATGGAGGCTTGCCGCTAAGTTTTGCCACTCCAACAACATCATAAGAAACCAAGCCGTAAATTGCATTGAAATCGCTATCGCCAGTAAAATCCGAACTAACTGCTGGAACTTCCAATACCGACATTGTCTTCATCTCTATATCCAGCACCACGTTGTTTTTCTCATCCAGAACATACTCACCATTTATGCCTTTTTGTGGAATTGTCACATCTTTTTCAAACGTAGAATATGCCAATTCCTTACCATCTGAATGAATGCCATGAGGTATCGACGTGGGAATTGACGACCCTCGAACGTGTCGATTAATTACAGTCGTATAATAGTGCTTCTCTTCATTTTCGCTATCCTCCAACTTATCAAAACGAAACGTGTACCAAGGCAATGGATGGCAGATATTTTTATCATCAATACTCCTTTCGACATTTTCCTCAACACCTTCCTCTATACTCTCCTGTGAGACTACATCACGTTGAGCCGTTATTTTTGGTTCACATTTCTTAAAATGCATCCAAAGCGGAATATAACAACCAGGCTTATACGTATCTGCCATTGTTATTTGCATAAATTGTCGCTGTCCTACATCGTTCACATAATCAAAAAAACCAAAATCAGGCTGACCGTATGTTTTCCAACCATCAGGAGTATTGCTTGGGGCATAGCTTGATGCTAACTCATTGCCATTTTCATCATAACACTTCGTAATAACACGATTTCCAGACAATGGGTCGATATAATAATCGCAATTTTCAGGAATCAATATTTGCTTATTATCAAAGATTTGAACTAGATGCGCAGACAACGGTTGCGATTGACACAAATAAAACGTTTCAATATATTTCTGCCACCATATTGGTCTATTACGCTCATTATGCGCAAGAGCCGTAAACACTTCGTACGATAAATTATCACTGTTTATTTCATCTACCAATGACCAATTTAACGGAAGCGGCTTAGGAGGTTCACCGATAATAGGTTCATTTTCTTTTGTAACTCGTCTCGATTCCTGTATACACGTAAACAAATTCTGTCGAGTTTTGATACGAATATAGCCATCTGGTACAACTTCACAAACAAACCCACGTATTTGATTATGCAAAGGAACATCTGGAGGAAAATCATAATGCCTACAACTCACTCGAACCGCCATTGATTCTCGATACTTCCCGCACGGTTGTGGTGCTTCTTTGGAGCATGAATCATCCTGTCTCGGCACGTCCACCAATGGAGGATCGGGACAATTAACGCCTGTTGTCTGTTCTACTGGTGTCATTAACCACAACCCATCATCAATACATAGAGGTGTAACATCGCTAACCTTCAATGGTACAGTGCTATCTATTTGTCCCTGTGTACGCACACCCCTAAACGTAGATTCGCTCGCGTCTAAATCACCAAAATACGACCCAGTAAAATCGTAACGCGTACAACCTCCTTCCAACAATCCATCTCCAATTTCCGGCGGACATCTACCTTGTCGCTGTAAACAAAATGAAAAATACCGCTTGTACCCTGTGGCGTAGTACCCAGGTTCAGTGTGCGGATGATCAGACAACCCGCCCTTTACAATACTCATGGGCGAATATGCCGTCCACCAATGCCACACAAGACTCAAATTTAACGGTATTGCATTCAATACAGGTACGGGCGATGGGTGCCTTCCTTCGTTAACCATAGTGCCGTCATAAGACTTAGCGGGATCATAAACAACAGGACTCGGCGGCATTGCCCAAACAATCTTACCACGATTATCCAAGGCGGGTACAGCCCAAAGACTTTGGCATACACCAGAACCATCTCTATCTGGGTGCCTAAAATCAACAAACATTCCATCACGATAATTATATGCTACAGGAAATCGCCTCCCATCATATTCTCTATAATAAATGGGTTCTCCATCTACAAAAATCGCACATTCATTATCATCAATTTGAAATCCAACAACAGACACTTCACGAAGTCCATTACGACTCTGTTTCAAAACAGTGCCAAACGGACGTTTTAATGCATAACTTCCCCGAAAATTACTTACCACATCATTACCGTGAGAATGCTTTATCGAATCATTACCACGATCATACAACGTTCCTGTACCGATGTACTTATCACAGGGAATAGACACAGACTCAAAATTAGAATCAGGTTCAACTCCGGCACACCACGAATAATAATTAGGTGCATTTAAAAGCCAATTTATTGTGTTTTCTCCACCCAAAGAAACACCGATAACACCTATCTGTCCCTTTTTATTAACAAAATAAATTTTACCATCCGACGTTTGCATATACTCGGCATGGCGACGCACATTTAAATGCGTAGAATGAAGATGCTCATTCGCTGCAACATGTGTCAAAACATTATCTCTGTTCAAATCACAAAATCCCATTTTGTAATTTTCACTATATTGACCATCAGGCTTTGTACCATCCGCCATAGTCTCTGCCAACACGCCTGGCGCAACAGGTATCAACATTTCATCTATACGTGCAGATGGAATCCATGTTCCCCCTTTAGTGGCAATTCGATTATGGCGATAAATCGCTTTCGCTTGTGTTTGATCTTGGCTATTATCGCCATTCGTAATAAAAACAGTCATAACATTAACTATAATCAGCAATTCTCAAATGTTCGTCGTCTAAATAACTCATCATCTCACCGCGATGCTTATAAGGCACAGTCGAAACCAACACCAATTCATATTTCTGACTTGCCGCATCAATAAGTTTACGCTCTATCATATAGTGCTTCTTTAATACGTGTGTGACACCGGTTTTATTCTCAAATACATACGTATCCACTGGCACGCCAAAATCGTTCTGACAAGCAAGTGTAAACAAATTAGCAAACCTCACAAGATCTTTATTCATCGTTGTAAAACAACCACGACATGGCTGCATTTCTTTTTGATTCACAACCATATTCAAATACACAAAATCAGGTTTTCCAGTAACACCTTTATTATGCTCCACAACAATAGGGGTGCCTGTTTCTGCTGTCGTTTCCTTTTGTAAATTACATCTAACGAGATATTCGGGATGAGTGTGACCTGGTTCAATAGTGCAATCTTTGTCTAACAATATGAGTTCATCTCCAGTAGAATGTTTTGCAAAATGCTCTCCTAATTCTTCTGCTATTACTTGGGCAGACCGCCTAATGATGTGTCGAACCAATTTTCCATACAAAACAATAGGATGCTGTGTAGTATTCACTAAATCTTCGTCACCCATCGCCAACACAGACATTTGCCGCATCAAAATATACTTAAACCATGAAAAAAAATAACGATGATTTTGTTCACTAGAACCACAAAACATTCGATATTCAGGATTGAATTGTAGAAACGAATCATGATAAATATGGGGTCTCATTTCATTTTCCACTGGGAAATCACTATGCGCTAAATAACCTTCCGAAACAACACTCAAAAAATCGGGCGACATTTGTCTAAACTCAGACATGAAAACATGCAAAACTAACGAAACAACACGCGATTCTTGATTGTAATACCCCATCGCATCATAAATCGTCCCATTCGGCATCGTTGCACCACTAGCGATAAAAAGGAAATTTGTTAGAATGTTCACCTCTGTTGGCGAAAAACCTTCCACAAAATACGCCGCCATCGCAACCAAGCCACCCCTCTTTACTTTTTCAAGAACATTTAATATCGTAGAACAAATACGCTCCTCACTAGAGTTCATAAAAAGATCACGAACATAACGGACACCCTCTGTTTTGACTTGCCCATCTAAAGCAACGAACCAGTGCGATACAGGAGGTTCAACCTGAAAATAAGGCACAGTCACAGAATAACCAATAGATGAGCCATTTTCATTCATCTGGAATCCAAAATTCGCATTCTTCACAGGAAGGCTATTCGTCGCATATGTTTCTTTGGTTATTGCAACTAACGCACCTGGCATAATAGACTCGTGCTCAGCTTGCTTGGGACACAAAAACAAATCATAATTCAACTGAGCTTTATGCGGGTCATCCGTCACTTTCCAAACAGACGCATGCCACGCTTCTGTGGAATAACCACTGCCACGAGACAGGTTAAACACGGGCGGCATACTAAATGCACAATCTGTACCATCAACATACTGGTACAAATATGGCGAATTCAAATACGTGGGCAAATCACCAGTAGTATCATTTGTGTACTCTCGTCTTTTGTAATAATACGTACTCTCGTCCAAAACTAACTCGCGCCGAATATAGTACAACGGCAAATGCGACAGTATTTTACCGTCCGTGTCGTATTGCGTAGAATAACGTAATTCACCAGGTTCGCGATGACGCTTTTTACCAGAATCAACATCTACGTACACTTCGCCACCTTGATATCGGGCTCGTAAAGGAAAATATTCTTTATCTAACACAGCGAGCGTACCAGCACACCTCCCATTCAAACAAGATGTGTTTTTGAGAAAATCTTTTAACGTATAGGGAAATCCATTATCATCACATCCTGTAAAATTTGGAGAAACAGAAGGATATAACATGCCCATACTAGGCTCTATTACCATTGCAAATTGCCCCTGTGAACATTCACAGTGAACTTCATACGTCTTTTCCCCAGACACAAAACCGATATTTTCCGTCAAAACAACATTGTTACCTTGAAGTACAAAGCTAGCCCCGGGATTCGATGCGTAAACTATTTCATCCGTGTCCACAAGCACATATTGTATCGAATAGGCAACATCTAATGAATCTACAGTGACTTTTTGAAGTGGCTCGGGGTACATAACCCTGAACGGATATAACTGAACAGAACTCTTCGGGACGTACGTCAACGCCTTGCCATAAACAAACTTATGTTTGACACTGCGGCAAGTACGCCCGATAGATTGCGACGAAATGGCACTCATGAACGCTTATAATACCATATTCCAAGAACGCGATAGATTATAGTGTATCAGCGGCAACAGGCTTCAAAACATTGGCTAATAACTGCATGTCTTGCAGTTCCTCCTGTTTCCAAGCATACACAGTCCAAATGTTTTCAGCGGTAAAAACATAAACGTACTCGATCCAGAACATATTACTATTCAAAAATGCCTCTATATCATCGTGTGTACTAGATTTTATGGCATCATCCAACGGATCATTTCTATCGCGATGATAGAAAACACACGTTCCACTTTCAGGTGAATCCCAAGAATGTTCTCCCACAGGATCAATTCGCGGCTCTAACCGAGACAAACTACCAAGCGAAATCAGGTATTTTATTTTATCTCGATCGCTATAATGATCGAGCAAGCACCTGCCATTATTTTTGGGTTCGCCGCCCCAATGACAATAGATAGATTCTATTGTTTTGTCTGCATGTTCAATCGCGATTAAACTTCTTATAGCCATAATTCATTTTCCTTTCGAATGAAGTTTACAATTCGTATTTATGATGTATTGGTATATCACCTAACAAACTAACCGCTTTTCGTCGAATTTTTTCAATGCGATTGAGTTCTTTAATAATCTCCCGTTTTCCGGTAGTTACGGCATCCAACAAACCACGTTGCCACAATGTCGCATAATAGCACCATAAACGAATATCTTCAAACGTTGCATCTTCATTTTTTATTGCGTAGATTCGTTCCAACTCATTATACGCGCATTTACATTCGGGTGTATCCAACATGTGACTATGACAATCAACAAAATCAGTACGGTCAAGTATCGCCCATTCGCGAATTTTCTTTATGTACTCCTGTTGACGTACTGTCCAGTTTTTCATCAAAAATATTAGCTGCGGAAAACATGTACATTAGGTTCAGGAGAAGCAGCGTTCTATTAAAATTGTTGTACTTCTTTTAATCAATTTCAGTTTCTTATACGAAATACTGGCACTAACTTTTGTACCATCTAGCAATCGTATATCAAAACTACCGGAAGACCGTCTTCCGAATATAAAACATTCTTGTCCTTGGTATTCTGCCATGTCGAACAATCGAAAACCAAAAACGTATTTCTCCGCCTTATTAGATTTTCTGTAACCACCTTTTGCGATTTTACATTTATGCAATTGCCTATTATTTGCCCTGACAAACTTTATCAAATAAGGCTTTGACAAAACTGTAGGTACATTGCCTTCAATACATCTAGCATCATTAACATGTGACTTATCTAAACCAGCCTGTTGCCGATGATGTTTCGTAACATACCCAAATGTTTCTCTAACATTCGGATAAATCTCCCTCAGTTCTTTCAATAAAAACGGTCGCATGATAGTCATCTGTGTTGCATCGCGAAAAGATTGCCCTCGTTTTTCTTTAATTTTACTTCGCCTTTATGCAACATATCATGACATTCTAAACATAAAGCAACCAAATTATTAGGCGCATCTCCACCTGTTTGCCTTGACTCAATATGGTGTACATGAAGTTTCACTTTCGATTTACCACAAATCTGACACTTGTGTTTATCTCGATACAAAACATATTCCTTGACATTCTGGAAGCCTAACTGATCTCCACATTGATAACCAATACCAGAAATAGTAGGATTATTTATTTTCTGAATATCAAAAGGTGCAGTTTCCACTAAAATGTCACTTATAGGCAAAAACTTATGCAACATAGCAATCAGCCGCTTATGTGCATCAAGTTTCCAACGCACAGAAGGCGGAAGCCAACCATCAGGCTTTTTACGATTCTTAAATCTAGCCTTACGATAACGAGTTTTCCTACCGCGACGGTTTCGACGAAGCACCTTTCTAGCAGATAGCAACTCAACAATATCCGTTCTCAGGTGTGCTTCTGCTGCGAATACCTCTTTTATAATCTTTTCTCCTGTAGTTACTGAAATTCCAACAAACGTACTTCCGCTATCTACTTTACAAGTGCATTCTTGCACATGTTCAGTAGAATCATAGCACAACTGGATAGTGAACGGGATGCGGGAAGTAACGACCGCACGTCCACTACGTAACGCCCTACGTACCCAACCGTTTCTAGCGGTAGGCATCAAAGGCTTTCCAGTTTTGCTCAAAACATAAACTTGCATAAAATTCTATAAGACGGGATTCCTCCCGTGAGGTGCCCTTCGATAATGTTGAAAAGGGGTTTTAAGCTTATGACACCGCTCCTACCCATCAGAACTTTTAATCATAAACCGCAGCATTCGGGACTAGGACAAGTATCCCGAAGTGCCTATGTATTTCCTAATCAACGTAGTTATGTTCCCGAACGAAAGCCGGGCATTAAAACTTAATCTAGTAAACAAAGACTAATATGTCTCACGCAATAAAACGTGTGGGTTGTTTACTTTATGAGCGGAGCTCTCATTCAAAAAACTTTTCAAAACAGCGTCGATATGTTGATTTTTTCGAAAATCATAATCACGTCTAGCATTTTTGCGTACTTCTACAAACAACGGCGCGAGTAATTTCTTGGACTCGCAAACAACTGATTGCGGCAAATCTCTACTTCGTATAGCCAAATCGTAGCTGCGAAATAAACCGAAAGAAAACATACCGATAGACTTGTATTCGGTTATTTCAATAGTTCGGTCATCTACTCTAGTTGCGTAACTGCGAGCATAGGCATCAAAATATTTATCAGTTCGCTCCCACTTGATTTTGTTATACCGAGTGAGCGATAGCAGTTGCGCAACCAATGTTCTTTCTTTTTCGTTTTCTATCTTTTGCATAGCGAAATTTATGTTTTATTATCGATTGGCTGGAGCAGGATTCGAACCTGCATCTCTAGATTGTACAAAGTCAGGCGCGTTTCCTTTTGGCAGTACTGACGATCTTCACACCATCCAGCCATTGGTATTAAGGGATCTTATCTTCTTTGATATGATGCATAGCATCTTCTTTAATTTGTCGCCAAACTTCCCATTCTTCTCGAAGTTGCACTTCGAGTTCAGAAAGATAGCAAGAAACTCTCCCCTTACCAGAATTCGCATTGGTTATACTGGTCATAGCTTCGATATCTTTTTCCAACCGCTCAATGTTACGGACGGCACGTGCATGTACTTCTCGAATATTCATAATAGCATGAATGTTAATTTGTTTCTACAGTAATCATAGATTTTAGATTTACAAAACATAAACAAAAACTACTCTGCCGAAACCAAACTCCATTCACTTTCAGCTCGATCAATATCCAATTCCGGCTCCAAAACATTTTCAACCCAATCTACATCTTTGAAACATTTTCTCGCGTTATCATCCAATTTATGCACTTCTGAAAACGTCAATTGATCAATGTATGTTTCTTCGACATCTTCGATTTCAATAACACCATCACAAATATCTGACAGAATTCGATTGTGATTCGTGATGGACGACATCCTATTCTCCTGCCTATGAGTAGCGATTATTTCAAAATAACCAGCCTCAGTGGATAGTTTGACCACAAAATCATAGTCTTTGCCTTTGTACGGCAATTCAATGGTTGCTTGCATAACGATTATTTATGAAATGTTTAATACATTTATCCAGTAACCTATATTTTACAAAACAAAAAGTTTAATTATTAAATATTGTATATTTAACTTTCCAACAATTTGTACTTTTGTAAAATCGCTTTATACCAATCCGGTTTATTCCCCTCCTGTTCCAACTCCTGACAGTATTCCTGCATTTTCAACACCAATGCACCATTGGGTATTTCACCTCCGAAGATATTCAACCTCTGCTGCGCAACCCGAATATCCCGATGCAAAGCAAACTGATGGACAGGGGCTTCTGATGCTCCCCGTTCATAATGCAACCAAGCCAAGAGTTGGCAACAATCATCGTCCGTCAAACTAGACGCACCTATTTTATCAAGAGCCAGAAATAATTCAGTTCCAATAGCAAGTGTATTATCCATGACGTATCATAGAAATTGCTTAACTTTACGAATCACATGTTATCGCATTCTGATCCATCGACGAGGCGGCGTTACTATATTCGCATTTGTCGATACTGTGTTACTATGCCCTGTGTTGCTATTTGGCGAAACAGGAATGTCATCACTGCCCGTATCGCCATCCTCCGCTTCATTGGATTGATTCTCGGCATTCTGCTCTAATCGACTTTCGGGCAGTTGTTCTCTAAGCATCCTATGTATCTCGTCAATCCTCTGCCACAAAGAGTCGCCATCTTCCACGGATTCTTCACTGTCAAATCCACCATCAGATTCGACATGTTTTTCAGAATCATCTATCGTATTTGGGAAAACGTGCTTTTTCGCAAACTCCCTAGCGGCTCCACGCTTTTCTTCGTCTGTACCAGTACCATGAATCGCATAATACTCTTGATACAATCTCATGCTCGCCTCAACATACTGTTCAGAAGCAGTCAAGGTAGTATCCTCCATAACAGATCGAACTATTTTAAGTTGTGCAGTCTCCTCGTCGATAATAGGTCTAACGATGGGCGTAGGTAGGGGGCGAATCCATCCAAAATCAACAACCGTCCAATATCCCCAATAAACAACCAACAAAACAAAAGCGATCCAAAACAATCTTTTACAAAAAGCGTAAAATCGACCAACATGCAAGGAATTTTGCTGGCATGCACATGGCGAACAGTCGCATGACTGCACCGTTTCAACCGTTTCAACAGAAAGCGATTCTACAAAAGGTGATTCTACGGGGGGCTGTTCTATTGAAGATAGTTCTGCTGAATCGGATACTTTTTCTGAAATCGTGTCTTCCAAAACAGTTATTGCTTCTTCCGATTCCACAGGCGTCAAAGAGTCATCAAATACCACAATCTCTCTGACATCATCCGATTGAAAAGAAACACTCTGTTCTGAAATAATGCCTCGAAAAGCCTCTATCTGATCTATGATATTTTGCTGTTCTTGCTTAATTGTGTCCAGATACGCGGATTCAGCTTCTTTTGCACGTCTGATCACATCGTTCAGTGTATGTTGTTTTTTAGCCACTTCTTCTAATCTTGCGGAAGGTAGCATTTCACCAGTTCTTGACACATTTTTAACAGTTGCACTTTTAGTAGAAGCACTTGGGGGCTTTTGTGTTGTTTTGGTTTTAGTAGAGTTAGACATTTTATTAACAAATGCGGGTGTCAATTTTTCTTTTTTACGTTTGAGGGACTCTAAGCTCCTTACCAGATCGTAAGACGACTTGGCACGTTCATCATACCAACACAAAATGTTGTAGATGTAGCTACAATTATGTATAATAAACGTTCATTTTTACGATCCCTTTTTATGGCATTGCTACATTAGGCACACATGGGAAATGTTTTTGGGATTGATGAATCGAAGCAGAACACTGTTCTCTTCGGAACATTAATAAATGCATCAATCTTGATAACTCATGCTATAACAACCAATACCACTGACGTTAGAAATATTATCATAATATAAATTTACATTGATTCGGAAAATTGCCTAAGATAAATAATTAAAAATTAAAGTTACCCGTTAAATGTTTCAAGACATTGGCTCGTAATACGGGTAGTTTAGGGCGTTTTGCGACTATATTAAAAGGTTTATAGCCATCAAACAAGATGATAGCAGATAACATGTATTATGACAACATATTATCCAAATTTAAATCGATGTTTTATGTTTTTGGCGAAATACTTGCCTTTACTAGAGGCGGTATTAAATTCATTGTATATTTGTTGCGGGACATTTTTGTAGCGGTAAACGGCACCAGATGCGAATTCGACTTCCAGTGTTTGCGACTCTTTATCGTAACCAGCAGAGCGGATATTCGACGATTTAATCACCTCTCTATCCATAAACAGTTTGTTTATCATAGGGCAAAATCTACAATTAACATTATACATCCTATCAAATACATAACGCTCGTTATGTTAGGCTAAGCATGTTACACGTTGACCAAGCAACGGAAAGACTTCAATCACAAGATGTTTTCGAAGAAATGTACGTGGCGTTCGCCAATATACTTGTTACAGATTCATATATTGAAAAACTCCTAGCAGATGGTAGTTACGTGTTCGATTTTCTGCCGTTTGAAGCAATCAAAGCAGTCTACACAAAACCACAACTATCCACGATCCCCACAGACACGCCGCAT
>Ga0099364_10003291_pt1 | contig 25112 bp, 17 predicted proteins | sample TergutTh196P3_FD_73070 | JGI IMG/M metagenome (GOLD analysis project Ga0099364, IMG submission 73070) | Microcerotermes parvus P3 segment gut microbial communities from Pointe-Noire, Republic of the Congo - Th196 P3 | ecosystem: Host-associated > Arthropoda: Insects > Digestive system > Gut ...
ATTTTTGCACAATTCGGTGCAATGTTGTGGGAAGAAATCGACAACGAAACGTCTGCAAAGATACTCAATGCGGTGAAAATAGTGCAACCAGGTGCATCTGGACAATTGATGGTACTCGTGAACAATCGGGGTATCGGCCGGAACTATGGTTTTATTGATAATGAAGCCGATAGACACATGCTCATGAACCAACGTATGTCTTTTGTGGTTGATTCTGCTCCGATTCTTATCAAGCCTCGAAGTCACAAAGAAATGGAACTATTGGGAGGTTGGGACAGAGGATTTCCCAGTCGCCAGGATTTAGAACGCATTATTTCAGAATTGACACCGGGAACATTGAAAAACTTGCTTAAATGCGAAATCTTACTATTCGACTGGATTGACTGTGTCGTCTACAAAGAAGTCGACGGGGAATGGCAGGTTCAAATACTTGAAACTCAAGCCCTTGAAACTCTGAAAAAAATAGAAGATTTTCTAAAAACACTCCATGACATCGAACGCGATGTACTCAAAAGCGTATTCTACGGCGGCGATCCTCTCACAGGGGAAGGGAATATGAGTTTTTTTTACGAATGTGGCAGTGAAAAAGTTCGGCAACGAATAGCCGAAGTGTTTGGCGAAAGAACTGATTCCGCGGAATTATGGCGGCAATTGTGGCAACATGGAAGCGTATGGGGTGGCGGAATGTAGCAACAGCCCGGCTCACCTCCTTTCTTTCACCCTCCGTCAACCCCCATTCTCTGCCCCGACGACTCCCCATCTACCCGCAAGTTCCGGCGGAGTACCGCCTTCACTCACGGCTCTTGCTAGAACGTATTCCTTTTTGCTCTGGACAAAATACCCGTCATTCCGGCGCAAGCCGGAATCCAGACGAGCGACTCGCAATCCCGTCCCTCTGGATTCCGGCTTGCGCCGGAATGACGCAAGCGAGTCCATGCCAATTTGGAATACGCTCTAACATCTGATTCAGCACCCTCTTACCGCAGACAATTCATATCCATGTACGTCATGCTCACAACAGTGGGGACATTCGACTCCTTCCGCCCAGCGGAGGTGGCGAATCATTTCGTAGCATTTGGTGTTATCGATCAATCCGTGAATGTTGAGTCGCATCGTGCGGAAATTGTTGGTTGACTATTTTGTGCAAATCGCCCAAGGTCGGAAAGTCTACCCGATGATGACGAAGCAAACAATACCAACCCGGAACGCAGGTAGAGCCTTCTCTTTTTTAACCGCAAGGGACGCAAAGTACAATTTCATGCCGTCTTACCATACATCTTGATTTTTCTCTGTTTCCGGTATAAATTCTAAACCGGCACAAGGTTAGGCGGTGACTCCGTCCCCAAGAATATATGTCCGAAATCAATCCCCCTAGTAACCATCCCAATCGCAACAAGGAGACATCCTCTCCATCGGCGTTCTGGCAGTCGGCTTTCTGGACGGCACCTTTCCGGTTTGCCGGCTCGCTCACGCTGGGAATTGTTTTGCTGGCAATTCTCCTTGTCCTTATGGCATTGGCGACTTTTGTGGAAGCCGAGTATGGTGCTGCTGTGGCGCAGTTTGTGTTTTATGCGAATCCGTGGTTCTATTTTCTCATCGCCCTGCTTGCCCTTAATCTCACGGTGAGTATCCTGTGGCGTTTCCCGTGGAAACGGCATCATGCCCCTTTTTTGGTGGTTCATGCGGGTATTCTTGTTCTTTTGTTCGGTTGTTGTCTGACTTGGAGGAACGGTGAGGAAGCCCAGATTACGTTGCCGGAGGGAACCATCGGGCATGTGGCTATCAAGACGGATAGACAGCAGTTTGAATTCTCGCAAATTAATCATTCCGGTTCCGGCGGTGTTGATGCCATTTACGTCCCCTTTCGACCCGGTCCGTTTAGTTGGCAGGACTATCAATTTAATCACTGGATGAGAGAGGATAAGCGGTACAAGAGGCTCCTGTGGTATGCGATGCGGTTTGTTCCCAGAAATATCGGTGAGCAAAGACTTTCCGGCGGTGATGTCCGCTTTGAAGTGCTGGACTATCATGCCCATTCCGCCGTTGAACCGGTGCCGCCGTTTGATCTGAGTATTCTGTGGAAAAACAAAACTGCCCAAACAGTCACGGAATTAGAGGAAACGCGGGAAAGTCCCCGTAACTGGGAAACGGTGCGATTGGACTTGCGGCAGCAGGAGCGGCGGTCGCTTCGCCGCAATGCGTCCGATATTTCCGGGAGCAGTGTTTCGATGTCCGGGGAAGAGCGGGTTTCTTACCGTTTGGCACTTTCGCAGGAGGAGTTGACGGCGTTTAGAGAAAGCCGACCGAAAGGGGAGAGCGGTTCGGGACTCTGGGGAGAAATTGTTTTGTACTACGGCGGGACGCACTATTCGGTGAACGCTGCCCGGCTGATTGAACTCGAAGAGGATGCCCGGCTGACGCTGGAGGACTCCGGTTTGCAGATCGGCAACGTTTGGTTTAGTGAGCGGGTTCCCGTTATCAGTTTTACCCTCTATGCGCGGGGCGGAGTGAGTGAAGCGATGGAACTGATGCCCGGTAATCCCGAATTGAACATTCAAGCCCGGCAACTGGGCGTGTTTGGTTCCTATTGGGTGGACCCGCAAAAAATTATGCAGCAAAGTGTGAACCATGCCGACAATCCGATGCTGCAAAGACTGGCAGCACCCCGTTTGGACTTTATGCAGGGACCGGACAAAAAACTTTACTACCGGCTTTGGTCGGGGCAGAGCATCATTGCGGACGGCGAAGTGCCGGAGCGGGAAGGGCGGCGACGACCCTCCTTTACGGTTGCCGAAGGAACACCGGACGAAGCAGAGATTGTGGTGGAGCGGTTTGTTCCGAAGGATGTGCCCGACGGCGTGATTACTGCGGCAACGGCAAGACAGCGGCAGCAGAATGAGCAGCGGGTCAGGCTCCGGGTTCTGTTCGACGGCAAGGAGGATACGTTTTGGCTCCGTGCGGTCGCGCCGACGATTGTGCCGCTTCCGCCGGAACAGGATCAAGTCCGCTATATTTACGGAGATGAACGGACGCTTTGTGTGCAAATTAATTACGAGACCATTGACCTCGGTTTTGGTATTCTTCTCAAACAGTTTGAGAAACGCACCGAGCCCGGAACGCGGATGTCTTCCCATTATTCGAGCCTCGTCGATTATGTGGAGCCGATCACACCTGTTGAAACCGGCGGGGCATTTTCGCGGAACCTCGCAAATTACCGTCCCCTGCCGAAGGGGGAGAATATCCTGATTTCGATGAATCGTCCCGGTTATTTTACAGGGACGGGAAGCGGTTATCGGATTTATCAATCCTCGTATATTGGACCCTATTATCCTGATCAACCGCAGTTTCACGAACTTTACGACGGCAACATTTTCCCCTGGGAGACACGTCCGCGGGAGTCGATTGCGATGAGTACCTTGTCGGTGAATGACGATCCGGGACGCGGCTGGAAGTATTTCGGCAGTCTCCTGATAGTTGTCGGTTCGGCGTTGTTTGTGTGGAGACGGCGGTGATTTTTTTAACCGCAAGGACGCAAAGAAGCGCAAGGGACGCAAGGAAAAAACGTCCCATTTTTTCCCGTGAGCAGTATGCCCCATGAGCAGTATTCCATGAGCAGTATTAAGTTATCATAGCCCATTTGTAATATATGTCCCTTACACGTACACTTGTCCTCATTTTCACCGGATGGCTCTGCACCTTTTCCGGCGGTGTTTTTGCACAGAATGCTTGGGAAACGCTGCCGGTCTTTCATGGCGGCAGGGTGATGCCGCTGCATACCTTTGCCCGGACAGTGGTTCGGGATATTTGCGGAACGGAGCGTCCCTTCATCGTGCGTGATGATGCCGTGATTGCCGATTTCAACCGGATGATTGAAGCGCACCAACGGCTGGAAACGGTCGATGGGGAACCGCAAGAAACCGCCGCAGGACACCGGTTTTGGAGTCCGGGAACCGCCCTTGACGGCGGATTTAACCGCCCTTTCAGCCGCTTTGACCAGACAGGCGGTGAAATGGAGGGACAGCAAAGCGTCTTACCGATGCCCGGACTCGCTCCGGCGCGGATGACACACATTGCTGACCGTATCCGGCAACTGATCCCCGCCGAAGGCCGCACGTTCAGTGCGGATGAACTTCTTTTTTCATGGATGAGTGAACCGGAAGTTTGGACATACATTCCTATTTTCCATGTTTCCGACCGGAACTATTTGGACGAAGTTTTTGGAGAGAGTGCCCGGAATTCACAAAATCGTGTTTCCGTGCATCAGTTGACACAATCGCAACGCTATGCCCAGCGGTTCGCCGACGTTCAGCGGCGGCATGAACTCGGTCAACTATCGCGGACTCCTGCTCCGTTTGATCAAATCACGGAACGTCTGGCAAGAGAGTTGCAGGCATTTCAGGAGTTAACGTTCCATCCGCAGCGGCAGCGTCCCGCCCGGATGCTTTCGCTGCTTTACCGGACAGCCGGTTTGACTGATGAGTCCTCTTCCTATATGTCTGCCTTTAGTTTCTGGGGATATATTTTGGAATTTGGGGAAGTACCGGGTCGGCAAACGACCGAACGGGCAAGTCCCCACGAACTGACATTCCTCCATCCGACCACGCAGCGTTGGCACGACGTTGCCGACAAAATGCTCTTTTTGATGCAGATTTATGACCGGACGGATAGCGGCAACCCTGTTTTTCCGAGAGCGGTGATTGTTGAAGAGCACTACGAAGAACTCATCACCCTCATCGACACCAATTTTGCCGAAGCCGCCGCGCTGATGGAGTTTCTCTATCCCGGTGTTTCTTACGATGTTTCTTACCGCGCGGAAGGGGATGACCGCGCGGTCAACATCGACCGTCTCCTGCCGAGACTGAACTCGCTGGAAAATCAGCAAAACCAAACGACCCTCCGGCGGGCGGCAATCAGTTATTACTATTCGGTCAAGAGAATGCGGAAGGAGATCGAAGCCGCTTACCTTGCTCTTTACGATAATGGTCTTTCCCTCCGCATGTTGCCGCTGCAATCGCCGCTGGTTCTGGAACTGGGAATTTCCGAAAATACTTACGGCGTGCAGCCCTGGGCATCGGCAGCGATGATTTTTGGAAGCGGCGACACCTTTGTCCGGCGTTTTTTCGATCCGCAACTGACCGCTTCGGCACTGCGGACACCGGCAACGGGAAGAGCCGGCGGAACTTTGCCGGTGCCGGCAATAGAACCCGTGGGACCAGAACCCCCCATTCCTGACACCATAAATTCTCCGCTCATCGAGACGTTCCCGATAGAGATACGTGCGGAGAACGCAATAGTAGAAGAAGAAGCAGAGACGGATGTTCCAACGGAGTCCGCTGACACTCATGCCGTTCTGCCCGACAGAGCGTTGCCGGACAGTGCATTACCTGACAGCACGTTATCAGACCACACATTACCTGACCACACATTATCAGACCGCGCATTACCCGGCGGCACATTACCTAACCGTGAATTACTAGAACAATTATTGTTTTCACCCTTCGACGCACCGGATGGGATTATCCCTTTACAACAAGGCGGACAGAGTTTCATCGGTGATGTCCGCATCAGTTTAAGAGGGATGCTGAACTCTTACACTGCCCCTGTGGGAGGACGATACGGCAGTCCCGACTTCACCCTTCGGGCACAGGACTTCCAGCGGACACTGCGTCTGGCGGCGGAACGTGTCGAAACCCGGCGGCAAGCATTGGCGGACGAAGAGAACAGAATAATACTCGAACACGTTGCCAAGACGGCGTATCCTCATGCGGCGTTATCGAAATTGCGGGCAGAGTTCCGCTATAACCGTCTGCGTCCCTTCTATTGGATGTGGGTTTTCGCACTGGCTGCTCTTCTGTTGAGCACGGCGGCGGGTGTTGCCGCCCATGCCCGGCGCAAGTCGATAGACAAAACGATTCTTATCAAGTCGATCATACAGGACACTATGACCAAAGAAAGAAAGGAACAGGAGACCGAGTACCGCGATTACACCAACACCGCAGAAGAATGGCTCCTTATCAGCAGTGTGGTTCTGCTGCTGCTTTCGATACTGATTGCTTTTTGGGGCGGTTGGATGCGTGCCTCCATTTCCGGCTGGGCTCCTGTTACAAACATGTACGAAACTGTGGTGATGACGGCGGCACTGGCGGCAATGATCGGAGTCTGGTTTGCTCTCCTTCCGTTGCTTCATCCTGCGTTGCGGCTGGCGTGGCTGCAATCCCGATTTCCGCGTCCCGGTACGTTTTTAGAATGGCTTGCGGCTCTGAAATCACAAAAATCCGTCCTGACAGTCCGCGCCACAGAGGGTGAAGCCGCCATGCGTGAAGCGGCAAAAGAGTTCGGCATTCCGGGCGGCACCATGATTGGCGGGCAATCCCTTTCTGCGCACTGTTCTCCAGAAGAGGCAGACGCACGGCAACGGGTCAAAGCGGCACAGCGAAAAATGACCGGACAATGCTTACTGGCATTGCCGCGCTTGCTCCTCACCTGCATCGTGTTTTATGCCGTCGTCTTATTTGCCAATGGCGACGATGCCGCCAGTCATGGATTTACGGCGGCAGCCGTCAACATGTTCGCTACGGAGGACATCATCGACTGGCTCACGGTCGCGGCGTGCGTTCTCCTGCTGATGTGGTTCGTCCCCCATGCGTTGTTGGCACTCTGCATGATGCCGGTAATTTTATCCCGTCCCGCCTGGATTGCCGCCGACTTGGGAATCCGCTCTTTTGAAACAAGGTTCGGCGTGGACACATCCTCTCAGTCCTCCGAAAAGCGTCCGGCAGCACGTCCGCGTTCCGAAATGAGCACCGTCTTTCATGGAGAAGAACAGGGTGCTTTTCGTGAACCGCCGGACACAAGCGGACGGGCATGGCTGGCACAAGCAAGAAATGCCGTACTGGACAGAAAATTATTGATCGCCATCACCGCAGTCATCGTTTTTAAGGTCGGTCTGATCGCATGGCTGAACCGGGCAGAGTTCAATCCTGACATCCGCCCCATCGCCGCCGTACTGCGCAGCAACTTCTGGCTAGCGGTACACGTAATCGCCATCATCATCAGTTATGCGGCTGCCTTCATCGCCTGGGGAATGGCAGCGGTCTCGCTTGGTTACGTAATCTTTGGACGCTACCAGCGTGTGGAGCCGAAATGGAAAGGACAAAAAAGACAGTTCTTATTACCGGGAACGTGTCAGATGTGTTTGCCGGTCATTGAACTGCTTATCAAAATCGCACTGTTACTCTTAATTATCGGAACCGTTCTCGGCGCACGCTGGGCGGACTACTCCTGGGGACGCTTTTGGAGTTGGGACCCCAAAGAGGTTTGGGCACTGATCACCATTCTTTTCTTCGTGATCGTCCTACACGGCAAAATCGCCCGGCACTACGGAGCGATTGGAATTTTCGTGGGAGCACTCTTCGCTTCGATTGCGGTAATCATCACATGGTACGGTGTCAACTACGTATTCCTATCGAGCAGCGGCCGCCACGCCTACGGCGGCGGCACTGCGAGCAATGCGACCATATTTATGTATGTGTTTATCGCCGTCAACCTCTTCTGGGGAGCATTGGCACTGCTGCGCTACGGTGCCGAAGTTTACGGCGGCGAAACGGCGGAAGAGGGTTAGGTACCTACCGCCGGGAACGTAACGAATCCGTTCTTTGTGTTCTTCGCGGGAACTTTGCGCACTTTGCGGTTAAAAAAAATTACCGCTTCCTTTTCTTCTTCCCCTTGTCTTTATCTTTATTTTGCTGCCCCAACTTTTGCTGCTTGGCGGCTTCTTCCAGAACTCCCCGCCACCATTTGGCAAAGCGTCCTTCCGGCTTTGCCGGGGGTTGCTCCCCCCCCCGGCTTCGCGGTCCCTTCTTGACCGGCGGCTTTTTCGGCGGGCTGTCATGGCTCTCCGCAGGCAAAGCGGCGGACGGCTCCCCAACCGGTTTCTTTTGCGGCTTCGGAATAAACCGCCGCTCGGCAAGTCCCCAACTGGTCGAAACAATGAAGTACAAGCACAATCCGCTCGGAAACTTGAAGAACAAGAATCCCATAAAGATCATCATGTACTGGAATATCTTACGCTGTAACCGGCTCTGTTCATCCGTCGGCGGCGGCATGGTGACCATCATTTGAATTAAAAACAGGACCACCGTTAACATCGGCAGTAGGTTGAAATAGGGTCCCAAGCCGATTCCCTGCCCCGTATTAAAACTTGTCCAGCCGAGCCAGTTCCAAAAAGCACTCCAATCGTAGAGCCTATCCGGTGCCGAAAGGTCGCTGCACCAGCGCATTGCCGACGAAAACATCGGGGAACCGTAAAGTCCCGCATCGACCGTCAATGCTTTATAGAGTCCGATAAAAATGGGCAACTGAATAAAAACCGGCAAGCAACCGCTGAGCGGATGATACCCGTGCCTCTTGAATAATTCCCCCTGTGCTTTTGACCGCGCTTGCAAGTCATCCTTATATTTTTCGGCAAGGGCTTTGAGTTCCGGCTGGATTTCCGCCATTTTCATCGCACCAATTGCCTGCTTGCGGCTTAATGGGAACAAAAGCAGCCGGACACAAACGGTCAGTGCGATGATTGCGAGCGCGTAGGGCATGCCGAGTCCGTGGAAAAAATGCAGAATTGCCAATAGCGGGATTGCTGCAAACCAGAACCAGCCGTAGGAAATCGTATCGCCGAGATTGTGTTCCGCAAGGATGGCGACATCCTTCGGACCGGCAAAGATAGTGTACGTGTGGTTAATCTCTTCCTCCGGCTGCAGTTCCGCCGCTTTGCTCCACATCCGAAAGGAAACGTTGGTCAAGACCCGCCAATCCGCGTTTTTGGTGCCGACCCGCATCGGAAAGACCTTGCTGTGCCACGGTTCCTCTGCCGCTGAGGGGTCTGTTTTGAGTGTGCATTGGAAAAAGAGGGAGTCGACTCCGATGTACTCCGGCGAAATGTCGTTCCACGGATGTTCCACCCGGTCGAGGTGGATGACGTTGTTGGAAACGACCCAACTTCTGCCGCCGTGAAGACGCAGGACGATGTCGCGGATGCCGTACGAGCCGAATTGGGGACCCATCTTAAAACTATACCAGCCCCCTTCCACCGGCAGTCCGCTCGGACCATCCAGTTGATAGGCAACCGTTTGTGCCTGCGTGCCCAGATTTCGGACGGCGACATTGAGTGTCAACTCGTATCCCGCGCCGGTTTTGAATTGAGCAGCATCGGCTTCACTTTTCTTTTGAAGACGGTAGGTTTTAAGGACTTCAAGGTTATAATGCGGAACGGTACGCCGGAACACGACCTCATTCTCTGCGGCAGAGGCGATTTCCCAGTATTCATCCCGGAGAGCGACGTTCTCCAATTCATTGCCGAGGGTCGGATCCACCGGGATCATTCCCCGCTCTGCTGAATTGCTAAATTTCTGACTGGCAGGCAAGGCAAGTTCCTGTCCGCCCGCCTGCTGCAATGTCATGAGAAAAGAGAGTTGATCGGAGTGGTCATCCACCCCGCGCAGTCCGCCCATCTGGCGGTATTGTTCGTAATTGCCGGGAACCGATTCGGGACGGATCACGTCCATCGGATAGTGTCCAAGTTGGATTTGAAGAGGTCCGATCTTGTTGTCATTCCGAATGACCGTCAGCCCCACCCAATCCCCCGGTTTCGTGGTCTGTAAGGCGTTTCGGAGGTCGGCAAATGTTTTGACTTCGCTGCTCCTTTCCGATGCTTTGGTGTTTCGGTGCAGGAAGTCCATTTGCACAATTTTGTCGCCGACCTGCAAAACATTGTCCCTGCCGGCAGGCGTGCCATGTCCGACCACCTGGACAATCACCCCATCCTCTGACTCGTCGGCACGCCGCTGGTCGGCAACGATTTGACCGAGATAGCCGGAAAGTTCCTGCACATCCCTGTATTGCGTGGTATTGAGTTCAATCCGGCTGGGAGCGGCACCTCTGTTGGTGAGGGTCACGAGCATCCGGTAATCGCTGTGGGGATCCATCGAACCGAGCGTTACCCAGCCGGGAGCGGCATTGGTGGCGTGCAGTTGCGTGTGGTCGGTTTCGCCGGTTTCGTCAGAATCGGCGATTACCGGAACATCATCTCTATTTTGCCGATTTTGTTCTTGCTGTTGTTGTCCGATCGGCTGATTGACATCGACGCGTGGCGGCGGCGGTCGGTGAAAGAAGATGAACCAGATCAGAAAGAACATCGCCATCATGAAATAAAAGGTGCTTCGATCTCTGTTCGGGCGGTTGATGTCGGGAAGAAGTGATTGCATTCGCAGATAGGGTGGAAACCGGAACCGGCTATTTTATCCTGTTTACGATTCCTTGCAAGTCGGCGAATGTATTGTAAACGGTGTGAAAGGGGCGTTTTGCGGTTAAGTTCTTTTTTTAACCGCAAAGACGCAAAGAAGCGCAAAGGGGGCAAAGGACAGATTTAGTGCATTTCGGCACCAAGTCAAAGTGCAAAAATTGATTTTTAGAGGTGTCCTTATTTGTTTTTCAATTTTGCCCCGCACAAAGACACAAAGGCACAAAGAATCTCGAATACCCATAAATCCTTTTGTGTCCCTCGTTGCCTTTGTGCGAAATATCATCTCTGTCATTGAATACACGATGTAGTAGGTTGCAGCATCGCACAGCAGGGGGGCTTGAATCGTCGGCAAAACAGAGTAAAATTTGCAGAGTCTGAATTGTACTCAACTCTAACAAACAACAAAATGCCTCCATTTTCCAAAAAGTCCAAGAACAAGCAACGAAAGCGAGCCAAAGCGAGAGTTCAAATTCAGAGAAAAGACCCATTGATGGTGGGCGGACAGCGTCCCCGTCCGATGTTTGTCGATTATAAAGATGTCGAACTGCTCAAAAAACTGACGAGCCGGCAGGGCAAGATTTTGAACCGCCGGAAAACCGGCTGCTCCGCCATCAGTCAAAATGCTGTAGCAACGGCAATCAAGCGGGCTCGGTTTATGGCTCTTCTGCCCTACGTTGCGGACTGACAAAGAGTCTATACCATGAACGGGCAGGATTGGCACTTTTCTTTACGTTCTCTGCGCCTTGATGATTAACAGGGCTTTGCAAACCTTGCGGTTAAAAAAAGAGAATTGAACCGCAAAGGACGCAACGGAGACGCAGAGTTCATAAAGGCAGATTCATAAAGAAAGTGTCCTGTTTTTAACGAGGTATAGTATATGACCATCGAAATCTCAAAAATTCTCCGGGGCTTGGAACCGTCTGCCACGCTTGCAATGGCGGCGAAAGCGAAAGAACTCGCAGCACAGGGTAAAACGGTCTATGACCTGACTCTCGGCGAGCCGGACTTCGCGACACCGCAACATATCTGCGATGCCGCCGTTGAAGCTGTCAAAGCCGGGCACACAAGATACACTGTTGCCAGCGGTATTCCTGAACTCAAAAAAGCCGTTGCCGAAAAATATCAAGCCGACTACGGTCTCCACTATGAACCGGCACAGGTGGTCGTCTCCAATGGAGCAAAGCACGCACTCCATAACGTTTTTTTCACCACGCTCAATCAGGGGGACGAAGTCATCATTCCTGCCCCCTACTGGGTTTCCTACGTCGAGTTGGTGAGGTTGACCGGGGCGGTTCCGGTCATAGTGGCGACGGAAGAGTCTCAAAACTTCAAAATGTCCGCCGGACAATTGGAGAAGGCAATCACACCAAAAACCCGGATGCTGCTGCTATGCAGTCCGTCCAATCCGACGGGAGCGGTGTACCGGCGCGGGGAACTCGAAGCGATTGCCGATGTTGTGATAAAACACAATTTACTTGTGCTTGCCGATGAAATTTATGACAAGTTGGTCTATGGCGGCTGTACTCCTAACGACACCGGATTTGTGAGTTTTCCAACGCTGCGGAAGGAATTACCTGACCGAACGATTGTTGTCAACGGCGTGAGCAAAACCTATTCGATGACCGGCTGGCGGATCGGCTGGACATTAAGTCCCCTGAACGTTGCCAAAAAGATGGGAGAGTTGCAGGGACAGCAAACGTCAAATCCGTGCAGCATCAGTCAACGCGCCGCCTTAACCGCACTGACGGGTTCGCAGGAGTGTGTGCAGTCTATGCTTGCCGCCTTCACGCAGCGCAGAGGGTACGTCGCCGGACGGATTGCCGCCATAGAGGGTTTAAGTTGTCCCGATATGGACGGCGCGTTTTATGCGTTCATCAATATCCAAAAGTTTTTAGGGCGTAAACTCGGCGGTGTACGAGTGGACACTTCGGAACAATTCTGCCTGGAACTCCTGACCCGGCAACAGGTGGCGATGGTCATGGGTTCCGCCTTCGGCTGCGAAGGCTACATCCGCGCTTCCTTTGCGGCAAGTTTGGACGTACTCAAGGAAGCCTTTGACCGGATGGAAGCGTTTATGGGGGGATAGAAATTATGGGACATTCTTCTTTGCGTTCTTTGCGGTTAAAAAAAAGAGGATTTAACCGCAAAGACGCAGGGAAGCGCAAGGGTAATGCTCTGCCGTACTTGCGGCTTTTTTCCTTTTTTTCATTTTCTCCAAAAAAACTCTTACAATCTACTAAAGCACGGTATAATACACGTAATAATTTGACACGTTCTCCGTCATTACGCTATGCTCCATTCCGGCTTTCGTAGGCGTTAACAAAAGCCGGAATGAAACAACGTGTAATGACGGTGTTTCGCGAACGGTACAAGATTAAGCGGCAGGTCTATAATGTTTACACAGCACTAATCGAAAACCAAGCCGTCGAAATAATCGCGTGAGGCACGCGGCACCGCAACGGGAGCCGGCTTATCCGGGCTGGCGTTTGCCTGCTCGACTTCCACAGGTTCATCCGCCACCGTTTCATGCGGTTTTGCTTTTTCCAATCCCGCCCGCTGCATTAACGATTGATTGAGTATCGCGTCTCCTTGCAACATATTATCCGGCGGCAGTCCGGTGGCTCCGTTTTGATGCGGATCGTATTGCAGTTTGAACGTGTGTTTGGAAATGGCAAGCAACACACCGGGATCAACGCGGCGATCTGTTACCTTTATACCGTTGACTTTCACGCCGTTGGTGCTCTGCAAATCCAGGACGTACCAGTATCCTTCCGACAGCACTAATTTACAGTGCTTGCTCGAAACATTGGTGAAATTGAGAACAATATCACAAGATTTATGCCGCCCCACCACAATTTCCGTCTTGGAAAGAGGGTAGGGATCACCGCCGCCGGTTGGAGTTAAAAAACCATACATGGGATTTACACAGTGCTGTTTCCGATTCTATCGTGCCAATGTGGTACATTGTACCATACTTCCGCTCAAATGGGACTTTTTTCTTTACGTTTTTTGCGGTGATTTTTTTAACCGCAAAAATACAAGTGTCAAACAGTCCCCACAGGCTGTTTACACAAACCCCTCATCGTTAAAGGGTTACACCTCACCGGCATTATTTGCACGCAGATTTGGTTTACGATAAAAAGTGTCAAATGACACTTTATTTTATCTAAAACCCAATGCTTTACAAGAGGAAACAACTTCCCAAATACTGCCTCCACAAGTCCTCCGGCCGAGCTTTTGTCCGGCTTGGCGGGAAAATGTACTATCTCGGCAAACATGGCTCCGAAGCCAGCCGCCGGGAATATGACCGCATTATCGGAGAATTTATCGCGAATGGTCGGCAGGCTTTTCAAGACCCGGAGGCGATTCTTGTCGAAAATCTTGTGGTCAGTTTCCTGGATTACGTGGAAAGGGAGCGGGATTACTCAAGAAGTGCCGCATTTAAGATTAAGAGTGTCATGCCGAACGCGCGTACCACCCGCAAGTTTCGGCGGAATACCGCCTACACTTGCGGCTCTTTGTGCCAGAGTACCGGCTAAATGTTGCTGGTGCTTTCCTGCTCGATAATCTGCGCCGCCGTCTTGCGTCCAAACGTCCAAAACAGTGCCGGGCGAACGAAAAACTCCACCAATGTATTTACCAATAGCCGGGTATATTGCTTTGTCTTTGGTAGGCAGCGGCAACGGTTGCTTGCTGTAAATTGTTACGGTGCGCCGTTTGTATTGACGTTCCCCTGTGTATTCCTTGAGTCGATTGAATACCCCGTTGAGGATTCGCATATGTCGATGGCATAGCCGCTCTTCCCGACGATTGAGTCTGTCCCGTCCACGACATCATCATCGGACCAGTGCCTCGCATTGGACCAGACATCATCATCGGACCTGCACCGCGCATTTGTCCTGCCATCATCGGTCCAGCACCGCGCATTTGCCCCGACATCATCCGACCGCCGCCCCACATGGGGGTAGCGGTGCCGCGCATATTAGCACCATAAGCAACATTGGAAAAGTACATAGCCGAAAAGTTGGTTAAAGTCAAAACTTATCGGCAAATCATAGAGACTCCAAAGTGTGCGTCAAGCGAAGGAACCGTAATATCCGGTAAAATTTCACATTAGTAAATAATTTGAGATGGTTGTAGCAATTGCAAGGAATGTATCGTGTAGCGTACCTTGCGGGTGCATGCCGAACACGCACGCTACCCGCAAGTTTCGGCGGAGTACCGCCTACACTTGCGGCTCTTTGTGATTTGTTCTTTGCGCCCCGGAGTACCGGCTAAATGATTCCGTCATTGTGCTACGCCCCATTCCGGCTTTTGATTCCTGGCTTACGCCACGGGCTCTGTGAACGACTCTGTCAACGTCTCCCGCTCGATAAGTTTCGCCGCCGTTTTGCGACCAAACGTCCAAAACAGTGCCGGTCGCACGAAAAACTCCACCAACGTCGAAGCCAGCAACCCGCCGACGATCACCGTGGCTATCGGATATAAAATTTCCCGACCCGGCATGTCCGGTGCTAACGTAATTGGAATCAACGAAAAGATCGTCGTCATCACCGTCATCAACACCGGCGCAGCACGATTGCGACCCGCCCGGACAATCATATCCTTCGTCAACGATTCCCCTTCATGCTTCACCAGATAAAAATAATGGTCAATAATCAAAATCCCATTGCGCGTTACAATGCCGCAGAGCGAAATCATTCCAATCAGTCCCAAAATCGACCGATCCTGTCCCGTCAAAACAATCGCCGCCACCGCACCGACCAACGCCAATGGCACCGCTAACATCACTTGAAGCGTGATATTGACCGACCCGAATTGCCGATACAGTACCAGAAAAATACAAGCAAGCGACACCATACTCAACAAGACCAATCGGCGTGTCGATTCCTGCTCGCTCTGAAACAGTCCCGTGATTTCGAGATAGACACCGCCGGCAGTCAATTCCTCCATATAGGGTGCCAACGCCCGGTCAATATCGTTTTTCACATCAACGGAGCCGCGCGTCTGCGGATTCATCTGAATCGTGATCTGCGTTTGTCCCGCCTCGTGATCAATCCGGCTCGGTCCGCTGGCATGAGCATCAATTTCCGCCACCGCAGAGAGCGGAATCAGTTGTCCCGTCGGCGTTTGCAACGGCATTTGAGCGAGTGCCTCCAGGTTTTCCCGATAGTTATCCGAAGCACGAAGCACCACGTCAATCGTCCGCTTGCCTTCCAAGATTTGCGTGGTTACAATTCCCTGCATTGCCGTTTCAATCGTCGCATTGACCTCTTCGGGAATGAGACCATAGATTGCCAACTCGTCCCGCTTGAGATTGAATCGGATTTGCGGAATGTCCATCTGAATAGGATCAATACGCGGATTGCCGATGTCGGGAATTTCGGAAATCAGTTGTTGAATCAATGCTGCCGGTCGGCGTAACTGCATCGGGTCTTCCGCACGGACCTTAATCGTGATTTTCGACCGCGTTCCCGTCTGTAAATGAGCAATCAAATGTTGCAGCGGTTGATCATAATACGCCACGGCACCCGACATGTTTTCCGGGGCAATGACTTTGTCGATGTCCGCAAAAATGTCGATAATGTTTCGCCCGGATTTCAAATCGACGGTACACATCATTTCGGATAAACTGACGGGCATCACATGTTCATCGAGTTCAGCACGTCCCGTCCGGCGGACGACGGCAGTGATCCCCTCAATCTGCAAGAGTTGTTCAGCAATGCGTGAACTGAAGGCTTCGCTGGTTTTGAGCGAAGTACCCGGAGTCAACGCAACATTGACCTGCGGTGCTCCTTCATTAAAGGGGGGCATAAAGTCCCTATCAAGCGACATAAATGCAAAGGCGGCAACAATCAAAGCGGCAACGGCACAAGTCAGAACCGTCTTGGGAAATGCCAAACCGACTCGGATCGCCTTTTCCGCACACCATTTCACCAGTTTCATGGCAGGCGTTTCTTTATCCCGATGCCGCTCGGCTTTCTTCGGCAAGAGAAGATACGCCAAGACCGGAGTCAGCGTCAATGAAACGGTCAGCGAGGCAAGAAGCGACACGACATAAGCGATGCCCAGCGGCGTGAACATTTTGCCTTCCATCCCTTCGAGAAAAAAGATGGGAAAGACCACGACGGTCGTCGTGAATAAGGCACTCGCATTGGCATTGCAGACTTCCTTGGCAGCGTTATAAATGACGGTGCCAGATGGCAACCGACCGCCGGGCGACGTGGTGAGGTTGTCAGATGGAGAAAGGTAGGCAACCGACCGCCGGGCGGTTGCGTTGCCGATAGGCGACTGGGGGGCGTGTTCGGTTAAATCCGCCGGACACGCCTCCAAGTACGACGTTGTCGCACGCTGCCGCCCGGCGGTCGGCAGCCTACCTTCTTCGACGCTGCCTTCTGCTTTTCTAAAATTTTCGCGCAATCGCCGGTAGATGTTTTCGATATTGACAATCGCACTATCGACGAGTTCTCCGACAGCAAGCACTAATCCGCCGAGCGTCATCGTGTTGATCGAAAATCCAAACCATGCAAAAACCAAACACGTCGTAAAAATCGAAAGCGGAATGGCGATGACCGTAATGAGTGTCGTGCGGACATCCATCAGAAAGAGGAAAAGCGTGAACATCACGAGGAATGCCCCCAAGTAGAGTGCCTCTTCGACGTTCGCCACCGCCAAGTCGATAAACGTTCTCTGTTGATACAACGGGGCAATGCGGACATTGGGATACTCCACGTTGATCGACTGTTGAATCTCTTCACCGATGCGTAAAATCCTTTCGGTAATTTCCCGTGTGTCGCTGCCGACTTGTTTTTCGACGATCAGCACCACGCCGGGTCGGCTGATGGTCGTGCCATCGGGATTTTTAATATAAACACCGCTGGAACCGACTTTCGGAGCAGGAGCGGCAGTGATGTCGGCAACCTGATGCAGCAGAATCGGCGGAGTGGAATCCCCTTTGATGACCAGATTTTTCAGTTCGTCCAGTTCTTCAATCCGACCGATGGAACGCACCAAAATTTCCTGCGGACCTTGGTCAACGAGGAATCCGCCGGTAACATTCCGGTTGCTCCCTTCAAGGGCTGCTTGTATGTCGTCGAAGGTGACACGATGCCGGAACATATCGTCGATCCGGGCAAGCACTTGATATTGTTTGAGATCGCCGCCGATGACGAGGACTTCTGACACGCCGCCGGAACCGAGAATTCGTCGGCGTACTGTCCAGTCGGCAAGCGTGCGGATTTCCATCGGCGAGAGTTCGTTGGCTTCGTCCCAAATGGTCAGATACATGATTTGTCCCATCATGGAACCCATCGGAGCGATGCGCGGCACGATGCCGGGCGGCAACTGATCGACGGCAAGCCGCAGACGTTCGTCAACGATTTGCCGGCATCGGATGGCTTCCATGTTCCAATCGAACTCGATGGTAATGACGACGAGCCCGGCAGTCGTGTTGCTGCGCAGTGCCGTAACGCCTCGCGCCCCATTGAGATAGGTTTCGATGGGTGTGGTAACAACCGAGACGATTTCTTCGGGTGCCATACCGGGACATTCGACCATCACGACGACGCGGGGTCGATTCAAGTCGGGGAGTACATCGACCGGCAGTTGCGTTACCTGATAGGCACCGACGAGCATTAAAACGGCGGCAAGGGCGAGGACGAGGACCCGGTTGTTAAGGGAAATTTTTATGAGGGTAGTGAGCATAAGGGGTAGTATGGGTTAATGGTAGGTTGCCGACCGCCGGGCGGCAATGTTGGCGAATAGCCGACTGGGAACGTGTTAAGCCTCCAGTGCGGAGTACCGCGGGCAACCGCTCGGAGGCCGGTTTACCCAATCAGCAGTTGTCCTGGGCATGCCTGTACATACCATGGCACTTCGGCTATACTTTGTCTATAATGAATGTCGTGAGTGATTTTTTAACGTATTTCTATAATGTCTGTTGATCCTTCATATATTTCGCCGGATACTGTTTTCGACGAACAGCCGCCTATAAAAGAGGCTGTGGAAAAACCGCTTAAACCGGGAAAGTTGTACGGTATGATCTCGGTATTGTGTGGGCTGGAACCGATGCTTGCGACCGCATTTGTTTTCCTTATCAATTTACTCATCCAGTTTGGCATGGAAGGTCCAGGATCATACAACCCTGTCACTTGGATTGTTTTGGGCTTGATTTTTGGTAGTCCGATCTGTGTCATTGCTGGTATCGTTTTCGGTATCTGGGGACGCAAAACAGAGGGAAGATGCTATGCCATCATAGGACTTGTACTCTCCTTGCTGAGTGCTTTGCTGGTATTCGGTATGATGGCATTTATCATGTATCATCTGCTTGTGCCTTGTTGTTGAACATGTGAAAGCCGAGAGCACATCGACCGGCAGTTGCGTTGCCTGATAGGCACCGACGAGCATCAAGACGGCGGCAAGGGCGAGGACGAGGACTCGGTTGTTAAGGGAAAGTTTTATGAGGGTGGTGAGCATAGGGGGAAGGAGTTAGGAGTTAGGATTGATGGAGCCTGGAGCCTATTTCAAATTACTGTGGAATAATTTTTCTCCACGAAAAACACGAAAAAAGAGAAAATTTCGTGTTTTTTGTGTCTTTCGTGGAAGAAAATAAAAACGTTCCGTTTTGTTCATTCCAGAGCAAAAAGAAATACGCTCTAGACCGTAAACGGCTTGTAAATTGTGCCTTGCGTCCTTTGCGTGGCTCTTGCGTTCTTTGCGGTAAATTTTTTAACCGCAAAGACGCAAAGAAGCGCAAGGTTCGCAAAGACAAGATGGCTGGGCTTTAATGCCGATGCGGTTTGAAATCCTTCGCTTGCATCAACCGTGCATTATAAGGCACTCGATTCCTGCCGACCTGCACCTGCATATTTGCCGTGGCGTTGCCCTGCCAACCGCTTTCTATCAGTTTGGCAAGGTCAGCGTCTTTCAATTCAAAAATACTCTGCGGCTTTCGCTCCGACTCCGGTCGGGGATCAACCTTCACCGGAAGCAGAACAAAACTTCTCGGTCTTCTGTCCACGACAAAATTCAAGCGTATCTCTTGCGTGTCAATCTTAATCGGCTCGAAATGGGTGTCGGACACATAAGCGAAAACCGTTTGCACTGTCCGCTCTACACCGTCTATTGTTTCCTTGACAGGCTTGACAGCAATTTCCAGCGAGTATTGATGTCCCGGAAATTCGACGATGACCTGATTGTACCAGGGACTATTCGGTTCCCTTTCTTTGTTGGCGGGCGCAGGAAGGCGCGGCAATTCCGGCTGCGCAGCGGCAACCGAAGATAAGGCGATCAATAATGTGATCGACAGGTATGTTTGTAAAGTTTTCATAAGGCATTAGGCTATAGACTGTAGGCTATAGGGTTAGGGGGTTAAAGGATTTAGACTCTAGGCATTAGACTTTAGACTGTAGGCTATAGGCTTTAAACAACGAACCCTAAATCCTACAGCCTAAAGCCTATAGCCTCCAACTATCTTTATGTTCTTTTCACATGTAAAAGTTTTTCCGATTTTTCGCCAAGCGGTTTGCCGAGAAACTCATCGTAGATCGTTTTGATTTCGGGATTATCGCAACTCAAACGAACTTTTTGTCCGGTATCGTGCTGATATAGAGCATTGATCCGAAGTTGTTTCAATGTTGCGGCATCCGCGCTGGTGTTGATCGGTTGACCGCCGCCGCCGATGCAACCGCCGGAACATGCCATTACTTCAACGAAATCGCACTTCAATGTACCAGTGCGGATCGCCTCAATGAACGGACGTACATTGCGGATACCGTGAATCACCGCAACGTTCAATTTGCGCTTATCAAGATCAACACTCGCCTGCCGAACACTGTCCCAGCCGCGTATGGGGCGGAGAGCAAGAAAATCAGCAGGCGGATCCGTACCGTTCATCAATTTGTATGCCGTGCGGAGTGCTGCTTCCATCACACCGCCGGTGTTGCCGAAAATCATACCGGCACCGCTGCCCGCTCCCATCAGCGAACTGTACGGTACATTTTGCGCTTGCAGGAAGTCCACCCCGCCTTCGTTCAATAGATAAGCGAGTTCCCGGCAAGTCAACGCAATGTCCACATCGCGCAGTGCCGGTTGATGGTGTACCGTACCGGCGACATTCATGCCGGGCAACAAGATTTCCGCCTTCTTTGCGGTGCAGGGAGTCAATGCAACGTGAACGATCTTTGCCGGATTGATACCCTGTTTCTGTGCGAAATAAGTTTTAACCAATACTCCCTGCATCATAACCGGACTCTTGGTTGTCGAAAGGTTCGGCAGAAGAATCGGATAAAGCAGTTTGACAAATCGTACCCATCCGGGACAGCAACTCGTGAACATCGGCAGCGGACCTTTATCCGTTTCGAGACGTTGAATCAATTCTGATGCCTCTTCCATAACCGTCAAGTCGGCGGAAAATGTTGTGTCGAGAACGTGATCTGCACCGAGTTTGTTCAAAGCACCGACGATTTTCCCTTCGACGTTGGTGCCGGGAGCGAGTCGGTACATTTCGCCGAGGGCAACACGGAGAGCGGGTGAGGTCGAGGCAACGACGATTTTTTCCGGGTCGGCAACGGCTGCGGCAACTGCCGGATAATGGTACTTTTCCGAAATCGCCCGTGTGCAGTAGTGCGTACACTGACCGCAACGGATACACGCCTCTTCGCCCGGCGGAACGCGTTGTCCGAACATGGCGGTCGTATTTTGACAAAATATCCGGCATCGTCCGCAACTTCGACAGCGGTTTCTATGATGTTGAATGGACGGATTGTTGGGAGCAATAGGTAAAGGAGCGCGTCCCTGTACGCCTTGTCCTTGTCCACCTTGTCCCTGACCGCTTTGTCTCTGTCCAACACGTCCTTGCCCGTATCCGTGTTCGCAAGCACCAAGCAATCCCGCTCCGATGGTTGCTGCTTGGAGCGACGTTGTTTTGAGAAACTCACGCCGCGTCGATGTGTTTTTTGGTTTCATGATATTGTCCTTTTGTTTTGTTAAGGGTTGATGGCTACTACACCGTGTATTCAATGACATAGGTTATGTTTCGCACAAAGGCACGAAGGACACAAAGGAATTTACGGCAGTTTAGTTCTTTGTACACTTTGCGCGAGGCTTACAATATAAGGTGCAGATAATCTATGCTGTTTAGGAAACGATGTACTGCCTTTGTTAATGATCATGACTCGGATCCCCGCAGCCGAGCGAACCGCCGGCGGCAAGGGCACGTTGATTCGCCGCATCGAGCGCGGCGAGAATAAAACTCGCTCCCCGCACGGCAACCTGCGCACCGGGAAAGAGCGAACCATCATTGGCAATCACCACAACATCTTTCGTGCGGTGAATCACATGCACCGGCGTTTTACGCCAAATCTTTTTCTCCTCCTCGTTACCGACCCACTCGAACACAATCATCTCGTTAATATCTCTGGCAACGGCATCCACCGGCAACACAATGCAATCCGGCAATGGTTCGACTTCGACGTGCAGTTCACAACGCTGCCCCGGCTTGAAGTGCCACTTGATATAACGGCGAGGATGGTTTTCGCCATTGACCACATAATCGGTGAACCGATTCCGCAAATCGACGTAACAGAACAGCGTCCCGCTTGTAATGTCAATCCTGTTGTCGATGGAACGCAATCTCAACCCCTCGACAATTTCGCGGTTCCCGTTGCCTTCAAACGTTGCCGTTACACGGCTTTGCGAGGTCAACGCATTGACAAGCATCCGCTCATTGACCGCAAAGACTTTTCCTTTGACGGCAAGTTTGCAATAATCGGTCAGCAAGCAGAGTGCATCGCCGACGGCAATGTTTTGTCCCACCGAAACGAAAAGTTCGTCAATGCTAAACGCGTGCTCTTCCGCTTCCGCGTGAGCCATGGAGGCAACGTTCTCTTCGCTTTGAAAGGGGGGTGCATAGACCGTTATGGTACGAATAATCGTGCCGTTGTTTTTCAGCGACTCCGTGATATCCGTCTCGGTTAAGCCTTGGAGGAGCAGCAGATTCTCTTGAATGGCAATTTCCGAATCGATCTGTATTTTTTCATACTCCAATTCCCGACGTTGCCTCGGAATGAAAAGCGGATCGAGACTGGCACGTTCCAGTTCGGCAGCGTTGATGTTCCGTCTTTGCAGTAACACTAGGAATTCCGTTTGAGACCTGACCGATTCCTGCTGATTGAGCAGAATGTCGAAGAGCGGTTCCCCCGGCTCCGCGACAACACCGGCTTCGTGATAAATCTTCGTGATGACACCCGACACCGGCGACGGCACGGTAATCGTCGAAAAGCCCGGACGCTCGACCACAACAGCAGGAAAGGAAAACGACTTATAAAAATCGCTCACTTCGACGGTTGCAATGGCGGAGTCATCGAGTCCGATGTTTCGGGCAGCCGTTTGGCTCAGCGCAACTTCGATGACTTCTTCGTGAATGTCATGGTCATGGTCGTCGCAGTCGTCATCGCAGTCGGCAACTCCATTATGCCGAAAGCGGTCGAGCGAGGCTCCTTGGATCACAAAGACCGCCCCGGCGGTCAAGGTGCCGATCAGTGCAAAAACAATGAAGGCACGGGATAGTTTTAAGGATAAAGTTTTCATGGTTCTTTGAGAGGGTTAGATTGGCAAGTTAGATTAACAAGGTAGTACACAGTGCTTCTTCGCATGTGTTTCTTCGCGTCCTTTGCAAAAACCTCGCGCACTTTGCGGTTAAAAAAGGAATGAACCACAAAGACACAAAGTACAATTTCATGCCGTTTACAGCATCAAATCACCAGTACCTCATAAAGAAGATGCAAGCGCAAAGAGGGCGCAGGGGAATGCGAAATAAGGGTCTCCGCCTGAATCGGCGGGTATTCCGCAGGAACAACGAAAACAGAACCGGCAAGGACAATATCCAATAACATCACCCATTCATAGGCGTAGCATGGAACAATAATCGCCGGCAAATCATTACCGTTACATGGAAATTTTCCGCCGTCATGATTGTCCGAACAACACGCGGATACAAGAAATTCCGGTGCCGGACAATGGGAATGCTCGCAATCGTGTTTCATGTGCTGGGTTGAAGGGAAAGCCAGACAAGGCGCACAAAGCAAGTGCCCGTCTGCCAAGGCGTACACGGCAGCCAGAAAAACAGCCAAATACCGTATGAAAACGTGAAAGCGACTCATTGAGGGTAAGTTTAACTATTCTGGTGTGTTGAGTCAAGGGTGATTCTTTTCTTTTAACCGCAGAGGGCGCAAAGAAACGCAGGGTTTGCAAAGCACCTGCAACATATCATTTCATCCCGTTTCCTGCACCTCTCCTACCCTACCCGAAGATCGCTTCGGCGGTTGCTGTTGAGTAAATGAATGGCTGCGGCAAGGCTGTTGACGGTTTCCTCGAAGTTGCCGACTTTCGCCAGGGTGGAAAGGTTGGCGTGCAGCCGTTCTTCCAGTTGAACCAGTTGCGAGTTTGTACCCAAAATCTCCCGGACTGTCTCCGTCTGCCGTGCAGTCTCTTCCCGTAGGGAGAGTATGCTTGCCGCCGTATTCGAGAATGCGTGATTAAATTGTACTGTCGCTTTGCCTGCCCGTGCAATTAAATCTTCTTCCGCTTCTGCCAGCACTTTTGCATGGCGTTCCATACTTTCGCTCAGTGCCGATGCCATCGACGTTTTGAGAGTCTCCGCGCTCTGTTCCCAAATGTTCGTCTGCCGCATCGTTGCCTGCTCAATGGAGAGGGTAATCGTTTCTAGCATCCGGCGAATGGTCGCCACAACGTCGTCGTCTTTATGCAGACCGTTCTGTTCAAACCGACCGCACAATTCCTGCTCTGTCAACCGGTCGGTCTCCGCCAAGAGGTGTGATTCCTCACGATAGACGATAAATTGAACAAAGAAAAGCATCACGGCAAGAGCGATGGCAAGTCCTGTGGTATCAAAGGCGACCGCAAGTCCCGCCGCGAGTTGTTTACTCGACTCACTCATTGCATTGAGGTCAAGATTGTCAAGAGCAACCGTAATTCCAATCACGGTGCCGAGAAAGCCGATCATCGGTATCGCCCAAAGAATCAGGCGGATAAGCCCGTAGTCGGCATCGGCTTTGGCAGCGGCATCTTCGGCGCGGCTGCGGAGTTCAAAATCGAGATTATCTGCTGAATTATTCCGCCGCAGGGAATGTAAGAGGATGGTGAGGCGTTCGGTCAGCAGAGAAGCCCCCTTCGCCTTTTCGTGCCGCTGCACAAGATCGAGGTCATTTCCTACATGGGAGACCGGCAACGGCTGCGGAGGGAGCGGCAGAATCGGACTCTGTTGCAGTAGTTTCCGCTGCCAGAGAATCGCGAGGTACTTCACAATCAGGATAGCAATTCCGACAAAAAATGTAACGGCAATGATATATTCAATGGGATGGCTCGCAAAATACCGAAGCACCAGCGGCTGCTGAATCCAACCATTATGGATCGCACCGTAAAACAAGATACTCAGGATTCCTCCCAAAATAATGGAGGGAATAAATGACGATTTCAAGGGAATCTCCGGGGGAAAGTGAAATTTCGGCTTGTACCACCCCTCAATCGGCAGAATAATCGGAAAAGTTAACGTAAAACGGAAATTCGCTATAAAATGCCCTTTTACGTCCTTGCGGCTAAAAAAGAATATCTAACCGGGGTGTGTCCAATTTTAGGAATTGTGCGTAAATAACTATTCCGATTGTTTAATAGACCTGTTCTGTAACCTTCTTCTTTGTGTCCTGACTGTTTTTTTTACTCTTGCGTCATTTTACACAAATGACTATTGTTCGTCAAGAGCATTTTTTTCTTAACGACTTAACAACCATGCCGATTC
>Ga0099364_10003292_pt1 | contig 25110 bp, 19 predicted proteins | sample TergutTh196P3_FD_73070 | JGI IMG/M metagenome (GOLD analysis project Ga0099364, IMG submission 73070) | Microcerotermes parvus P3 segment gut microbial communities from Pointe-Noire, Republic of the Congo - Th196 P3 | ecosystem: Host-associated > Arthropoda: Insects > Digestive system > Gut ...
AAAATTAAAGCCTTCAGAGCTACGCTCAGAGGTATCGTGGATGTGGACTTCTTTATGTTCCGCTTAGTCAAGATTTACGCATGACCTCCCCCCCCCTCCCCACAACTTTTGCGGGTGAGCCGTGGTGGTTGTTGCCGTAGGTGGAGCGAAGCGCAACCTACGGTTAATAAAGTGGCGCCTTTGCGATGCTTTTCTGTTGATAATCAATATATTAAATAAGATGTTTCCTCAAAAAAATTTGATGCGTTTGCCCTGATTAAAATAGAACAATCTCCCTCCATTCCTCTGGCGAACCCCACCGTATCTCACTATTTTTCCTAAACCATGTCATCTGTCGTTTGGCGTAGCGGCGGGTGTTGGTTTTAATATCTTCTACGGCTTGTTCAAAGGATATTTTTCCCTCTTTCCACGCGAAGAGTTCTTTGTAACCGACTGTTTTTAAGGCGTTTAGATGTCGTACCGGAAAAAGTTGTTCCACTTCGTCCAGCAATCCGGTGGCTATCATGTCATCCACACGGCGGTGGATGCGCTCATTTAGCAAAGTGCGTTCGCAGTGCAATCCGATGAAAATCACCGAGAAAGGACGTTTTTCCAACGTTTGGGCGCGCAGGGAGGAGTAGGGCTGTCCGGCGGTGATAGATACTTCCAAAGCGCGTAGCAGGCGGGCGGGATTTTTGGCGTCAACGGTGCGATAATATTCGGGATCGTGTGTTTGGAGCATCTTTTGCAGCGCTTCGACGCCTTCTTGTTGGAAGAGCGTTTTCAATTCGATTCTCAGTTCGGGCGACGGGTCGGGCAGTTCGTCAATGCCGTTGCACACGGCGTCAATGTAGAGTCCCGAACCGCCGGTCATCACCACAACATCGTGATTTTCAAAAAGTTGTTGTAACTTTTGCAGGGCGTCTTTTTCAAAACGGGCAGCGTTGTAGTAGTCGTAGATGCTGATATGTCCGATAAAATGATGTGTGGCAGCCGCCAACTCCGTCTCGCTCGGCGCCGCCACGCCGATTTTCAGTTCTTTGTAAAACTGTCGCGAATCGGCTGAGATGATTTCGGTGCGATAGTGTTGAGCCAGACGGATAGCCGTTGCCGTCTTTCCGACGGCTGTCGGTCCGACAACGACGACCAACTGTTTATTCTTTGCGTCAGTCATTCGTCAAAAATCATCACTGCCGAAAGAGTCCGAGCCGTGGTATTCGTCGTCATAATCGTCGTCGTCCGAATCAAAGCCGAAGTCGCGCAGGTCGTCTTCGTCGTAACCATCTTCCATCATGTCGTCGTCCATATCATCGTCAAACGCTGCTGTTTGCGCGACGTCTATATTCCCTTCCGAGCGTAATATTTTCGGAAAAGCGTTATCATCTCCTTCTTCTTTCTTCTCTATCAACGAGATAAAGAACAACGTAGGATTGAAAAAGTTGTATTCGTACAACATGCGTTGTTTGGGATCTTCGATGACGTCGCCGATATATGCGTTCGACATCACGTCAATAGGAACGGCGCCTTCGTTTTCTCTTTCGCCGGTGTAGGCGTCAACGTCCATATCCGTCAACGTAAACTCTTGTTGCTTTTCCCACTGTTTATCGGTCAGATAAAAGGACGCTAACAGTTTGTCGTTCAGCCCCATACTCCTTGTGAGAGCAACATGAAAATCCAACAGCGTATTATCTTCCGACAGCGCTATTTCTCTCAGAAACGCCTCTTCTTCTTCAGCCAAAATACGAAATATATATACTTGCATAACAATATGTTTTTGGGCGGCAAATATACATGATTTTTTTGTACGGGAAGAAAAAGTTTTTTGATGGGTGTAATTTGAAAATTTTATGTACTTTTGCAAAAAAATATAATCAGGTATGATGACAGATATAATAAAAGATAATGAAAAAAGGGATAAAATAAGGTTTATTTCATTTATTATTCCTGAGTTTGCACGTTCTTATAAAATGAATAAACAAACAGCGTACCGCTATTTGAAAACTAATGGCGGACTTGATTTTTTATTTGAGCATTGGTGGGCTTTGCATATCGATAACCCATTGTATGCTGTTAGAGATTTATATGATGTCTGTTCTCAAAATGAAAGAACACCATGAAAGTTTATCACGGAAGTTATACAAAGATAGATGAAATTGACTTAACAAAATGTGAGTTAAATCGCGATTTTGGTCGTGGTTTTTATGTTACAAATATTTATGAACAGGCAAAATTTTGGGCAAAACGTAAAGGGAAAAAACAAAATAACAACGGATTAATAACCGAATTTACTTTTCTTGAAAGCGCATTTATAAGCGATTATCTTAAAACCCTGCGATTTAATATGAATGATTATCAAGCAATAGACCTCTATTTTAACTCGAAAATATATTCCTGTCTGATAGATGAAAGTACAAAATTGTACAAAAAATCATGGAAGGAAATTTACGAAATGCTGAAATTAGAATTAAACAAAATTATAATCAACTAAAAATCAATAAAATATGCAGAAAACATAATATTTTTTCGAGCTTGTAGCTTTTGTTCTTCTTCATACGAAATTCTACCAAGGTTTCCTCGAGAATGAGAGCGCGAAGGTTCACGTCTAAAAACGTGAACTGTTTGCGCTTATTTGAGGAAGAGGTTTTTGGTAGAGCCTGTATGAAGAAGTAAGCAACCCACAAACAGTCCACGCTTTTTTTTCGTGTGGTTGCGAAATAACAAAGTATTTAGTAAATCATTATATATCAATTAATTAAAAATTTAGATTATGGTAAAATTCATTCATTTTAAAAGGACAGTGGTTTTTATAGGATTTTTAATCCTTTCATCGGTAAGTTTTTGCTCTTACGGGCAGGATCTAGAAAGAAGAAGAGATGGAAACTATGGTTTATGGGGATATGTTGAGAAATCATCAGGTAAAATTGTAATCCCTTATTGGTACGAATATGCAAAAGATTTTTCCGAAGGATTGGCAGCAGTTCGAAAACTCTATAATGAGTGGTGGGGATTTATTGATAAAACAGGAAAAGTGGTTATCCCTTTTGAATTCCGGGATGTTAAAAGTTTTTCAGATGGTTTGGCTGCGATGAAACTCAAAGGGAAATGGGGTTTTATTGATACAACAAGCAAAGTGGTTATTCCTTTTGCATTTCGGGATGTTGGAAGTTTTTTCGAAGGATGGGCAGCAGTTCGAACATACGACGGTAAATGGGGTTTTATTGATAAAACAGGTGAAGAAGTTATTCCATGTCAGTTCCAGCGAGCTGAAAGTTTTACCGAAAGTTTGGCTGCGGTGAAATTATACGGTAAATGGGGCTTTATTGATAAAGCCGGCAATGCGGCTACTCCTTTTGATTTTCAGGATGTTGGGGATTTTTCAGATGGTTTGGCTGCGGTGAAACTCAAGGGGAAATGGGGTTTTATTGATAAGAGCGGCAATGCTGTGGTTCCTATTATGTACGAAGCGGTTGGAGATTTTTTGGACGGCTATGTAGTGGTACAGGACGGCAAATTCTTGGGCGCCGTTGATAAAAACGGGACGGTGATAGCGCCTTGTATTTATAGCAATATTTATTCGGTAGATGCAGTCGTTGAAAGAGAAAGATCCGCACAATTGGAACGAGAAAAAGCGGCGGCATTGAAACGAGAGGAAACCGCACAGCAACAAGAAGTTACCAACTCTACCACCACAGATACTCCGGATATAATCATGCTGAAAAATGGAAGTGAAATCAAAGCCAAAGTAGATGAGATCACTTTGTCGGAAATCAAATACAAGCAGTTTGACTACCTCGACGGACCTACCAGGGCGGTGGCAAAGAGTGATGTGTTTGCAATCATCTACGAAAACGGCACACGAGAGGTTGTTAGCGCTACCGCAGGCACAAATACAAAAAACACAAGCAACGTGGCAGGCGAGGTGTCAATAGGTTTCAGTCCTGTGATTTACGTGGAAGAAGACCTTTTTATGTTCGGACTTTGCGGAAAGTTGCGGGTCGGCATTGCCAAATCCGTCCGTTTGGAGGGTTCGTTTACGTATCATTTTCCTAAAACCGAAAAATATGAAGAGGAATATTTGGGAATAAAGTATAAAGAAGAGGAAAAATTCAAGATGTGGGATGTCAATTTAGATATGCAAGCGATTGTTACTAAAAGTGATAAATTTTTATTATATCCGTTGATAGGATTGAGAGTTACGGGTATAAAATTGGAAGATAAAGTATCAGCATTAGGCGAAAGCGACAGTGATAGCGATAGCAAGACCGCTTTCGGACTCAACTCCGGCTTTGGTTTCGATGTCAGACTTTCCAACAAAGTGTATTTCAACCTCGAATCGAAGTATAAACTCTCATTTATAGAAAAGGAGACAGTAAGCAGTTTTACAGCGTCGATGGGTTTGATAATCAAGTTTTAATCTCTGTGATAATCAACATTATCTGCGAAAATCCGTGTTATCTGCGTCATCTGCGTGCTAATCCCCTTGCGCCCTTTGCGAAAAACCTTTGCGATCTTTGCGGTAAAAAATCATCTATTTGATAGTTTTTTTGTATCTTCGCAAATCGTAAATAAATAGTAAAATATAGACATGATTTCACAAAAACTTCTTAATCCTCAAACTATTGCCGTCGTGGGCGGCTCTAACGTTATTGAAAAGACGGGCGGGCGCGTGTTGAAAAACCTTATTGACAATCGTTTCAAGGGCGCTCTTTTTGTAGTAAACCCCAAAGAAGATGAGGTGCAGGGCATCAAAAGTTATAAGACGGTGGACGAACTGCCGCAGACGGATGTCGCCATCATCGCCATCGCCGCCAAATATTGCGTGGAGACCGTCCGAACGCTGGCGACGCAGAAAGATACCAAGGGCTTCATCATCTTCTCTGCCGGCTTCGGCGAAGAGAGCCACGAGGGCGCAGAGATGGAAAAAGAGATAGTCCAAATCATTGACAGCGTGGGCGGTTCGCTGATAGGTCCCAACTGCATCGGCATGATGAACCCCAACTACATCGGCGTCTTTTCCCGTCCGATACCGACATTTTCGAAAGAGGGCTGCGACTTCATCTCGGGGTCGGGCGCCACGGCGGTCTTTATCATGGAGGCGGGCATACAGAAGGGATTGCGTTTCAACAGCGTATTCTCGGTGGGTAACAGCGCCCAACTCGGCGTCGAAGACATCTTGAGACATTTGGACGAGACTTTCAACCCCGAAACCAGTTCCAAAGTAAAACTGCTCTACATCGAAAGCGTCAACAAGCCGCAGATGCTGCTCAAACACGCCTCGTCGCTGATACGCAAAGGCTGCAAAATTGCCGCCATCAAAGCCGGAAGTTCCGAAGCCGGAAGCCGTGCTGCCTCGTCGCATACGGGCGCGTTGGCAAGTTCGGACGTCGCCGTGGACGCCCTCTTCAAAAAAGCCGGCATCGTGCGATGCTACGGACGCGAAGAACTGACCGCCGTCGCTTCCATATTCATGCACAGGGAGTTGAAAGGGAAAAATATCGCCATCATCACCCATGCCGGAGGTCCCGCGGTGATGCTCACCGACGCCCTCTCCAACAACGGTTTCAACATTCCCAAGATAGAAGGCGTCAAAGCCGCCGCCCTGCTCGAAAAACTCTTTGCAGGCAGTTCCGTTGCCAATCCCATTGACTTCTTAGCGACGGGAACGGCAGAACAACTCGGTCTCATCATTGACGCCTGCGACAACGATTTCGACAACATTGACGGCATGGCAGTCATCTTCGGAAGTCCCGGACTCTTCCCCGTCTATGACGTTTACGACCTGCTGGACGAGAAGATGAAAACCTGCAAAAAGCCGATATATCCCGTTCTACCATCTATTATCAATGTAGCGGACGAGATAAAACAGTTTTTGTCGAAAGGACGCATCAACTTTCCCGACGAGGTGGTCTTCGGAAACGCCCTCGGCAAAGTTTACAACACGCCGCCACCGGCTGCGGAACATCCCGCCACGCCGCAGATTGACGTTCAGCGCATCCGTAAAGTCATTGACAACGCCCACGAAAGCTACATCTCGCCCGAAGAGATACGTGAGTTGTTGGACGCAGCGGGAATCAGTCGCGCCGGCGAAGCCGTGGTAACGACCCGCGAAGAGGCGGTGAAACAGGCGCAACAACTTGGTTTCCCGTTGGTAATGAAAGTGGTAGGTCCTGTTCACAAGTCCGATGTCGGCGGAGTGGTGTTGAATGTGAAAACCGAAGAAACCGTTGCTGCTGAGTTCGAGCGGATGATTAAAATTCCCGAAACGACAGCCATCCTCATGCAACCGATGCTTTCGGGAACGGAACTGTTTGTGGGCGCAAAGCGGGAGCCAAAGTTCGGAACGATGGTACTCGCCGGATTGGGCGGCATCTTCATCGAAGTATTGAAAGACGTCAACGCCGGCTTGGCGCCGCTCTCCAAAGAGGAAGCGATGACGATGATCAACAACCTGCGCGGTTATAAAATACTAAAAGGTGTGCGTGGACAGGAAGGCGTTGATATTGAAAGGTTTGCCGACATCATCGTCCGCGTCTCGGCATTAGTCGCCGCCGCTCCCGAAATCGCGGAGATGGACTTGAACCCGCTACTTGGGAAGATGAATCATGTTACGGCGGTGGATGCGCGGGTGCGGGTGGAGAAGTAATACTGAATAACTGAGATGTGAGATTGTGAGATTCAGGGCAAACGCATTAAAATTCCCTTGTTTTTTTTACCTTTTCCTCATAGTCAACAAATTAGAAATATTATGGTATCGAAGATTTTATCGTATTTTTGCAGCAATTTTATACATAAGGCGGACTATCCACAAATTTTAATGCGTTTGCCCTAGTGTGAGATTTGAGACTTTTTTAGCCACGAATGCACGAATAGCGTCCTTTGCGTAAAACTTTTGCGTTTTTGCGTTTGAATTTTTAACACAGAGGCGCAAAGAAGAAAACCGCAAAAGGCGTAAGGAGGCTATCATCTGTGTTCTCCCACCCCTGCCAATCCTTAAATCCTGAAAATCATGGATCAGACAATTTTCATCTATCTTTGCACGTTTTAAAAGACAAAACACAAGGATTATGGATTCTAAAATACAGGAACTCACCGAAAAACTATACAACGAAGGCGTTGAGAAAGGGCGGGAGGAAGCCGTCCACATCGTCGAAGACGCCCGGAAAGAGAAAGAGACGTTATTGAAAAACGCCCGTGCGGAGGCGGAGAACATCATCGCCGAGGCGACCAAAAACGCCGCCGAGATGAAGAAAAACGTCGAATCGGAACTGCGCATGTACGCCGCACAGTCCATCAACGCCCTGAAGACGGAGACGGCAAACCTGATTAACGACACGATTGTCTCAGACGCGGTGCAGGCGGCTTTTGACGACAAAGATTTTATGCAACGAATCATTCTGACGTTGGTTTCCGGATGGCATCGCAATGAACGGTTGGTCATCGAGGTGTCCGATGCGCAGGCGTTGAAACAATATTTTGAGGCGCACGCTCAGGAACTCCTTGCCAAAGGCGTTGAGATAAAACAGGTTAACGGGCGGGCGACCTCTTTCAGCATCGTTTCGGAGGATGGTGCTTACAGGGTGAATTTCGGCGAAAAAGAGTTTGTGGATTACTTCAAGACCTTCTTACGTCCACAGTTGATTGAACTTTTGTTTTAAGCGGCTATGCAATATTACGCACTCATTTCAGGATTGCCCGACCTGTCGTTTGACGACGTCAAGATGCCCTACACGGTCGAAGATTTTAAACTGCAACTCAACGAAATCCTATCGGATGCGGATAAAAAGTTGATGAATGACTTGTTCTTGAAGTACGACAACGACAACCTGCTGGCTTTTTTGCGAAACAAAGACGCCACTTTTGACGCCAAAGGCGCCTTCTCTCGCGAAGAAATCGCCGAGATGGTACAGGAAATCAGGGAAGTGGAGCATCCGCTCAACAAAAAGATACCGCCTTATTTCAAAACTTTCGTATCCGACTTTACTACCGGCAACGAAGCGCTGCATAAGATGTTCTGGGAAGACCAGTTGGCGAGTTTATACTACGATTATCTCGGAAACTCTAAAAACAAATTTATCCGCGACTGGGCGGCGTTGAACCTGAACATCAACAACGTGCTGATTGCCTTAACCTGTCGCCGGAACGGAACGGCGCATCTCCCCTATATCGTTGGAAATAACGAAGTTGCAGAAAACCTTCGCACCTCCAACGCCCGCGACTTCGGCTTGACGGACATTTTCGAACAGTTCGACCAAGTGCGCCGCATTGACGAAGAACCCGACCTCATGGAAAAAGAACACAAAATAGACCATCTGCGCCGAACATGGATTGACGACGAAATCTTTTTCAACTATTTCACCATCGAACGGGTCATCGGATACCTCTTCAAACTCCAAATGATGGAGCGTTGGATCGGCTTACGTGAGGATTCCGGCAAACAAAAATTTGAAGACATTGTTACTGCGCTGAGAAGCAGTTTTAAAATAGATAAAAATATAGAATAAAATATGGCAACGAAAGGAAAAGTAGTCGGTATTGTCTCGAACTTGGTTACGGTGGCAGTTGACGGTCCCGTAGCGCAAAACGAGATTTGCTACATCACCACCGGCGGCGACAGGCTGATGTCGGAGGTAATCAAGGTAATCGGGAAAAATGCCTACGCGCAGGTATTTGAAAGTACGCGCGGCATGAAAGTGGGCGACGAAGTCGAATTTGCCGGACATTTGTTGGAAATAACTTTGGGACCCGGCATGTTGTCGCGCAACTACGACGGACTGCAAAACGACCTCGACAAAATGGAAAGCGTCTTCCTGAAACGGGGAGAATATACTTTCCCGCTGGACAAAGAGCGTCTGTGGCATTTTAAACCCATCGTGAAAACGGGCGACGTCCTCTCGGCAGGACGTTGGATTGGAGAGGTGGAAGAAAACCATCAACTTTTGAAAATCATGATCCCGTTTCAATTCAACGGACAATGCACCGTCAAGGAGATTGTGCCGGCGGGGGAATACACCGTCTTGCACCCCATCGCAACGGTTACCGACAGCGAGGGCAACGACCACGAAATCACCATGATACAACGGTGGCCCGTTAAAAAAGCCGTTACCTGTCATAAAGAAAAACCGCGTCCGTTCAAACTGTTGGAAACCGGCGTGCGTCCCATTGATACCGTTAATCCGATTGTGGAGGGTGGAACGGGATTTATTCCGGGCGCCTTCGGAACGGGAAAGACGGTGTTGCAACACGCCATCGCGAAACAGGCGGAAGCCGACATCGTGATCATGGCGGCTTGTGGCGAGCGTGCCAACGAGGTCGTGGAAATCTTTGCGGAGTATCCGCACCTCACCGACCCGCATACCGGACGGAAACTGTCGGAACGCACCATCATCATCGCCAACACCTCCAACATGCCCGTGGCAGCCCGCGAAGCATCGGTCTATACGGCGATGACGATTGCCGAATATTACCGCGCCATGGGCTTGCGCGTGTTGCTGATGGCAGACTCGACATCGCGCTGGGCGCAGGCGCTGCGCGAGATGTCGAACCGCTTGGAAGAACTCCCCGGTCCCGACGCCTTCCCGATGGACCTGTCGGCTATCATCGCCAACTTCTACGCACGGGCAGGCTACGTCTATCTCGAAGACGGCGGCGCCGGCTCCATCACCTTCATCGGAACGGTCTCGCCCGCAGGCGGAAACCTGAAAGAGCCGGTAACCGAAAATACCAAAAAGGTGGCACGCTGCTTCTACGCCTTAGAACAGGAACGCGCTGACAAAAAACGCTATCCCGCCGTCAACCCCATTGACTCGTATTCCAAATATTTGGAATATGACGAGTTTCAGGAATATATCGCCACACACATCGCCCCCGACTGGATAGAAAAGGTTTATGAACTGAAAACCAGAATGTTGCGCGGAAAAGAAATCGCCGAACAAATCAACATCCTCGGCGACGACAGCGTCCCGCTCGACTACCACCAGACATTCTGGAAGTCGGAACTGATAGACTTCGTCATCCTGCAACAGGACGCCTTCGACGCCATCGACGCCGTAACGCCCATGGAACGACAACACTACATGCTCGACCTCATCCTGAACATCTGCCGCAAAGATTTCCAATTCGGCGACTTCGTGGAAGTAGCAGAATTCTTCCGCAAAGCCATCAACATCTGCAAACAGATGAACTATTCCGGGTTTCAAGGAGAGGAGTTTGAAGGGTATGTGAAAGAGTTGAAAGAATTAGTAGAAAAATAGCGAAACTTAAAAATGAAAACCACACATAAAATAATCATCGGCGACAGTCGTCAAATGAGCGAACTACAAGAGAGTTCCGTTCATTTGGTTATCACTTCCCCGCCCTATTGGCAGTTGAAGGATTACGGAACGGAAAATCAAATCGGGTTCAATGACAGTTACGAAAGTTATATCAACAACTTGAATTTGGTTTGGTCGGAATGTTTTCGGGTGTTGCACGATGGTTGTCGGTTGTGTATCAATATCGGCGACCAATTTGCCCGTTCGGTCTATTACGGCAGGTATAAAGTAATCCCTATCCATTCTGAAATCATAAAGTTCTGTGAAACAGTTGGTTTTGATTTTATGGGGCAAATTATATGGCAAAAGGCAACCACCATGAACACTACCGGTGGCGGCGCCGTAATGGGCAGTTTCCCCCATCCGCGAAATGGCATTGTAAAATTGGACTTTGAATATATTTTGCTGTTCAAAAAACAGGGCAATGCACCAACCCCAACAGCAGAACAAAAAAATAATTCCATGATGACCAACGAAGAATGGAATACCTATTTCAACGGACATTGGTACTTCAATGGCGCAAAACAGGACAAGCATCTGGCTATGTTCCCCGAAGAATTACCGCACCGTTTGATTAAAATGTTCTCGTTTCCCAATGAAACCGTTTTAGACCCATTTCTTGGTAGCGGAACAACTTCTTCGGTCGCAAAAAAACTGAATAGAAATTCCGTCGGTTATGAAATCAATCACGAATTTATTCCGGTTATCAAAGAAAAAATCGGAGGAAACGATGCCTTTATGCAGGTCGAAACGGAATTTTTACAACAGCGTCATTGCGGACTTGACCCGCAATCTCTTGTAGAAAGAATAAATAATTTGCCATATCAATTCGTTGATACACATAAGTTAGACAAAAAAATTGACGTCAAAAAACTACAATACGGTTCAAAAATAGATACGGAAAGCAACACTCAACGCGAGGAATATTTTACCGTAAAAGAAATCATCAGTCCCGAACTTGTCAGATTAAATAATGATTTGATAATACGACTGATAGGAATAAAACAAAACCCGGAAACTAACGGTGATGCAACAAAGTTTTTGAGCGACAAAGTAAAAGGAAAGCGCGTTTTTCTGCGCCATGACGAAATAAAATATGACCACGACAACCGCTTAATGGCTTATTTGTATCTTGAGAATAAGACTTTTGTTAATGCGCATTTGCTGAAGGCGGGGTTTGCGGAAGTGGACACGAGTGCGGAATTTAGGTATAAGGAGAAGTTTTTATCATTTAAATAAAAGAGAGTATATGTTGTGTGATTTTACAATTGATAATTGGTTAACTTTAATTTCATTAAATTTCATCGCTTTTGGCGGTGGCTTCGCTCTTTGGCAATTCTATAAAAACACAAAAATCAAGCGGGCTGAATTTCTTAATCAAATTCTTGAAAAATTAAGATTTGACGAAAATTTAACGACAACGATGTATGTTGTAGATTACAATCAAGTTTGGTATGATAATAAATTTCATAATAGTGAGTTTGAAGGAAATATTGATAAATTGTTTTCCTATTTAGATTATATCTGTTACTTAAAATCTACAAGAAACATAAAAGGTACAGAGTTTAAGATATGTCAATATGAAATCAATAGAGTTTGCGTTTCAATTGCCACCCAACAATATTTGTGGAACTTGTATCATTTCTCAAAAAAGAATAATACAGATAGTTCCTTTCAATACTTGATAGATTATGGAATTGAAAAGAATCTATTTCCAACAGATTTTAAGGAAAACATTACTTTATACATAAAAACATTAAATTGGTAATTTATGAAACACGAAAAACACTCCCTCGACTTCGGTAAAAAAGAGAAAGTTCTCAACTACGCCTGCCAAACGTATCAACTTTCGCGACCAAACAAAGTTGGTGCAGTCATGGCATTGATTCGTGATTGTCAGCCTCATACCATCAAAGAATGGGAACAATGGTATTTTAAAAATGCCTATACAGAGGCAAAAACGAAAACAAAAATAACCAAAGACAGTTTGCAGGAATTGGGTGAGCGTTTGTATGAAAAAATCACCGAAGTCGTTATCCCCGAATGGCAAGCGGCTTTTGCACAATTGACCTTGCAAGATTGTGTAGATTACATTTTCAACCTGACAATTAATCGTACTTTCGATGGCTTTTTGCGAGAAAAATCGGTTGTCAATGACGGACTATCCAAAATCTTTACCGATGTTGTTTTTGAAGAAAGCGACCCCGAACTTGACCACGCAGGAGATATTGATTACATTGCCAAAGTAGGACATAAAGCCTTTGGCATACAGATAAAACCGGTTACGGCAAGAGCAAATTTCGGCAATTATTCGGCAACAGAACGAATGAAAGCAAGTTTTGCCGACTTTGAGGAGAAATTTGGTGGAAAAGTCTTCATCGTTTTTAGTTTGGATGGGGAGATTGCCAATAAAGCAGTTATTGAAGAAATTCAAAAAGAAATAGACAGATTGCATTGATAATCATCATGTAACATAATAGAATGAGGAATCCCGTTACTAAAAAATAAAAATGAATAAAATGTCAATACATAAAAACGAACTTCAAGTCGCAGATACAGAGCCTGAAAATATTTTATTTTCCAATGTTTCTCAAATCATTGAAAAAAGAAAATTCAATGCCATGTCTGCTGCGAACAGTCAGATTGTGCTGATGTTTTGGGAAATTGGCAAGTATATTAACTCTGCAGTTTTGGGAATGGGGCGTGCGGAATATGGAAAACGAATTGTCGCGACAGTGTCGCGACAATTGCAGCAAAAGTATGGCAAACAGTTTGAAGATAAAAATTTGCGTAGAATGATGCAATTTGCCACACAGTTTCCCAATATTGAAATTGTGTACTCACTGGGTACACAATTAAGTTGGTCACATATTCGAGAATTGTTGCCGCTACAAACCATTGAAGAAAAACTATATTACGCAGAAGAAGTAAACAAAGGATTTTTGGGCGTGAGAGATTTACGGCATTTAATTTCCCGCAAAGCATTTTTGCGAAGAAATAATGCCAACTTGCAACTCACACGACAAAGTAAAATTCCTTTCAATGCCTTCAAAGACCCTGTTATTTTAGACACGCTTGGACTGAAAGACAATTATTTGGAGGGCGACCTCGAACAGGCAATTTTGCGGGATATAGAAACCTTTATTTTAGAATTTGGCGTTGGCTTTACATTTGTTGCCCGTCAAAAACGGATTTCAATAGAAAATGACGATTACTATATTGACCTTTTGTTTTATAATCGGGATATTAAACGTTTGGTCGCAATAGAATTGAAGATTGGAAAATTTAAGCCTGCATATAAAGGACAAATGGAGTTGTATTTGAATTGGCTTAATCAATATGACAGACGGGAAGGTGAAGAAGCCCCGATTGGCGTAATCCTTTGCACAGACGCCAATAGAAAAGTTGCAGAACTTATGGAACTTGACAAATCAGGCATTGCCGTTGCGGAATATTGGACAAAACTTCCGCCGAAAGAACAGTTTGAAAGTAAGATACAGGAGATTATGGCAGAGGCAAAAGAACGTATTGAACGTAGAAAATTGCTCGGAACTTCAAATGTGCAAAAGCAAATAAACTATTTTTTAGAAGAAAGTAGTGATGAAACGGACGATAAAGATTAAAATAAATAGATATTATGACAGCATTTCAGAAAATATACACAAAGATCACGAACATCACGAAAGCGACATGTTCGTTGCGTGCCACGGGCATTGGAAATGAGGAGTTGGCATGGGTTGCCGGACGTTTGGCGCAGGTGGTAAAGATACAGGGCGACGAGGTCGTTCTGCAAGTCTTCGCAGGGACGGAGGGCATTCCCACCAATGCGGAGGTCGTCTTTATGGGACAGGCGCCCTCGTTGAAGGTGGGCGACCAGTTAGCCGGACGTTTCTTCAACGCCTACGGCGACCCCATTGACGGCGGCAGCGTCCCCGAAGGAAAAGAGGTCGAAATCGGCGGACCGTCGGTCAACCCCGTGCGACGCAAACAGCCGTCGGAACTGATCGCCACCGGCATCGCCGGCATTGACCTGAACAACACCTTAGTAACCGGACAGAAAATCCCTTTCTTCGCCGACCCCGACCAGCCGTTCAACCAGGTGATGGCGATGGTAGCCCTGCGGGCGCAGTCCGACAAGATCATCCTCGGTGGCATGGGCATGACCAACGACGACTACCTCTACTACAAAAACGTCTTCAGCAACGCCGGAGCGCTCGATCGCATCGTCTCGTTCATCAACACCACCGAAGACCCGTCGGTAGAGCGATTGCTCATTCCCGACATGGCGCTGACGGCGGCAGAGTATTTCGCCGTCGAGAAGAACGAAAAGGTGCTGGTGCTGCTCTCCGACATGACCAACTACGCCGATGCGCTCTCCATCGTCTCGAACCGGATGGACCAGATTCCGTCGAAAGACTCCATGCCCGGCTCGCTCTATTCCGACTTAGCCAAGATTTACGAAAAAGCGGTACAGTTCCCCGATGGCGGCTCCATCACCATCATCGCCGTAACCACGCTTTCGGGCGGCGACATCACCCACGCCGTTCCCGACAACACCGGATACATCACCGAAGGACAACTCTACCTGCGCCGCGACTCGGACACCGGAAAAGTCATCGTTGACCCCTTCCGCTCGCTCTCGCGCCTGAAACAGTTGGTCATCGGAAAGAAAACCCGCGAAGACCATCCGCAGGTGATGAACGCCGCCGTCAGACTCTACGCCGACGCCGCCAACGCCAAAACAAAAATGGAAAACGGCTTCGACCTCACCGACTACGACAACCGCACCCTCGCCTTCGCAAAAGATTACTCCAAAAACATCCTCGCCATCGACGTCAACCTCAACACCACCGAGATGTTGGACAAGACATGGACGCTCTTCGCCAAGTACTTTAAACCGGAAGAGGTGAATATTAAACAGGAATTTACTAGCAGATATTGGAAATAATAATCATCATGGCAATCCAATTTCAATACAACAAAACATCTTTGCAGGCGCTTGAGAAGCAGTTAAAAGTGCGTGTGCGGGCGTTGCCGACCATCAAGAACAAGGAAAGCGCCTTGCGGTTGGAGGTGAAACGCACCAAAGACGGGCAAAAAGCGCTGGAAGAGGCTTTTTACACGCAGATGAGAAGTTACGAACACCTGTCGAAACTTTGGAACGAGTTCGACCCGACCCTGATTGCCATCAAAGAGGTGGAGTTTGACACCAAAAAGGTGGCGGGCGTGATGGTTCCCATCTTCGGAAATCTTGTTTTCGAGGAGAAGCCATACAGTCTTTTTCGGGCGCCGGTGTGGTTTTCCGATGGCGTTGCATTGTTGAAACAGTTAGCCGAGACCGGCATCAGGGCGGAGATAGAGACGTTGAAGTTGGAACGCTTGGAACGCGCCCGCCGGAAAACGACACAGAAGGTCAACCTCTTTGAAAAAGTGCAGATTCCGGGCTACGGCGACGCCATCTTAAAGATAAAACGCTCCCTCGAAGACGAAGAGAGCCTCTCGAAATCGTCGCAGAAGATTATGCGTGCCAATTTGGAAAAAGAGCAGAGAAAGGAGGTCGAAGCATGATTGTAAAGATGAAAAAATACACGTTTTTGATTTTCCACAAAGACTATCACCCGTTCCTGTACGCTTTGCGTGAGTTGGGCGTAGTGCATATAGTTGAAAAACAGTGCGGTACAATAGAAGAAAACAGCGACCTTTTCGGATTTATCCAAAAGGGCAAACGGTTTGCAACAGTGATCAAGGCGTTGAACAGAATCAAGGTAGAACATAAAATAGACGACCTCCGTCCGGAAAACAGACAGGAAGACGGCATGGCGCTCCTCGAAAAAGCCGAACAGTTGTACGTCGAACGAGACAGGACGATGCATCGCAAAAACGCCCTCATCAAGGAGTTGGAACGGATCACGCCGTGGGGGCATTTCGACTTGGAAAACCTCCGGAAATTAGAACGCGCCAACTTTTTCATCCACTTTCACATCACCTCGGCGTCGAAGTTTGACGAGCGCTGGCGCGACGAGCATAACGCCATAAAAATCAACCAACAAGGCTCTACCATCTATTTTGTAACAGTTACAAAAGAATCTGCGCCTCCCGACATCAACGCCGAACATATTAAGCCTTTCGAAGGCTCCGCCACAGATTTGGAAACCGCCTTAATCACCCTTGACGAAGATATCCGCCAAATTGACGAATCATTGAAAACGATGGTCAGAGACGACCTGAACACGTTGATTTACAAAGAAAAAGAGACAGGCGACCAAATCAACTGGGAAAAAGTAGCGCTGAGTTCCGAAGCGGCGGCGGCGGAGAAGTTGATGCTCTTAGAAGGCTTTGTCCCCGAAGAACAGGAAGCGGCAACCACCCAAGCGCTCCAAGCCGACGGCGTTTACTTTGAAGTTACCACGCCGACGCTCGACGAGAAACCGCCTATCTTACTGAAAAACAATCGTTTCGCAAAACTATTCGAGGTCATCAGCAACCTGTATGACCGTCCGAGTTACAACGCTTTCGACCTGACACCGTTTTTTGCCCCGTTCTACGTGCTCTTCTTCGGACTGTGCGTGGGCGACTGCGGCTATGGGTTGATCTATATCCTGCTTTCGTTCTACTTAGCAAAAAGCAAGGACACGTTTATGAAATCCGTAAGCAAGTTGGTACTTTGGCTCGGCATCGGCACTACGATTGTCGGCTTTTTCAGCGGAACGTTCTTTGGCATTCCATTGGCAGAACAAACGTGGGAGTGGTTGCAAAGGTTCAAATCGGTGATGATGGATCCGAATCAGTTGTTTATGATTGCGTTGCTTTGCGGCGCCGTTCAACTTGTATTTGCGATGATTATCAATGTCATAACGACATGGATGCGGTACAGTTTTTGGCACTCGCTCAATATGATGGGGTGGCTGATAACAATATTGGGCGTTGCATCGGCAGTTCTTTTAGCCGACAAAGGCATCATTACCGTCGAGATGAGAACGACGCTTTTCTATGTTGTGGGCAGCGTGGGAGGATTTCTGATGCTCTTTTTCAACAATCCCGCAAAGGGCTTACGTGGCATTCCGGGAAGCGTAGGGTCGGGCTTATTCGGACTTTACAGCAAGATTTCGGGACTTTTGGGCGATATACTCTCCTACATCCGGCTCTTTGCGTTAGGCATCTCGGGTGCGGTTATGGGATTGGTTTTCAACCAGTTGGCGTTCAGTTTTGCGCCGGATGTGATCATCTTCAAACAGTTGGTCATCGTTGTGATACTACTGATAGGACATGCACTCAACATCTTCCTGTGCAGCCTGAGCGGCTTTGTGCATCCGATGCGTCTCACCTTCGTGGAGTTCTACAACAACGCAGGCTTCGAAGGCAACGGCAAACCGTACCTGCCCTTCAAAAAAACGACGTCTTAATTAAAAAACGATAATAAAAATTAAATAAAATTGTTAAATCATTAAATTGTAAAAAGTTATGGAACCTATTTTGTTAGCCTACATCGGCATTGGACTCATGCTGGGACTATCGGGCATCGGAAGTGCCTTTGGCGTAACCATCGCCGGCAACGCCACCGTCGGAGCGTTAAAGAAAAATCCCGACGCATTCGGCAACTACATGATCCTCACGGCTTTGCCCGGAACGCAAGGTCTCTACGGATTCTTGGGCTATTTCTTGCTTTCGGTACATCTCGTGCCGGAAATCACGCTGTTTAAGGCAACAGCCATCTTCGGCGCGTCTTTGGCAGTGGGATTGGTCTGTCTCTACTCGGCAATCCGTCAAGGACAGGTCTGCGCCAACGGCATCGCCGGCATCGGCGCCGGCTACGACCTCTTCGGCAGAACACTGATACTGAGCGTCTTCCCGGAACTCTACGCCATTGTATCCATCGCGGCGCTATTTTTGATTGGCGGGTCGCTGGGATAAAAAGGGTGCATATCTCAATTATTTTTCGTACCTTTGCACCCCTGATTCGAGAAATCAGAATAAATTTATTAAGTAACTCAAAGTTAAACAGTTATGGCGACAAAAATTAGATTACAGCGTCATGGAAAGAAAGGACAGCCTTTCTACCACATTGTCGTAGCCGACAGCCGCGCACCACGGGATGGTAGATTTATCGAAAACATCGGCTATTACGACCCCATTAAAGTTCCTGCTAAAATCAATCTTGACTTTCAGCAAGCATTGGATTGGTATGGCAAAGGAGCGCAACCGACCGACACCGTGCGTAACATCCTGCGACACGAAGGCGTCTTACTCCGTTATCACCTGCAACTCGGCGTCGCAAAAGGCGCACTCACCCAAGAGCAAGCCGACGTGAAATTCAACGATTGGAAAGAGTCGAGAGAGAACAAAGCATCGTCGAAACGCAGCGAGAAAGAACTGCAAGAGCGTTCAGACCGTAAAAAACAGTTAGAAGCGGAAAAGAAAACCAACGAAAACCGCTTGGCGAAGATTCAGGAAAAGAACCTCGCCGCGCTGAAAGCACAGGAAGAAGCCGCCCGTCAGGCTTACGCAGAACAACATCCCGACGAGAAACCACGCGAAACCGTTAAAGAACAACCTGCGGAAGTTACCGAAGAACAAGTAGCGGAAGTTGTTGAAGAACAACCTGTGGAAGTTGTCGAAGAACAAGTAGCGGAAACGGTTGAAGAACCGATTGCTGAAGTTGTTGAAGAACCGGTTGCGGAAGTTGTTGAAGAACCGGCGCCCGTTGAAGTTCCCGAAACTGTAGCAGAAGAGGAAGTAACTCCCGACTCTGAAGCACTTGAGACTCCGGAAGTTGAGGCGTAGTTAGGGTTTTTATTTCAAATACTTCCCAACGATATACAGCAGTACATTCGTCATCCAACTCTCTTGGCGATAGCTCGCCAGAGAGGCACGGATGGCTGTTTGGGGTTTAAATTTTCCGCAAAAGAGTTTAAAGGTTTAGTTTCCACTCTCTCAACTCTTTAATCTTTTTCCCGACTTCAACGGTAGTTTTCTTTCCCTCTCTGTTCCTATGATTGATTATTAGCGCTTTACGTTCAAATTTTTGGGGAGTTGTTTTGTAGTGAATACGGGTTAGAAAGTGTTGATTTTCTTACAGTTACAAAAAAATGTGTGCCTTTGTAGGGCTTTTCTCATTGCGGTCCGGACGGGACTCGAACCCGCGACCCCATGCGTGACAGGCATGTATTCTAACCAAACTGAACTACCGGACCTCCTATCGCGTTCTTCGCACCTGTGAAAAACGGGTGCAAAGATACAACTTTTTTTGAAATAACAAATGTCTTTGAAATCTTTAATTTTTGGGCTAAAACCTCGTCCGTAATATTACCCGAAGTGGCAACAAAATATCCCCTACCCCATAAATGACGCCCCCAATACAACTTCGATAAGGACTTATGCTCCATCAGCATCTTGTAGGAACTCTTGCCTTTGAGATATTGGGCCAACTTGCTTATCGCTAAATGAGGCAGAACGGATACAAACAAATGGATATGACCAATGGAAACATGACCCTTAATAATCTCAACATCATGCTCCTTGCAAATGCCACGTATGAGTTCCCGAACTCGCTCTGCTATAACTCCACTCAATATACGTTTGCGATACTTCGTTATCCATACTATATGATATTTGCAATCGTATGTAACCAACCCTGTCAAAAAGTCTTCCGTAAGCTTCGTGAAATCCCGTGATGATACGTCTCTCTTCGCGCAAATGATGCAGATTTACTAACATCGGCAACTCTGCTTCGATCTGGTCTAACCGGCTTATTTTGGACACCTTCTCCGGAAGTTGTTCTTTTGTGAAGAGCTTGGGATTAAGCTTCTCTTCGATCTTTTCTTTCAGGTATTCGGCTGCTTGTTTCAGATATTCAAGCTCAGCGTCATTTTCGGCCGTGCCGGCATGACGTAGAACTTTTTGAACAATCTTATTGCCAATCCTTTAATTTTCAACAATTTGCACTCTCACACTTCCATTCTTAACTTTTCGATATCTTATAAACATTGCACCTGGTTTTAAGGCTGCAAGGATACAACAAAAAAATGAAAACAATAAAAATAATGAGAATTATTTTTTTGATACTTAGATTTATACCCCTGCGTAGCCACTACATTTTTACTCAAGCAATCTCACCGCTGATTATCAGTGTTTTATGGATTAGTTTATCTTGTAAACCGTCGAAGTCGGGAAAATGTCTAAACCATGATTTCCTTGATTTGCCTGATGGACATGATTGCCCATAAACATCCTGCTAATCCTTAAATCATGTAAATCACGGTTCAGACAAATGCGACATGCGATGTGCGACGTGAGATTGTGCGATGTGAGACACAAGACGGCGTCTCATATCTCACATCTCACATCTCACAATCTCACATCTATTCTTTCACCACTTTCCTTACCACCACGCCGTTTTCGGTCGTTATCCGGATGAAATAGACGCCGGTGGGGATATTTGATAAATCAAATGTGATTTGCGATGTGCGATTTCCGATTGTCCGATTTCCGATTTCCGATTGTAGAGACGTGGCATGCCGCGTCTCTACGTGTACGGCACGACCCATCACATCAAATATTTCGATTTCCGATTGTCCGATGTCCGATGTCGGATTGTCGGATGTCGCATATCGCATATCGCATATCGTTAGTAAACCGCTCGTCGGATTCGGATAAACCCACACATCCCCCCCTTCGGGGGGGCTTGGGGGGGCTTCGCCCGCTTTGTTGGCAGTAACGGTTACGGCGCATGTAGCGCTGTATCCGTTAACGGTCTTGGCGGTGATGACGACTTTTCCGGCGGCGATGCCGGTAACGGTTCCGTCGGCGTCAACGGTGGCGATGTTGGCGTTGCCGGTTGTCCATGTTACGGTTGGGTTGGCGCCGGCGGGTTTTATCTCGGTGGATAATGAGGCGGTGGCGTCTTTGGCGAGAGTGAGCGTTTTCGGCGTTACGGTGATGCCGGTGGGGTTGGGGTAGAAAGCGATTACGGTAACGTCGCAGGTGGCGGTAAAGCCGCCTTCGTCGGTGGTGGCGGTGATGGTTGCCGTACCGATGGCGCCGGCTGTTACTTTGCCGGTGGCGTCAACGGTGGCGATGGCTGTGTTGGAACTTTCCCACGATACCGTTTTAACGCTAGCGTTTTCGGGTAATACGGTGGCTTTCAGGATTTCTTCGGCACCGACTGCCAAGGTGGTAGCGTTTTTATTGAGCGTGATGCTTATAACGGGCTGAATCACTTTGATATAACATTCCGCGACGAATCCGCCGTCGAGCGTTGTTACCGTGATGTTGGTAGCGCCCACCATCATGGCGGTTACGAATCCGGTTTGGTCAACGATGGCGACGTTGGTGTTGCTGCTGTGCCAGATGACGTCTTGGTTGGTGGCGTCGGCGGGGGTTATTATTGCTTGCAGTTGTAAGGTTTTGTTGAGGTGTAGCCATCCGTTTTCGGGACAGCCGTCTATTTCTATGCCGGTTACTGCGGTTAAGTCAATAAAATTCGCGACTAAATCAATATTTTCTGTTGCCGTAAAGTTGTATGTCGCATTCGTTGAGACTTCTGTGCCTGCTTTTGTCCAGTTTACAAAGGCGAAGCCGGTGTTTGGGGTGGCTGCTACGGTTACGCTTGTGCCACAGTCGTAAGTGCCGCCGCCGGAAACTGCACCGCCGGTAGGCGGGTCTGCTGAGACGGTAACGCTGTACGGAATTTTCTCAAAATTGGCAATCAAAACGGTATCTTTATCTATGGTAAACGTAAACGGATTATCGGTAGAGACTGCTGTCCCGTTGCCATCCGTCCAGTTGACAAAGGCGTAGCAATCTTCGGTGGTGGCTGCTACGGTTACGCTTGTGCCGCAGTCGTAGGTTCCGCCGGCGTCGGGCAAGGTGATGGCGGTGCTACCGCCGGTAGTTGGGTCTGCTGAGACGGTAACATTGCACGAAATTATCTCAAAGTTGGCAACCAAAACGGTGTCTTTGTCTATGGTAAACGTAAACGGATTATCGGTAGAGACTGCTGCTCCGCTGTCATCCGTCCAGTTGACAAAGGTGTAGCAATCTTCGGCGGTGGCTGCTACGGTTACGCTGGCGCCACAGTCGTAGGTTCCGCCGGCGTCGGGCAAGGTGATGGCGGCGCTGCCGCCGGTAGTTGGGTCTGCCGAGACGGTAACGTTGTACGAAATTATCTCAAAGTTGGCAATCAAAACGGTATCTTTATCTATGACAAACGTAAATGGATTATCGGTAGAGACTGCTGCTCCGCTGCCATCCGTCCAGTTGACAAAGGTGTAGCAATCTTCGGCGGTGGCTGCTACGGTTACGCTTGTGCCACAGTCGTAGGAGCCGCCGGCGTCGGGCAAGGTGATGGCGGCGCTGCCGCCGGTAGTTGGGTCTGCTGAGACGGTAACGCTATATTCTTGTCTCTCAAAGTTGGCAATCAAAACGGTGTCTTTGTCTATGGTAAATGTAAACGGATTATCGGTAGAGACTGCTGTCCCGTTGTCATCCGTCCAGTTGACAAAGGTGTAGCAATCTTCGGCGGTGGCTGCTACGGTTACGCTTGTGCCGCAGTCGTAGGTTCCGCCGGCGTCGGGCAAGGTGATGGCGGCGCTACCGCCGGTAGTTGGGTCTGCTGAGACGGTAACGCTGTATTCTTGTATCTCGAAGTTGGCAACCAAAACGGTGTCTTTGTCTATGGTAAACGTAAATGGATTATCGGTAGAGACTGCTGCTCCGCTGCCATCCGTCCAGTTGACAAAGGCGTAGCAATCTTCGGCGGTGGCTGCTACGGTTACGCTGGCGCCGCAGTCGTAAGTGCCGCCGGCGTCGGGCAAGGTGATGGCGGCGCTGCCGCCGGTAGTTGGGTCTGCTGAGACGGTAAGGGTGTAGTTGCAGGAACAATTCATATTCTTTTCCCACTGGAAGAACGGCAAACTATCCCCCTCGCAAATCCGCCATATTTTTAACGGATTTATCACATTGTCTATATCCCAGCCTTGCGTATCGTAAAAGAGAGCGGTTTTGAGTGTTGCCATATCCACGTCTGCGCCTTCTATTCCGTTTGCATTGGGCGTAATGGAAACAGGCGAGCCGCCCGCTTTTACTATCATACCGTCAAAGGCGTAGTTGTTGGTGAAGGTGCCTGAATTATAACTTGTGATGCGATTAATAGAGGGAAACATGAAATTTGTTGCTGTTACAGAGGCATTTGCCGCCACGCAGTTTTCGATGGTAGCATAAGCATTGGTTCCCGCCAATCCGCCGACAGCGTCATATCCTGTTACATTTCCCGCAGCATAACAGTTTGAGATGGTTGCGTTTCTATTGGCTCCCACCAATCCGCCGACAAAATTGCCTGTTACGTTTCCTGTTACATTTGTTGTGGCGTAACAGTTTTCAATGGTAGCAGCATTATTATTTTCACCCGCCAATCCGCCGACAATATCGCCTGTTACGTTTCCTGTAACGTAGCAGTTTGAGATGACAGCATTATAATCATTTCTTCCTGTCAATCCACCGACATACATATTTCCCGTAATATCACAATCTACAATACCGAGACTGTCAATTTCTGCACCGTCTAAATATCCGAACAGACCAATATTATTATTTCCGTAACCGCCTCTGTTAATGGTCAATCCCGAAATGGTATGTCCGCCGCCGTGGAAACTTCCTGTAAACGGATTGCTATCATCGCCAATGGGCAACCAGCCATCCACATCCCATTTGTCAAAGCCAGCACCGCTTGCTAAGTAAGTGGTCAGGTTAATGTCATCGGCAAGTTTGAAGTGGTCATCTAAAAAGTAGCGTATGGAATCCAATTGTTCGGGATTGCAAATTAAATAGGGGTTTCCCAAAGTTCCGTCTCCGCCGCAGAAAATAGCGTCAGGCGGTGTCGGGCAAACAATATCTTCCTGCCACTGGAAAAAGGGTAAAGAAGTATTTTCGCAAATACGCCATATTACAGCCGAATTTTCCGTACCGTCTATATCCCACAGTGCGGTTGCATTGTAAAAGGATAAGGTTTTGAGGGTTGCCATAGTTTGGTCGGCACCTGCTTTTCCGCTTGTTCCTTTGTCTGCGGTAATATTGAAAGGCGAGCCGCCGCTTTCTACAATCATATCTTCGTTGGCGTAGTTGTTGGTTAAGGTGGAGGCATAATTAGACCCTATGATGCGGTTAATAGAGGTGCTTGAATTTGTTGCAATAATCGTATCATTTGCCGCTACGCAGTTTTCGATGGCGGCATTTTCATTGTATCCCACCAATCCGCCTACGATAGCATATCCTGTTACCTTTCCCGAAGCGTAACAGTTTGAGAGGGCTACATTATTAACGTTGCTTCCCAGCAATCCGCCGACATCATTATATCCTGTTACATTTGCTGTGGCGTAACAGTTTTCAATGGCAGCATTATTATTTATTCCCGCCAATCCGCCGACACTTACGTCATCTCCTGTTACGTTTCCTGTTACATAGCAGTTTGTGATGGTGGAATTATTAGAATTATATCCCGCCAATCCGCCGACACCCATATTTCCCGTAACAGCACAATTTTCGATACCCAGACTGTCAATTCCCGCACCGCTTAAATATCCGAACAATCCAATATAATTTGTGCTGCGGTTAATGGTCAATCCCGAAATGGTATATCCACCGCCGTGGAAACTGCCTGTAAATCGATTAATACTATTGCCTATCGGCAGCCAACCCACTCCTGAATAGTTTTCCGTAATATAATCGGTCAAATCAATATCATTAGCCAAACGGAAATGTTTATTCAAATGATTACGCACCGAATCTAATTGTGCGGCTTCGCATATCAGGTAGGGTTCGGTAGCCG
>Ga0099364_10003293_pt1 | contig 25102 bp, 17 predicted proteins | sample TergutTh196P3_FD_73070 | JGI IMG/M metagenome (GOLD analysis project Ga0099364, IMG submission 73070) | Microcerotermes parvus P3 segment gut microbial communities from Pointe-Noire, Republic of the Congo - Th196 P3 | ecosystem: Host-associated > Arthropoda: Insects > Digestive system > Gut ...
GATTCCCTAAAATACCAGACGGGAAAGAATCGGCCTTTTTCATATTGTAAAAAAGTTCTGTCATGCCATTTATAATAAAGATAATCACAGCTTGCAGGATGTAACCCTAAAGCATAAATATCTTTTTCTCCCTTTATTTTCTTTTTAAAAAGCCATAACTCTTCATCATTTACCCTGTCCAGTGCTTTTGTAAATACTTCATCTGCAGCTTTTGCAATTTCTTCATCTGAAAACTCACTGCCCCAGTTTCTTTTTAAAGCATCCCAAACTTCACCTGTTGGAATGTGCGGGCGGGTAAGCCAGCGGATTCTATCTTTATCAAAGCCAAGCCGTTTTAAGTCTCCGCCTTTTATGGGAGTGTATGGAACAAATCGCCCAAGAGCAGAAGAATAATCGTTATGCGAACTTGCCCATATACGGAAAAATCCCAGTACATGATCAATCCTGTAAGCTTTGTAATATTTTTCCGCAACTTTAAGGCGCAATTTCCACCATGCAAAATTGTCTTTTTCCTGAGCTTCCCAGTTATAAATTGGGAAACCCCAATTTTGACCTGCAGGGCTGTACATATCCGGCGGAGCTCCCGCAGACATTTCTTGTACAAAAATTTCAGGGTGCGCCCATACATCACAGCTATCTTCATTCATTAAAATTGGAAGGTCTCCTTTTAATATTATGCCCATTTCCGCAACTGCTTTTGCGGCAGCTCCAAATTGAATATCTAACGCATATTGAAGCCATGTCCAGAAAATGTGTTCTTCCTGTAATTTTTTATCTTTCCATAAACTATCGATATCAGAAGAAGTGACGGTTTTATATTCTTTCCAGTCTTTCCATGATTTACCTTCATTAAACTCTTTAAGTCTGCGGTAAACAGAATATTGTTTAACCCATGAGTTTTGTTTTATCCAGTCTGCAAGTATTCCTGAATCGGCGGATTTTAGTATCGATATTTTATTGGCATTAAAAATTTCCTGACAAATTTCCAATTTTTCTTTTAGCACTTGATAGTGAGAAAAGCGGACTGCTTTATCAAATTTATCCCGCGCGGCTTTAAGCCGTTTTTTTATAGAATCCGCAGCGGTTTTAAATTCTTCTAAATCCTCGATTTTTAAATATAAGGGATGCAAACCAAAAGCTGTCAAACTTGAATACGGGGAGCTTTCAAAGCCGGTATCATTTACAGGCAAAATCTGAATCAGCCTTAGTCTCATTTTTTTACATAAAAAGGCAAATTTGACAAGGTCTGCAAATTCACCTACGCCCATGCCATTCTTGCTCCGCAGTGCTCCTACAGGAACTACCGCACCAAGCAGCCGTTTGTTAATTATTGGTTTAGGCATATTTGCCTCCTCTTTCTTGTAATATTATAGCACAAAACAGAACAATATGGCATAATTATTATAACCAATGAACAAAATACTTTATGAAAAAATCAAGGAATCTTTCTCATCCGTTCTGCCAATTACTATTATTGTGCTGATAACCAGTGCGGTTTTTGCGCCCTTGCCGTCGGGGACTGTTCTTATGTTCCTTAGCGGAGCGGCTCTTCTGGTTTTGGGCATGGGTTTTTTCTCTTTAGGAGCGGAAATGGCAATGATACCTATGGGGGAAGGCATTGGCGTTCAGCTGACTAAAAGCTCAAAGTTGGCTCTGATCATTATTGTAAGTTTTGTAATGGGGGTAATAATTACCATTGCAGAGCCGGATTTGATAGTTCTGGCGGAACAGGTTGCAAAAAACATTCGTTTTTGGGACTTGATTCTTACTGTTGCTGCAGGGGTGGGAATACTGCTGGTTATTGCTGTATTGCGAACCCTTTTTAAAATTAAGCTTTCTTTATTGTTCATGATAATTTACGGAATTAGCTTTGTGTTGGCGGCATTTTTGATAGGGTTTAAAGATAATTCATTTATACCGATTGCTTTTGAAGCCGGCGCTGTTGCTACAGGTCCAATCCTTGTTCCGTTTATTCTGGCAATTGGCGTGGGTCTTGCCTCTGTCAGAAGTGACAAAGATTCTCTTGATGACAGTTTTGGCCTTGTTGCTTTGGTACTATCAGGGCCTGTTTTAGCTATGCTTGTTTTGGGATTTTTTTATGAAACCTCAGGTATAGAAATAGGAATAGCGCCGATAGATCCAATAGCCGCCACCGCCGATTCTCGGCAGATATTTAGGTTTTTTGCACAAGAACTTCCTAAACAATTAGTCGATGTATCTGTGGCAATGGGATGCATAATGCTGTGCTTTTTAGTTTTTCAGATTATTTCCCGCCGTTACCACAGGCATCAGCTTGTAAGGATTGGAATTGGTTTTCTTTACACTCTTCTTGGATTGATGTTTTTCCTTACCGGTGTGAATGTCGGTTTTATTCCGGTAGGACAGCTTTTAGGATCGGCTTTGGCATCTTCTTCTTTTAATTGGATATTGATTCCTCTGGGCGCTTTAATTGGCTATTACATAGTAGCGGCGGAACCCGCTGTTCATGTTCTTAATAAACAAGTAGAAGAAATTTCTTCAGGAGCTATCACGGCAAAAATGATGAATAGGGGGCTTGCTATTGGCATAGCTTCTGCCCTAGCTCTTACCATGACAAGAATTCTTTTTGGCATTCCGCTTCTTTGGATTTTAATTCCAGGTTATATTTTTGCCCTTGTGCTGACATTTTTTGTGCCAAAGATTTTTACCGCTATTGCTTTTGACTCCGGTGCTGTTTGTACCGGCCCAATGAGCGCAACATTCCTGCTCCCTCTTGTAATGGGTGTTGCAGACGGCTTGGGAAAAAATTTGATGCACTTTGCTATTGGCATTGTAGCAATAGTTGCCATGACACCTGCCATTGTTATTCAAATAATGGGGCTTGTGTATCAGGTTAGGATAAACAAGGTATCTGTTCTTGCCGAACAGCATGAAGTTATACTATCCGCTGCAACCGCAGGAAAAGCCATTGACTGGGGTAAAATTACTGTTTATTCGGAGGATGCATAAATGGCAAAGAAAATTTTATCTAAATTATTATCAAAGTTTCCATCATCAATGTCAAAAACAAAAGACATGGATAAAACAAAGAGTCCGCCTGCACCTGCCGTAAAACCCAAAAGAACAAAACCGCCTCAGCTTAAATATATATTTTTTATTGTAAACTGGAACCGGGCAAATATTGTTGCCAATATACTGGAAGAAGAAAAAGTTAGATTCTATTTTGTAGGCAAGGGCATGGGAACTGCTACTTCAGAAAAACTTGACCTTTTAGGAATTGGTTCGGAAGAAAAAGCAATTATTACTTGCCTGGAACAGGAAATTGGCGCAAATGTTTTAATGCAGGAAGTAAGAAAAAAAATAAATCTTACAAGTCCGGGGGCAGGGATTGCTTTTTCAATTCCACTCTCGGCAATAAATGATCCTATTCTGTTAATTTTTAAACAGAGTATTTTAAAGAATCAAAAAGTATCTGCTAACAGAAAAACAGCGGCAGCATATACTGAAAAAAAAGGAGTAAATATGGCAAAAAAATATTCGCACGACCTTATAATAGCGATAATAAATCACGGCTACAGCGATGAATTCATGAATACCGCAAGGGAAGCCGGAGCCGCAGGCGGCACTGTGCTTAACGCCAGAGGACAAGCCCATGAAGGAGCCGTAAAATTCTTTGGGGTTTCCGTACAAGATGAAAAGGAAATTCTCCTTATTCTGACAAGCGTGGAAAAGAAAGTTGACATTATGCGTGCGGTAAGTGAGGCGCATGGACTTAACACTGATGCCCATGGGATAATTTTTTCCGTGCCTGTGGATGATGTCATGGGCTTGAGTTTGTAGCGGGATTTATTATATAATATATAAACTAATATCAAAGGAGAAAATATGAAATCAAATTGTATAAAAGGCCGCTATTTTTTTACATCAGAGTCAGTTGGGGAAGGCCACCCGGATAAGCTTTGCGATCAAGTTTCTGATGCGGTTTTAGATGCCTGTTTAAAAGATGATCCTCTTAGCAGGGTTGCTTGTGAATCTTTTTCATCCACATCATTGGTACTGGTTGGCGGAGAAATTACAACAAATACATTTGTAGACATCCAAAAGGTGGTAAGAAAAATAGCTGAAGAGATTGGCTACACTAACCCTGATTACGGTCTTGACTGTAATTCTATGGCGGTTCTTAACATGATCCACAACCAATCCCCTGATATTTCACAAGGGGTAAGCGGCACCGGTCTTAAAAAGTTCAAGGGTCAGCAGGGAGCGGGAGATCAAGGAATGATGTTTGGCTATGCATGTAATGAAACAAAAGAACTTATGCCTATGCCCATTATGCTTGCCCACAAAATTTTAATTCATGCCGCTAAACTTAGAAAAAATAAAACTATTAAATGGCTCCGCCCGGATTCAAAAAGCCAGGTTACCGTTGAATATGACGGATACAAACCTGTCCGTATTGATGCGGTTGTTGTTTCTCAACAGCATGATCCTGATGTAAGCCACAAAGATATTGAATCAACTATAATAGAAAAGATAATTAAACCTATGCTTGAACCAACAGGGTTACTGGATAATAAAACAAAATACTTTATAAACCCCACAGGCCGATTTGTTGTTGGGGGTCCTTTTGGAGACTCCGGTCTTACAGGCCGTAAAATTATTGTTGATACTTATGGCGGTATGGGACGGCACGGCGGCGGCGCATTCTCCGGCAAAGACCCAACCAAAGTTGACCGTTCTGCCGCTTATGCCGCGCGCTATGTTGCAAAAAATATTGTAGCCGCAAAACTTGCAGACCGCTGTGAAATTCAACTTGCCTATGCAATTGGAGTACCCTTCCCTGTTTCTATTATGGTTGATACATTTGGTACTGCCAAAGTCCCGGAAGATCGTATTGAAAAAGCGGTGGCAAAAATATTTGATCTAACGCCGGCAGGCATTATTAAAACACTGGATTTACGCAAGCCAATTTATCAAAAAACCGCATCTTATGGTCACTTTGGAAGATCAGAGTTTCCGTGGGAAAAAACTGATAAGGTTGAAGAGTTGAAGAGAGTTGTTAGTGGGTAGTGATTAGTGGATAGTGGGGAGAGAGGGGATGCAGATTGATACCAAAACAGTCAGAGAATTTTGTGAAAGGCTTTTTTGTGCTTATGGGTTTTCTGCAGATGAAAGTATAACTATTACTGATGTGCTTCTTCGGGCAGACCTTTATGGCATTGAATCTCATGGGATTCATAGGCTTGTCCGTTATCATGATGAAATAACTACAGGGCAGGTTGAGGTAAAGGCAAAGACTCAAATTGTTCATGAAACTGGTATCTCTGCAAATATAGAAGCTAATAAAGCTATGGGACAGCTTGTTGGCGTAGAAGCTATGAAGCTTGCCATTCAAAAAGCAAAAACCTCAGGGTGCGGTATGGTAACGGTACGCAATTCTAATCATTATGGAATAGCGGCTTATTATACAGAAATGGCGGCGGCGGAAAATTTAATTGGTGTCAGCATGACAAATACTGAGGCAATTTGCGTTCCCACTTTTGGGTCTCAGGCCATGACAGGCACAAATGCGCTTGCCCTTGCAATGCCGGCAGACCCTATAGTTTTTTCATACGATGCTTCCACTACAGTTGTTCCGCGGGGAAAACTGGAAGTTTATAAAAAAAACGGGCAGCCGCTGCCGGATTTATGGGCGCTTGATGCAAACGGTAAACCTTGTTCAGATGCCGCTGTGGTTATAGAAAATATTATTAACAAAGCGGGCGGTGGCATTGCCCCTCTTGGCGGAATTGGCACTCTTCATGGCGGACACAAGGGGTATGGCCTTAGCGTGATTGTGGATCTTTTTTCAGCGGTTATAAGCGGCGGGCTTACTTCCAACTATGTAAACAGGCAGCCCAGCCATACAGGTATTTGTCATTATTTTATGGCAATTGATTACGGTATTTTTGGAGATAAAGCTTTAATAAAAGCCAATATGTCAAAGTTTCTGCAGGAAATTAGAGACAGCAAAAAAGCAGAGGGACACCCACGGATTTACACCCACGGTGAACTGGAAGCGGAGTTAATGTCGCAAAGAATAAACACAACAATACCTGTCAGTGAAAAAACTTATGAAGAAATGAACTCCATTGCAGAACTATTAAATTGCAAAAAAATTGATGTATAATTCCTTAAGGTTTTCTGGCAAGGCATTTAATTATTTTATCGCGTAACTTTCTTGGGTTAAACGGTTTTACCATATAGTCATTAATCCCTTTACTTACAGCTTCTTTTAAAAGATCCTGTGTGCTTTCGGAAGTTAAAAATATAATTGGCGTGTCGCGGAATTCAGGAATATCCCTAATAATTCTTGCAAGCTCTAATCCGTTCATTACAGGCATATTGTAATCAAGCAGAATTAAATCCGGTTTTAAATGCGATATATTTTTTTCTAAATTTTCCGGTTTCTGCAAAGTATGAACTTTATATTTATTGTGTAATGCAAAATGAATAGACCTTAACATAGAAGGAGAATCATCAACAGCAAGTATGGTTGGCTTGCTGACATTCTTATCACGATCTACCCGCAGTTCATCCTGATAAGTAATAGGGTACAAATTAGCTCCTATCCGCTCCAGTAAATCTTTGGGCGTATATGGTTTGGGTACATGATCAACAGCCCCTAGGCTTAACCCTTTTACAATACTATCTTCATCATCTTTGCCGGACAGAAAAATAACAGGTATATCTGCATGGCGGGTATCAGCTTTAAGCCTTTTAATGGTTTCATAGCCATCCATCTTTGGCATATCAATATCCAGCAGAATTAAATCCGGTTTAACTCTTTCTAAAAGCTCAAACATTGCCAAGGCAGAATCCAATGTAAATACCGTGTAGTACTCTTTAAGAAATTGTTTTGACCTTAAAAGATGAAATTCAGTATCATCAACTAAAAAAATTTTTTTTCGTTCTTCTTCCATAATAATCTCCAAAATCTCTATTTTTTATACTCAGAAAGTTTTGCGGCAATGCCGTCAAAATCAACTACATCAATATTCTTACGCAACCAGGCTGAAAGTTCGCCGTCAGATTCATATTGATATTTTTCTATTTCTTCTATTACAGCGTCAACTCCGTCCATGTCATATTCTTTGCAAAAGTCAGCTAGTTTTACTAAAAGATCAATATCTATCTTGTCTTTTTTCTGCTTGGTATTTTTTGCATCAACAGCAGAAACCATCTTTTCTATATTATAAACCAGCTCCATTACTTCTTCAAGGAAGGCAGGATTTTCTTTTTCTATATAACTTAAATTTTTTGCCTTGGCTGCCTCTTCAAGCTCTTTTGCTTTATTCCCAACAGCAATGGCAAAAATATCCAAACTTGTGCCTTTAATGCTGTGAACGGCTCTTTGGTACTCTATTAAAGTCTCTCCAATTAAAGAGTCCGCATCTGCCTCTTCCAATGTTTCAAACAAGGCGCTTATACTGGTTGTGTATGCCCGCATAACTTTTAGATATGCTTCTGTATCTCCATTAAATTTTTCAAGTCCTTTGCCAATATCTAATCCGGGGATTTCTTTTTTCATAAACTGCATACCGCTGCTTTCTTCCGCAGTGTCCGTTTGCTTGCGGGCAGCTTCAATAACCTCCGGGGGTTGTTTGCCACGTACAAGTTTATTCAAGATAGTATTTAACTGGCGGATATCTATCGGCTTGGAAATAAAATCATCAAAGCCGTTCTGTAAAAATACATCCGCCTGTCCTGCCACCGCATTCGCCGTTAACGCAACAATGGGAGAGCTGTATCCTAAATCCCGCATATTTTTTACTGTTTCCATGCCGTCCATTTCCGGCATCATGTGATCCATAAACACAATGTCGTACTGATTGCCTTCTTTAATTTTATCTATTGCTTCATAACCGCTTTTGGCTGTATCAACATTCAGTTTGTAAGGTTTAAGAAGGCCCTCGGCTACATATAAGTTGGCTTCAACATCATCAACTACCAGAACTTTTCCGTACGGCATTGCTTCATAAGCTACTCTGCCCTTTCTATTGTATTTTTTATCGCTTAAATGGAACTGTTGTAAACTTACTGCCAGCTCTTTGCCAAGTATTTCTGAATCCACAATGCCCTGCATAAGGCTTACGGAAAAATATGACCCTATGCCCGGCTTGCTCTCTACATGAATTTTTCCGTGCATAAGAGTTATAAGGCGTTGCGTAATAGAAAGCCCCAAGCCTGTACCTTCTATAGTACGATTAAATTCCTCATTAAAGCGGGAGTATTCATCAAATAATTTTTCCACTTGTTCGGTAGTCATACCGTGGCCTGTATCCCTTACGCTTAGATTAAGCATAACATCGCCGGTATTTTTCATACCTGTATTCTCAATAGGATACGAAAACACAGATAAAACAACCTTGCCGGAATCTGTATATTTAAACGCATTGCTTAATAAATTGTTTAATACCTGTTTAATACGGAGTTCATCACCTATCAATTTAGCCGGAATATTCTGATCAACATTAATTTCAAATTCTATTGGTTTATCTCCAATCCGCATCATGTTTAACTGTATAGAATCATTTATTAAACTGGCAACATAATATTGAGCCGGTTTTATATCCAGTTTGCCTGCTTCTATTTTTGAAAAATCCAAAATATCATTAATGATACCCATAAGCATATCGCAAGAGCTGTATAATTTATTTAACCCTTCCCCGGTTTCCTCTGAAAGAGATTCATCTTGCATCATAATTTCAGTTACGCCTAAAATTGTATTCATTGGGGTTCGGATTTCATGACTCATATTTGCCAGAAAAGAAGATTTGGACTTGTTCGCAGCTTTTGCGGCTTCCGTTGCTATTTCAAGTTCTTTTGTTCTTTTTTTAACAAGAATGTCCAAATCTTTTCTGGCACTGCGGCTTCTTACAAAAAGAACAGACATAAGGGCAACTACCATTAGAGCCAGAACAATTGCGCCAATCAGCCATGGTCGTTGGGCCTGTAACAGCCTTGACTGATAATCAAATGTTATGCTTGCCCAACGGGATGATATGCCATTTATATCTATCAGGGTAAATGCTTTGTCAATGATTGAACACAGAGCAGCTTGATCTGCGTTAAAACCAATGTATGATTCCGCGGCATAAGTAAAAATAAGGTTAGCCTTGTAACCGGAAAGTTCATAATAATTTGTAAGCGCCAGAAGATGTATCTGACTTGAAATTACAAGATCTACTTCACCTTTACCCAAAGCTATTAAAGCATCGGTTGAGCCTTCATACTCAACTACATTTGCATGAAGAGGGAACCATGCATAAAACATATCGGCATAAGCAGTTGATGTTTGTACGCCAACTCTCTTGTTTAAAACTTCATTAATGCTTACATTAGGGGTCTCCGTTTTGGATAAAAGCGCATAATTATTAGCTATAGTGGGGGTTGCAGGCCACCTGAAACGCCCCATCCTTGACTCTGATTGAAGAAGTTCAGAAATAAGATAAGCATCCCCACTTTCCAACATTCCAAGCAAAGCCGGAAAATCATCTTTTTCATTGTTGACTAGTTTAAATTTCAACCCTGTAAGCTCTGCTAATTCATCCAATATATCAAAATAAATACCCTGCCACTGTTTGTCATAAGGGTTATAAAAACTTACAGGATAATTAAAATATTCTGCTGCAAAAGGAATTACCGTGTTAGAGCGAAGAAAATTCCGTTCTTCTTCATCAAGTTTTATATACAGCCTGTGCCTTCTGTGTTCCTGCCTGCCAAACTTATACAATTCTTTTAAATAATCTGCGGCGCCGTTTTGCAGCGCTTTTTGCACTACAGAAATAACAGGCGACAACAAAGGATTTTGTGTTGACATGGAAACCGGCATACCAATAACCGGAATAAAATCGTTGTAGACAACATTATCGTACATGTCAAAAGCCGCCTCTACGCTGCTGTCAGCAAAGAAGGCATCCGCCTGTCCGGTTAAAAGAATATTGTATGCTTCTTCATAGCTGCCGGCCAAAATAGTTTCAAAAGCGTAATTTGTAAATGTTTTGATATAACTCATTGTGATGGAGCCGTCCAAAAACGCATAACGCGGAGTGCGGGAAGCTATTATATTCTGAAGCGGCGCACTGCCTGTTATCTGCACATATTCTATAGAACGATTAGCTATAGGGCCTGTCATAAAGTATACAAGCCTCCGTTCATCAGTTGCGGTAAGATCACCTGTAAAATCTATCTTTTGGCTTTCTAGCCCCAAAACAAGATCACTCCAATCATGGAGTTCAGCAACAAAGTTAATGCCAAACATATCTGTAAGCCATTCACAGAACAGAGCGGCAAAACCTTTGATTTCTCCATACTCTTCAAAAGCTTCAGTACTTGGGACCATTCCATAAATAAATGTGTCTGCATGTTTTTTTAACTCTTCAATCAAACGAATTTCATCTTCTGTAACACCGGGGATATCTTGATATATAATATCACCAAAGGATATTTCACTAAAGACAATACCACTGCTTGCAATGAACATTACAATGGATATAATTAACCTAATGTAATTTACTCTACTCACGCCACTAATACCAATCCTTCTTTTGCCATTACAACTTCTACAGAAGTGAATTTTTTGTATTTTTCTTCTAACTCCTGTAATTGGCTGTCTGTACGCGCGGGTTCATGATGGTAAAATGCAAGTTTTTTTACATTTGTGTTTTCTGTCATCTTTATTGCATCTTCATAACATGTATGACCCCAGCCATGTTTATTTGAATATTCTTCTTCTGTATATTGGGCATCATGAATAACAATATCTGCACTGCTTATAAATTTTATTATTTTTTCATTTTCTTCGGCAGCGGCAATTTCCCCCTCTCTTGCGGTTTCCGCATCAAAACTTGAGTCATCAGGATTTGTTGTAAAAAGATTACGGAAGGGCTCATGATCAATTACAGCGGCTATTGATTTTCCTTTATAATCAAAACGGTAAGCCAGACATAAAACAGGATGATTCACATATTTACTGGAAACGCTTAAGCCTCCGCCAAAGTCTAAAGTAGTTTCCTTTATTTGATTATATTCTATACTTGCGGCAAGCTCTTCTGCACGCACCGGCCAATAACGGTAAGAAAGCTGAGTTTCTATAATATCTTTTAAGGGTTCATTTTCAAAAGTCACAGGGCCCGTTACACACAACTCTGTACCCGGAATATAAACAGGTGTAAACATTGGGAATCCAAGTATATGATCCCAATGCGTATGGGTTACAAAAATATCCGCTTTTATTTTTCCGTATTTTTTTAAATCGTTTTTTACAAGCCATTCGCCCAAAGGACGCACGCCCGTACCCAGGTCAACAATAAGCAGCCTTTCATCCGCCCTTATTTCCAAACACGATGTGTTTCCGCCATAAATTACTGTATCGGGACCGGGACAGGGAATAGACCCCCGCACTCCCCAAAATTTTACTGAAAGCATGATTATATTATAGTGGAAATGTTGGGTTATTTCAACTATTGATAGGCTATTCTGATAGGCGGGGTCACGACTGACACTGATTTACGCAGATTGAGCGCAGATTTACACTGATTATCTATGAGAACTAAGATTTCTTATCCTGTCATAGCTATATTAAAATTTTAAAATTTTTAGGATTTCTAGGGTAGATATATTTATCTTAACTAGCTAATATTTCCGCCTCACTGCCCCATAAGCCTGTATTACCATTTTTCTACTTTTTCTGTATAATTATATTTATGGCAAACGGTTTCAATGGAACAGCTCAAATCCCTGAAATTTGGGAGACAGATGAAGATAAACTTCTTACAATTGGGCAATTAAAATACCGCTATCGACAAATTGCTAAACATAAATTCCAAGGGAAAGTGTTTGCTAATAAAGACAAAAATATACCAATCAAGGTGTCCGCCGATGGAATTATGGAATGGTGGCGGAAATCCAGAAGGCGGGAACATATTATTTCGGTACAAGCACTGGATTATTTCCTTGAAAACGGAGTTTTTGTAGAAGAAAATCCTGATTATAAAAACAGACCGGAAATTGAAAGCGCAAGCCTGTTTGAAAGCGAATGTAAGGTTAATGAGAAATTATTTAAGGTTGTTGTTACCATAAGAAAAGGGATTGATGATATAGCAAAATTCAGATATTACACTCTAAAGAACATTAAATTTATTCCCAAATAAAAAAAGCCGTAGTCGGGAAACATGGCCCATCTGATAAATCAGACCGACCGTCCTCGCATATACGGCTCTTCCGGCTACCGCCTATCTATAATATCGCATATTTCCAACAATTAGTCAAGTTTTTTTCGCTAATTTATTACAAATTCATTTACCTCACGCAGAGGCACGGAGGCGCTAAGTTGTTGTTCGATGTCTTCTCTTTGCGCTCTTAGCGGCTTTGCGTGAGGTAAATAAAAAAAACGCTTTCCGGTTTTCTTGGGGCATCTGCCCTTGTACCGACAGGAAAGCGTTACTCTATTTTTGCCCGACTACTTGCAAGTGGTCAGGTGGGACACGCCCGGTTTAACGAAGAAATCCATCGTCGTCAGGCTAGGGGCGCAGGACACGGAAACCGCCGTTGCCGTACCAGAAGGACGGACTGAAGTTGTTCCGGTACGCAGACTGCAAGTACTCGACGGAATCGTCCCAACTCCCGCCGCGAAGCACGCGGCCAGACCCCGAAGACGCGCCTACGGGGTCGGTCTTCGCTGTATCCGTATAATCCTCATACCAGTCCCAACACCATTCCCATACATTTCCGCTCATGTCGTAAAGTCCAAAATCATTTGGTAGTTTTAATCCTACTTCATGGGTACTATAATCTGAATTCTCCCAATACCATGCGTATTGATCAACTGTATCATAATCCGTTTCATCTCCCCAGTAATAAGCTGTTGTTGTCCCTGCCCTGCAAGCATATTCCCATTGCGCTTCTGTAGGCAATCTATAGCCAGTCGAACCTGCTACTATGATGACTGCATCCCAAGGTTCTGTATCACCTACAAACAAATCATTATCCCAGTCGTAGTATGGAACACTTCCCCATACATCAGGATTAGTACTATCGTTTATGCTATACGCAGGACTCAGGCCTTCTAATATACTTAATCTATTGCAAAATACTATAGCATCATACCAATTCACATAATACATTGGATGATTATCTCCAACTCCATATAAACCCCAGCCTGTTGATGCTTCTTGTTCTTCAACGGTTGTACCCATCACGGTTTCCCATTGCTTTTGCGTTATTTGATATTTACTCATGTAAAAACCACTGGTCAATGTTACCTGATGCGCAGGACTTGTCCAATCGCCACTATCATTACTGCCCATTGTAAAGGTTCCGGCAGGAATCAATGCCATTTCTAGAATTGCGCTGCCGCCGCCAGCAGTCCAGATAGTTGTAAGGTTTACAACTATTGTCAGGTTTTGGTTTACACCATCGCGTATTACAACAACAACGTATGAACCACTTATTGAAGCACCTTCCGTTATCGGACGTACACCTTTTACAGTAACTGTTGTGCCGCTAACTGTTGCGGTAACTCCAGCAGGCAAGGCACTAGTATTCAATGTAACAGAGCCTGTTGCCGTTCCGCTAACATTGACCGTTTGTGTCAAATTGCCATCATTGATTGTTACGCTAGCTGGGGTAAGCGTTACTGTCGGTGCAGACGGATCAAACGTAGTTGTAAGGTTTACAACTACAACCAGGTTTTGTTTTACACCCCTGCGTGTTACAACAACAGTGTATGAACCACTTATTGAACCGTTTTCCGTTGTCGGACGTACACCTGTTACGGTGATTGTTGTACCGTTAACTGTTGCGTTTACTTCGGCAGGCAAAGCACTAGCGTTCAATGTAACAGAGCCTGTTGCCGTTCCACTAACGTTGATGGTTCGCGTCAAATTACCGTCATTGATTGTAACGCTGGCCGGGTCAAGCGTTACAGTAGCTGGGTCATTGTCGGGACACCCGACAAATCCGATTGCGATTACCGCCGAAATGGCGATAATTCCTAGAATTCTAGTAATTCTTTTCATATAGAACTCCTCCTCCTAAAATTTATTCGGCGCTACGCGCCTCACGCAAAGACCGCAAAGTAGGCAAAGTCGGCTGCCGTAGGCAGCCGCGCAAAGAAAGAAAATAAAAAATTTAAAATCAAACTTTGCGTACTTTGCGTCTTCACTTTGCGCCCTTTGCGCTAAAATTGAATATGTTAAACATGGCACTAGCAGTATCATATAAACAAATCTATCCCCTGTAAGTACATATACTCACATAGTGAGCATATGGACAAAAATTTGGGTAAAAGGGCAAATTTTTTTTGACAAGTTTCTTCTATATACGAGAGAGAGAGAGAGAGAGAGAGAGAGAGAGAGACGCGAATTCGCCTTAAGATTAGGCAGTAAAACGTAATTCTTATTCATGGTAGAATTGTATCATACTAGGGGCAGAATTGTCAATAGTAGCAGAAGCAAAGGTATATAAATCCCCTCGACAAACCAGAAAAAATATATATAATAAAGGAATGATAGCATCAAAAGTCAATCCGGCTTTAATTCAAAAAATTGAGCTTTTCTCCAACCTTTCCCAGAGCGAGATCGATTTTGTAGTATCCCGATCCGGTACTATCGGTCTACCTAAAGGGGAAACCCTGTTTTCATCCGGAGAAAAGGCCAAACATTTTTACCTTTTAATTGATGGAGCAATTCGAGTATATAAACCCAGAGATGACGGAGGAGAAGAAGAATTAGCGGTCTTTACAGCAGGTGATACAATAGGAGACTTTGACTTTGCGCGGGGTGCCAATTATGACGCCCATGCCAAAGCTGCAGAAGATTCGCATTTAGTAATTTTTCCAAATATCAATTTAACAATTGAGACCCTTGCGGAAGAAGAACCGCGCACAGTCTGCAGCATCATCCTAAACGCAATTGTTTTAATAACAGGACGCATAAAATCCACCAGAAAATTAATCCTAGAAAATATGAGTTGGGTACAGGAACTTCACAGACGCGCTTATGAAGATTCCGGTACAGGTCTTTGGAAAAACACTCTTATTAATGATGAAATTGTAAATGTCATAAAAGAACCTGCCGCTTTAATTATGCTTAAACCGGATAGATTTAAAATTTTAGTAGATTCCCGCGGACATGCAGCAGGTGACGAAGCAATGGTAAAAATAGCAATAATCCTGAAAAACATAACACGCATTACGGGAAATGGCTGGCCTATTCGCCTTAAAAGCAATGAAGTTGCGCTTATCTTTAGTAATTGCAATCATACTCAAGCAGAAGAAATTGCAACCAGCCTGCACAAACTTATTGCAGAAATGGAACCTGTTCCAGCCAAAGGTGATATCCCAGAATTTAAATTTAGTGCAACTATATCATGGTCTGTCTGGCCTGATAATGACAAAGAATGGGATAGTTTTTTTAACGGCAATTACGCAAACCTTTTAAGCACATGGAAAGACGGCGGAAATAAAATTGTTCAATATATTAAAGAAGGCAGCAGTTAAATATGAAAGAAATTGATATTAATGAAATTAAAAATATTGATGCCCTAACATCCTTTCCGCTTTTTGCAGAACTTGATAAAACTGAGTTTAGTATTATAAAACACTTTTTAAAGCCCATTCTGATAAACAGAGAAGAATCAATTATTAATGAAGGTGACGAGGGAGAAGAAATGTTTATCTTCCTGTTTGGATCATTAAGTGCATACGCCATGCAGTCCGACGGAAACCAAAGAAAATTATTTGATGTAAAGCTTGGGGATTTTTTTGGAGAGATGTCAATAATTGCCCACGAACCGCGCTCCGCTACAATTACAGCCATAGAGGACTCTATTGTAATGAAGCTGCACAAAACAGATTTTTACCGTATTATTACTGAATATCCAAACGCCGGTTTTAAAATGTTAAGAAAAATTTCAGGAACTCAAAACCAATGGCTGGATCAATCTTCAAAATCCTACAGCGACCTTATCCGATGGGGTGAGACAGCAAGAAAACGCGCCATTACGGATGAAATGACAGGTTTGTATAACCGCTCCTTCCTAGAAGAATCTATCACAGAACGATTTATCAATCATTCTATGAATTTACGCGTAATGAGTCTTTTAATGATGGATCTGGATAAAATTCACGGCATTAATGAAAAACACGGAACTAAAGGCGGAGATAGTGTAATTATTGCAGCGGCGGAAATGATAACTTCCTGCCTGCGTCCCGGGGATATTCCGGCACGTCTTTCAGGGGATGAGTTTGCAATTTTAATGCCGGACACTGATTTAGGAAGCGCAGTAATTGTTGCCGAACGCATTAGAGAAAAAATTGAAAAGAAACAAATAGAAGTTCCCGCAAGCCCCGGTGTTGCAGAGACAGCCAATATCAGTACCAGAACAAGTATTGGTATTGCAATGGCGCCTCTTCATGCAAATACACTGGAAAAACTTATGGAAACTTCTGATGAAGCCTTGCGTCAAGCTAAAGAATTAGGCAGAAACAGGGTGGAAGTTTACAATAAATAATCAACTTTTAGCTTTTTCTGCAGCCAGTTTATCACCCTGTTCCCGTAATAAATACTTCTGTATCTTTCCGCTTGCTGTCATTGGGTAGCTGTCCACAAAAAACACATGCTTTGGTATTTTAAAACGGCTGATTTTGCCCCGACAGAAGTCAATTACCTCTTCTTCACTCATTTCCACGCCGTCTTTCAAAACGATAAACGCACCGGCTTCTTCGCCATACTTTTCGCTTGATATACCAACAACCTGCGCATCTTTGACACCGGGCATGGTAAGCAGAAACTCTTCCACTTCTTTTGGAGAAATATTTTCCCCGCCGCGGATAATCATATCTTTGATACGCCCGGTAACCTTAAAAGTGCCGTCCGGGTTTTTTACACCTCTGTCACCTGAATGGAGCCAGCCTTTTTCATCTATACACAGAGCGGTTGCTTCCGGCATTTTGTAGTAACCTTTCATGGTGTTGTAGCCGCGGCAGCAGAACTCACCATGAGTGCCGTCCGGACATTCTTCTCCTGTTTCAGGATCACGGATTGATACTTCCACGCCGGGCAATGCACGCCCTACCGTTTCCACTTTTACATTGATGTCGTCATCATAGCGGGTCTGCGTCATAACAGGTGAAGATTCTGTTAAACCGTAACAGATAGTAACTTCCTTCATGTACATTTGATCGATAACCTGGCGCATTGTCTCTATTGGACAGGGAGACCCTGCCATGATACCCGTGCGCAAACTTGAAAGATCAAACATTTTAAACATGGGGTGATTCAATTCTGCTATAAACATTGTAGGCACTCCGTAAACTGCGGTACATTTTTCTTTTTGTATAGTTGCCAAAACTAAAAGCGCATCAAACCATTCTACAATGGCGGCGGTTGAACCATGCGTAAGAATTGCCATCATTCCCAATACAAGACCAAAACAATGAAACAGCGGCACGGGAAGGCACACAATATCTTTTTCTGTTAACCGCTGATTTGCGCCAATGCCCCAGCCGTTATTCAAAATGTTTCTATGTGTAAGCATAACGCCCTTGGGGAAACCTGTTGTGCCTGAGGTATATTGCATATTTACAACATCATTAGTTTCAAGCGAGGCTTCAATAGCCAGCATCTGCGCAGAATCTGTGTGCTGTCCTAAAAGCAGAACTTCATTAAAAGCGTACATTCCCCTGTGCTTTTGCTGTCCGACATGAACAACATATTTTAAGTGCGGGTATTTTGGTGAATTAATATGTCCACGCTGAGAAGTCTTTAATTCAGGAACAAGCTCGTTTACCATTCCCACATAATCGGAATCGCGCCAGCCGTCTATTACGCAAAGGCAGACCATGTCCGATTGTTTTAAAACATAGTCAAGCTCATGGGTTTTGTAGCTTGTGTTAACGGTAACAAGAACTGCGCCAATCCTTGCGCACGCAAAAAGAACGGTATTCCAGTCCGGCACATTGGTTGCCCAAATGCCGACATGATCGCCCTTTTTAATTCCCATCTCTAAAAAACCTTTGGCAATGTCATCCACCCTTTTATCGAATTCTCTATAAGTAAAATGCAAATTACGGTCAGAGTAAATGATAAAATCCTGATCAGGATGTTCGGCGGTTTTTTCTCGTAAAACCTGACTAAGAGTTTTTTCTATATATTCCATGTTAATTTCCTTATACCGGGGTATAAATTACTGCCAAAATCCTAACGGGATTGGCATCAGCTGAGTACACACGATGTGGTACTATTGAATCGTAATAAACTGAGTCCCCTGTGTTTAATGTTTGTTTGTCCGTGCCATATTCCAGCGCAAGGGTTCCATCTAATACATAGATAAACTCTTCTCCTTCATGGGCGGACTTATCCTGTTTTGCATCGGCCTGAATTGTTACTATAAAAGGCTCCATGTGACGACCGCTTTTTTCCGAAGCAAGCGCGCTAAAGCTCATTCCATGATGTCCGGTATCTTTTTCTGCTCCTTCCGGCAATCCTGTTTTGAAACGGCTTGAAGATGCTGCTTCTCCTGCTCTGGTAATTACAGGCCCTAGCTGTTCGTTATCATCTAGTAGGGTTCCTAGCCTTACGCCTAGACCTCTGGCTATTTTAATGAGAGGGGCCAGTTCTGGAATTAGCCCTTCGTCTTCAATTTTAGAGATTAATGCGACAGTTACGCCGCTCCGTTCCGCCAGGGTTTCCCTGGTAATGTTGTAAGTTTTGCGTATTTCGGCGATACGCGCGCCCGGTATTTTTTCCATGCTGACATATTACTTTTTTTTGTCAAATAATGTCAAGCAGTTTTTTTTATTTATATAGACTGGGGGGTCACGTTGGGCGGGGTCATGAGCGGGGTCACGACTTACACTGATTTACGCAGATTGAGCGCTGATTTACACTGATTATCTATGAGAGCTTAGATATCTTATCCTCTCATAGATATATTAAAATTTTAAATTTTTAAGATTTCTGGGTTAGATATATTATCTTAACTAGCTAATATCTCCGCGTCCTCTGCCCTCAGCGCCTCTGCGCGAGGTAATGAATTTGTGCAAAAAAGGAATTAAAATTTAATCTTTTCTCTGTGTACCCTGTGTCTCTGTGTCCTCTGTGATTAAAAATTTAACAGGAGTAATTAGTGGTGTTGTGGTGTGGACAGTAGTGCAGCAAGGCGTGGTCACCATGAAACGCGGATTTACGCAGAAAAAGACGCGGATTAACGCGGAGATATTAGCTAGTTAAGATAAATATATCTAACCTAAAAATCTTAAAAATTTAAAATTTTAATATATCTAGGATAGGATAAGTTAACTTAGCTCTCATAGATAATCAGTGAAAATCTGCGTTCAATCCGCGCAAATCAGTGTCAGTCGTGACCCCGCCTTGTGGATATGCAACAATTAGCGGGGTTAACGCCTCTGTTACCAACCTGCGTAAAACAAATATCCAATTTCAAATATTTCCAAGGCTAAAATCACCCTGGATTTTAAAGTGATTTTTATCACGGCTAACAGTCAGTTCCCTTTCGGGAAAATGGACAGGTAATAGCTCTCTGACTTTTTCTGCGATAGCTTCATAGATTTCCTGCCGCACGGAATCCTCTACATTTTCCAATGTAGCCATAGATACATCAATAGTATAACCCCGTCCTAATTCAGAGCCAAAACCGGGCGTAAAGACCGCGCCAATATTAAAAAGCCCGTCTGCTTCCGGGTTTGCCGTCTCTCCCCTGGCAGGGCGCACAGGATGCAATGGGTATCTGTCCCCGTACAAATCTTCTATGTAGTGATCGACCTCATAAAACATCTTTTCCATGCGATTATCAAACTCTGTCATTCTTGGATGGTACATAATTACCTTGTAATCCTAATATTGTCAAACCATACGGTAATGCCGTCCATGTTTGAATGTTCCGCGACAAATTGAAGGGTGCTGACACTTTGCCATGAAAATTCACCCTGCGGAGATAAGAATTGTTGTGTCGAATTAATCCATGCACCATGTTCCCTCATATCTGAAAGCGGTATTCGGATTTTATGCCAATTACCGTCTACGGGAAGAATGTTTTGGTTTATCGTATAACGCATTCGCCACGGCATGGAAGAAGCGTCTTCAGGATTTAAAAAACGGACATCAAAATTGGCAGGCCTTGATGCGCGGGCATAAAATTCAAGAACATAATTTCTTGATACAAGATAGCTTAAATCCGCGTTGCTTGTAAAATCAAAAGAGAATGTATTGTACTGAGGTGCGTTTCCCCAGCGAATAGCAAATTCTCCTTCTGCGGTATTTGTATCATATAAGCTAAAATCATTTTCTCCCCAAAATGTGGCAGTAACTAACTGGCGGTTTGGATAATCATCATAAATAGTAATATCCGTTCTTAGTTGTTCCTGCCTGCGTACTCTTTGTGCCGGAGGCGTAAAGCCCAAAGCTCTTACAACATCCACATTTAAATCGGAATTAAAATCCCCTGCTCTTTCTGTTTTAAATATTCCAAAGCCGCCGTAATAATCCCAGGCAGTCCATGCAATATTCCTGTTGTTTAACGCGTTAACAACAAATTGATACCATCTAACCCTGTCTTCATTATTGGCATTTGGAATATAGACACCGAATTCACCGCAAAAAACCGGAACATTGCGTTCTCTAGAAAATGCAACCACTCTGTCTAAAGTTGAATATAAAGTTTGCGAAGAAGAAGCGCGCTCGTAATCATTTCCAAGAGCGCCTTGAGCCCATGTGCCTTTTAAATTTTCCGGAACTTCGGGCATTCTTGCACTGTTGTAAGGAAATGGAACACCTGCCAATGCCGCCATAGACGGCTCACCCCAAGCTGCTCCCTGATGCGTAAAAATATGGGGATCGTAAAAATGAAAAGTATAAATTAAATGCGGATCCGTATAACGCGGAAGAGCGGAAAGTTTCCCAATGGAATTGTAATCTGTTCCTCCGACAATTATTTTTCTGTTCGCATCTATGCCTCTTATGGCGTAAATTGCCATTCCTTGAACTTCGCCCCACCGCCTGTCAGAAATTCCATGCGGCTCGTTTAAGATTTCATAAATAACATAAGGACTGCGGTTTCTGTAACGGCGCGCAATTTGTGTCCAAACGGGGAGCAGAATTTTATCAATATCGGAAGGGGTATGCAAAACAGGATCAAAAGAATGATTGTCAATAATAATATACAGCTCATGTTTTTCCGCCCAATCAACTGCCGTATCAAGGAACTTAAATAAAAGGGGATCGATTGTGTAATTTGGAGCGCCGCTTGTCATACTGTGAAATTTTACAGGCAAGCGAATAACATCAGCGCCAAGGCTTTTTACATTGATAAAATCCTGTTCGTCATACTTTGTAAAATTGATGCTCTGCGCGCTGTTTGCCTCGAACCATGCGGAAAAATTAACCCCTTTGGAAAAAGGCGCGGTTTGTAAAACACCGTTCACAGGACCATCCTCCTGAGGCATACTTATATTTCTTTCCGTAGAATTGCAGGAAATTAATACCGCAGTACAAATTAATATAATTTTTATTATTCTCATACAATATATAATAGCATACTTATTAAAAATATGTTAGAGTAAAATTATGCCGCAAAAAATGCATGATACAGCCCAAAAAGCCAAAAGAGCACTGCTTGTAAGTTTGAACAAAGATGCCTCCCGTGAATTGCAGGGGCTTGCAGAAACTTTAGGGCTTAATATCGTTTCTAATGAAATAATTAATATACGCGAAAAACAGCCAAAATTTGGCATGGGAAGCGGAAAAGCTTCCGAGCTTACGGAAAAAGCAAAAGAACTTGAAGCGGATTGCATTGTGTTTGACTTTGATCTTTCTCCTTCACAACAGCGCAATTGGGAAGACCTTGCGGGGTTTCCTGTGCTTGACAGGCAGGAATTAATTATACAAATATTCGCTTCCCGCGCAATTACAAGAGAAGCGGATTTACAGGTACAGCTTGCCCAGCTTCATTACCGCCTGCCCCGATTAACCCACAAGTATATTGATCTTTCACAACAACGCGGCGGCAGATATGGCTCCAAAGGAAAGGGCGAAACTAAACTGGAAACAGACCGCCGCAGAATTGAACAGCAAATTCACAAACTGGAAAAAGAAATAGAGCAAGTTTCAAAACAACGGCAGGTACAGCGCAGTCAGCGCCAAAGACAAGGACTGCCTGTCTGTGCAATTGTGGGTTATACCAACGCGGGCAAGTCCAGTTTGTTAAACGCTCTTACAGGTGCGGCAGTTTTTGTAGAAGACAAGTTATTCGCAACGCTGGATGCAACAACCCGCCGCTTGCAATTGGAAGACGGAAAAACCGTACTGTTAACGGACACTGTAGGCTTTATCCGCCGCCTGCCCCACTCGCTTATCAAAGCGTTCCGCTCAACATTGGAAGAAGCTTCCCATGCGGACTTAATCCTGCATGTACTGGATGCCTCCGATAGTAACATCGATGAATATTATCAAACAACGATTACCGTTTTATCCGAACTGGGCGCAGGCGAAATTCCTGTTATCACTGTATTAAACAAGATCGATAAACTGGAAGATGCTTCGCAAACAGAAAACTTGCTATCGCGGTTTCCTGACAGTGCCGCCATTTCGGTTAAAGAAAAAATCGGACTGGACAAATTGAAAAATTATATCACAACGGGGTTACGCATAGGCGTGGTCACGCATTAACGCGGATTTATTCTCCCAAACATGATACGAGCAGGCGGCTGGCAGTAGGCTGTGAAAGCTCAGGAGGAATTCGCCTGCAGAGCCCACCTTCACTTAAATTAAGTGCACTTAATTTAAGTGAAGGCAGTTTACTCGAGCTGATTTACGAGCGTTTTTTCACAGGTCTCTTCCGGCGAGGAATTCCTGAAATGCTTCCACAGCCCCCCTGCCAGCCGCCTGCTTGTGCCATTTTTGTTGCATATTCATTACTATCACAGAGGAAGAACTACGCTTGAATTCTTCCTCTGTTAAGCGTTTTTAATAAATTTCAAAGTCGAAAATCTTTAGGGTGGATCTTCCGCCGTAACTATTTGCATTATTGACACCAAACAAACCAGCAGCAAAATCTCCAAAACCACCTGCGCGATCTCTTGTATCCAGTCTAATTACAAAACTAGTAATATTATCTCTGTTGAATGGCGGATTCGTGCTATTCCACGATCTTATGTTGGAAAAAGATATGTCAACTACATTATTATTCCTTGGTCTAAAAGTTGAGGGTCCATAAAAATGATTTTCGCCATTTGTTGTAGTCCTAAAATATATTGTCCATTCGAGTCTTCCTACGGCTAGCACTTTAAATCTTATTCCATTTGCTGTTTTAAACCTTTGGATAAAGGTATCATCGTTCAAAGTAAAAGAACCGTTTCGCCATTCATTTGAAGGAAAAGAAACATTCCCATATTCATTTGCAGTTCCAAGATTCACTTCAAAGATTAAAACATCTTTTCGCTGTCTTTGTACAGTTTCCTGACCTATTGAAAAATTAGCAGTTACCGCCGCTCGTGCTGCTTCGTTGGCTCCGCTAACACTAGTAGTCCAGTTAACAGGCAAGCCTGCCGCTGCTGCTACTTGCATTGCCGCTTGTCTTGCTTCTTCTTGCGCTTGTCTTATAGCTGCCTGCCTTTCCTCTTCCTGCCTTATAGCCGCCTGTCTTTCTTCTTCCGCAGCCCGTCGTCTTGCTTCTTCCTGTCTTCTGGCTTCTTCCAGTTCTCTTAATTCGGCGGCAGTAGCTCTTGTCCAAATAGGACCGCGTTTAAGATAAGTTCCAGCAACTCTGTTTTGGTTTACATAGAAATTAGCAAAAGCTTCTCCAAAATTACTACTTACAAGATAATCATTCATATTTGCAGGAAGGGTAATATTAGTCAAATTTTGCCAAGAAAAAACAGATATTCCAAGCCCCCTAGAAGTTATGACTAAAGTTTCGATTGGATTGTTTACAAAGGCTTCTTCGCCTACACTTGTAACGGTATTAGGGATTGTTAATGATCGTATTTGATTTCCACCAAAAGCCACCCTATCAATTGTTTGAATAGATGCAGGAAGATTAAGTTCGGTAATTTGGTTTCTGTAAAAGGCACCATCTCCTATAGTTCTAAGACCGCTTCCAAAGGTTACTCTTCTTATAGAAGAGTTTTCAAATGCTCTAGCTCCAATACTTGTTACCGAGTTAGGGATAACAATTTCAGTTAAACCTGTACCAGCGAATGCATAGCTTCCTATAGTTCTTATACTGTTTTCCAATGTAACTCTTGTAAGATTAGGATTTCCCGCAAAAGCTCCTGAGCTATACCTATTAATAGGTACAGATTCAATTGTGATTACCGTATTAGGAATAACCACACTTGTAAGTCCTTTCCTATAAAATGCCTCATTCCCTATACCCGTAACCCTAAGCCCGTAGAGGGTTTGAGGAATTACGACATCTCTCACACTGCCATTATAACCTATAATGGTAATGGTATTGTCGGGATTTTGTCTTACCTCAAAATCACTCTCGCTTTGCGCCCATAACGGGGCTGCCATTATTATCGCAATAATGGCAATTGTTAAAATTGTCTTTTTCATAAATGCTCCTAGATATAATTTTTTTATGGAATATAAATTCCTAATTCGCCACTGCCCACACAAATAATCCGCTAATCACCGCTGTCGCCGGTATTCCAATCAGAGTAAAAGGTGCAGTTGCTCAGGCTAAAGCCTTCGCACAAATTAAATCTGAGATTACGGTTACTGTGCACCTCGCCGTTCTAAGTTTTCCATCTACACTGCTCCACGCAGTGCATAGCTTGGCGTTCCAAAATCTTAACCTTTGCTCGGATCTCCCCGATAAGGCTGACTGCCGACTGTAAGTCTCGGACATTGCTTGTAGCTGTGCTTGTAAGTTCTGCAGTAAGGTCTCTTGCTCGGTTATTCTGCTCTCGTAATCGGCTATTAATGTCTCGCTCTCGTTCAAGCTCTCCCTCAAGTTGTCTAATAATTTCTGCTGCTCCTCGGTGTTGGCTATCGTATCGAGTATCAAGTCTTCTAGCTGCTGCAGATCGCTGTCCACCGATGAAAAATCCTGTGCAAAT
>Ga0099364_10003294_pt1 | contig 25087 bp, 22 predicted proteins | sample TergutTh196P3_FD_73070 | JGI IMG/M metagenome (GOLD analysis project Ga0099364, IMG submission 73070) | Microcerotermes parvus P3 segment gut microbial communities from Pointe-Noire, Republic of the Congo - Th196 P3 | ecosystem: Host-associated > Arthropoda: Insects > Digestive system > Gut ...
GTCATCTCTATGTTTCTGCTTTTGAAGAAATCTTCGCACTGCACAAGCGAAAACGGTTCCAGATACATTCTGCCGGTGATACGGTTATGCAGTCCGCCTCTGTTTCTGAAAAGCTTCTTCGTTATCCATGATGTGGCGGAGCCGCAACCGATAAACAGGATTTCCGGGTCTGTCGCTGCCCAACCGTTCCAAAAATAATCAAACGCTTGCAGAAACCCCGATTCGCGTGCGTCGAGCCAAGGCATTTCATCAAAGAACACAACCTTTTTATTACCGGATTTGCTTGATATGAGAGCTTTAAGCTTTGCAAAAGCTTCGTCCCAGTTCTTTGAGGGATAGGGAACCAAGCCGCCAGAATCGATGATTGCCTTGTCGAATCTTGCAAGATTTTCAGCTTTGGATGCGTCAACTGTTCCTGTAAAATAAAAAGAGAACTTATTTTCAAAGTATTCTTTAATCAAGTATGTTTTTCCGACACGCCGGCGACCGTAGACAATAATAAGTTCCGGCCTATCGGAATCATAATATTTTTGCAATTCCAAAATCTCTGCTTTCCTACCAATGATGTCCATATGATTAGTCCCTTTCTCAATATCGGGCTAAAACATGTTTTTTTCGGTATGTTTTAGCCCGATATTTTATGAATATTGGCTGTTTCGTGGAATTAATGGGCTAAAAGTGCGCAAAAACACCATGTTTTAGCCGCTAATCCATTATACACGCACAGCACGCCAAGGTCAACAAGCAAATGCAAGCAAGCTACCTCTTGGTTACAATTCGCGTCTAACCGGGGAATGTGCATGAGACTCACCGAAAAAATGCCTGCGGGCAGAGTTTAACAAGTGTTGCACAACGTAATTACGCCTGCCATAATTGCGTTGGATTTTTTCGGATGTCAAGGCGAAAGACCGCAGGAATACATCCGTCTTTCAAGGGATTTCAACGCAGACAGGCGAAAAAAGGCAGCGCAAGGATGGTGGGTGGAATTGCGTTGTGCAGCACTCGTTTCCACCAGAATGAGCGCGAGAATTTACCCCCGCTCGGAGCGCGAACCCCGCTTGGCTTTTTTCGGTGAGGATTATGTGCCTTTCACGGTTAGCCGTGATCAGTAACTACCATTACCATCATATGATTGGGGAAGATTTGTTATAAAAAATCTTTGCATTGAATTTTTGGATTGACGGCAGGTATAATGAAACCATCCTGAAAGGGTGACGGGCGGCCGCTGTCAAAAATTTATGAAGGTGGTTTTCATTATGAAAGAAACAGAGAACCGGCTCACAGAGTGGGCCATAAACAAAATTAAGACCGAATATCCCGACGATGTTGCACTGCTCGTCGCAGTACCGGGTTCGTCGGTGAATGGCGACGGTCACGGCGAAGCCTTCGGTTACTTCGTCCCCGCCACGGAGCGCGGTAATGAACTGACACAGACATTTATCATCGGGGACGTCGGCAGCGACCTCTACCCTCGCTCGTGGGAACGCTGCGAACGAACGGCAAATCTCGAAGACTGGGCGACCTTCTGCCTTGGTAACGGTAAGATTCTCTACAGCCGATCCGAAGAGGACGAGAAACGTTTCGAGTCAATCAGGCAAAAGCTCATCACCAATCTAAATGATCCAGCGTTCATTTATAAGAAAGCCTTGGAACGACTGGACAGCGCGATGGATATGTTCCGCACGATGATGTTTGAAGACAGACTGTACAAAGTTCGGGGATTGGCGGGGTTTATCCACTATTATCTCGCAATGGGAGTCGCTTATCTCAACAACACCTATGTCGGCGACAGCGGTTGGCACAAAGGAATGCTTCCCATGTACTCGAAATGGAACAAACTCCCCAAGTGCTTCTTGGAATACTATAGATCGATTATAGAGGCTAAAACACTCGGCGAATTAAGGAGCCTCTCGCATCTGCTCATCGCGTCGGCGCGGCAATTCATTGCCGAATACAAACCGCAGAGCGCCCACGCAGGCGAGCCACCGGACTATCAGGGATTGGCGGAATGGTATCAAGAACTCAGAACAACATGGAACAGAATCTACTACTATTGCAAGAACAACGATAGCGATGCGGTGTTTATTGATGCTTGCAGCCTGCAAAACGAACTGAGCATAATAAGCGAGGAGTTTGACTTGTTTTACTCATTCAACGTGGAAGAGCAGTTCGGCTTCAGCGAAATGGATTTGCTAGGCGTTTTCGACGCGCATGACCTTGAACCGCTTTCCAAGCGCGCCGCAGAATTAGAGAAAGTTATCGTTGCGGCAATCGAGAAACAAAACATCAAAATACGGCGCTACGATACGTTAGAAGCGTTTCTGGCCGACGCGAAATAACGGTCAAACCGGGAAGGAGAGGCGGATGAAATATCGAAACGCTTCGGAGATTCTGCCTGACGATTTATTAAAGGAACTCCAAAAATACGCCCCGGGCGAAATTCTCTATGTCCCTTCCGACAAGGTAAGGAAAAAATGGGGCGCCGATACCGGTGCGCGGCGTTTCTACGAACAGAGAAATGAGGAAATCAGGCAAAAATACTTCGACCAGAGGGTAACGATAGACATACTCTGCGAGGAATACAGCCTTTCAAACGAAACTGTACGGAAAATCCTGTATCGTTAGCCATGCAGTTTTGCAAGCCACCCCTGCCTTTGTAAAAACCAAAGGCAGGTCTTTATACGATTTTATAATTATATAAAACTTCCAAAAAATCATTGACACACGTAATATCACGTGTTACATTAGTTTCAGGAGGTGAGGGAATGACAGCAAAAGAGCTAAAGCGGAAACTGAAAGCTGACGGGTGGATAATAACGCAAGGAGGCAGGCACGAACTGGCAACCCACCCAAACAAGCCTGGAGTGCAAGTTCCCATCCACCGACACACAGGCGACATTCCCACTGGAACCCTGACCAAGATTCTAAAGGACACGGAGCTAAAATAAACCCCACCCTTTGGGATACAATATAAAACGAGGTGAAAAACATGACATATGTTTATCCAGTTATCCTTTTTCCCGACGATGGCAAAGTTGGTGTCACCGTACCCGATTTGCCAGGCTGTCATACATTTGGCAATGATATTGCCGACGCACTTTTTATGGCAAAGGACGCAATAGAAATGTGGTTGTGGAACGCTGAAAACGAATCCTTGCCGATTCCCCCACCATCCGATGCTTTACATTGCGAACCATCCGAAACGCTTACGCTGATAGCTGCCGACACAGACGAATATCGCAAAGCAAATGACACGCGGGCAGTTAAGAAAACCCTCTCCATTCCCGCATGGCTAAATAGCCAAGCCGAAAAAGCAAACGCACCGTTTTCACAAATACTACAGCAAGGGCTAAAAGAGTATCTTCGAGTAACTGTAAACTGAAACGTCAGAGTACGCAATACTTTTCCCCATTGGGTATAAAGAACCTTGACATTACACTAGGAGAAGACGGTTTTCTATGTGCCGTTTCCCAAAGACTGCTCTTAAAGTTTTCGATGTAGTTTCTGGATAAATAAATCCATGCAAAGGTTTGATGATAAACCGATGCATGGATTTGTAGCATAAAAAATATTCAACTTATTGCACACAGGCACACAGCAATATATACTTTCCTCGTAATTCAAACTTTTTGAATCATCAGAAAAATCTATATCTTCCATTAACCCAATAACCGCTGTCATTTCATTTTTATGCAAGGTTGAGTCTGTCATTCGATAAATCGTGCTATAAATCGTGTAAAAATCGTGTACGGGTGTTCTTCGTTGTGCTAGAAGCATTGCGGTTATTGGGTTTTTGAAAAATTGGTGGACTCGAAGAGGATCGAACTCTCGACCTCCGCATTGCGAACGCGGCGCTCTCCCAGCTGAGCTACGAGCCCTTGGCGCTGTGATCATGCTATGCCCTCTTGATAAATCTGAGGTGCGATACCTTATGTATTTTAACAGATATTTTGAAAATGTAAAGAGTATTTTTTTGGTGTTTTTATTTTATTTCGATTTTTATTTCGAGACGCGACAAACGCATCCCTACGCAAACCCTGCGTTGTCCGATGCCAAAAGCATGACGCTCGCGATGCTGAGAATCGAGAGATATAAGTATCTTATGCAAACCCATACTATTGCGCAAAATCTTTGTATAACCCCGCGCAACTCTCAATTCTCAATTCTCAACTTTCAACTCTCATCTTGCCTACTCGTCGTCGTCTTCATCGTCCTCGTCTTCGTCGTCGAAATCCAGTTCAAACACCTCGCCGCAAGCACTGCAGGTCGCAGTTTCGGCGGACAGGTCGGACTCGTCGAGTTCAATTTCCGCCCCGCATTTCGGACATTCGACGTCAAGAGAGAAGTCGCCGCCTCTGCAGAATATGCAGTTGCACTCGTCGTCGTCTTCGTCATCGTCGTCGTCGAAACCGCCGAAGAAGTAGCGGTCATCATCGTCGTCATCGTCTTTGTTGCTAAGCAGCATCTCTTCGACATCTGCCAAATCATCCGACAGCGCGTCAAGCTCCTCGCCAATGTCAAGCGCATTTTCGCTCAGTTCCTCAATCTCTTCCGCCATGGCCGAGAGCGTGTCGATTATGTTTGAAAACAGTTTTCCTTCTTTTGATTCGTCATCGAACCCCATCCCCTCGGAAAGCCCTTTCAAATATGCGACTTTTTCTTTTAGTGACATGATAAAACCTCCAAATAATATGGACTAGATTAACCTTTTGAGCGCTCGAGATATTCGCCCGATCTGGTATCTATCCTAATTTTCTCCCCTTCGCTAATAAAGAGCGGAACCTTGACCTCCGCACCTGTCTCGAGCGTTGCCGGCTTCATAACATTGGTCGCGGTGTCGCCCTTGAATCCGGGATCGGTGGTGGTGACGGTCAGATCTACGAAGTTGGGTGGCTCGACGCTAAAGACCTTGCCTTTATAAGATTGAATTATGCAGTTCGTATTTTCCTTGACGAACTTGAAGCTCTCGCCCAGAAGACTGCCGTCGATGGGGTCAAGCTCGTATGTTTCAAGGTTCATAAAGTAGTACAAGTCCCCGTCGTTGTAGCTGTATTCCATTTCGCGCCGCTCGACGGTGGCGTTCTCGAACTTGTCCGACGGGCTGAAAGATGTCTCGACCACCCCTCCGGTTATGACGTTCTTGATTTTCGTGCGAACAAATGCGGCGCCCTTTCCGGGCTTAACATGCTGGAACTCGACCACTTGCATGACTTTTCCATCCCATTCAAAGGTGACGCCGTTCCTAAAATCGCCTGCAGATATCATATATGCTCCTCCCAATGATCCTATCTGAAATGTATTCTACCGCATTTTAACCGACAATGCAAGAAAAATCATATAACAATCAGTTTCTTTGTAAGGTTGGTTATGTTTTCGCATCCGTTTTCTGTGACGTATAGGACATCCTCGATTCTTACGCCGTAGCGTCCCGGCAGATAGATGCCCGGTTCTGCGGAGATGACAGCACCCGCCTGCAGAATGTCTTTTGAAGTTTTTGCCGCTCTCGGCGCTTCATGTACCTCAATCCCAAGGCCGTGACCGAAACCATGCCCAAAATACTCGCCGTAGCCTGCCGCTTCTATTACATCCCGCGCTGCGGCATCAACTGCGCTACCCTTGACACCCGCGCGCACCGCCTTAATTCCGGCCTCTTGGGCTTTTAGAACGGTGTCGTACACTCTGACCATCTCTTCGTCGGGCTTTCCGACGCACAGCGTTCTGGTCGTATCGCTGCACCAGCCATTTAGCCGAACGCCAAAATCGATTGTCAGAAACCCCTTGCCGATTTTGACATCTCCCGGGACGCCGTGAGGCATACTCGATTTTTTCCCGGAAACGGCTATCGTGTCAAATGATTTGTCATCGGCGCCGTTTTTCATGAACCGATACAGAAGCTCTGCGGCAAGCTCTTTTTCGGTTATGTTTGTGCTGATAAGCGGTAGAATCTCCTCAAATGATTTTTCAGCGACACGCTGAGCTTTCTTTAGGTTTTCAAGATCGCCTAGAGACTTTTTCATGCGAAGACCGCTAATCAATTTTTGCGCGCGGACCGGCTTGATTTTAAGTTTCCTTCTCCAATCGAGGTATTCTAAATATGTCAATGCGCTTTCTTCTAATCCGACAGAAATGATTCCATATTCGGCGAGGATGGTCTTTATCTGCTTATTGTATGGCTCATCATCAGTCGTCTTATACACGCTTGCATCCGTGATTGCGGCGCAGGCGGCTTCATAGTAACGCGAATCGGTGTAAAACCACGCGCCGCGCCCAGTCACCAACAGCGCTCCCGCACTGGACTGAAACCCCGTTGCGAATAGCCTGTTTGTTGGGCTAGTAACAAGCATCGCATCGAGCTTCCACTCCAAAAGCGCCTTCCGTATCCTCTCAATATTGCTCTCCACAGCTCCGCCACCTCTCAGATTTCAACTCTCAACTTTCAACTTTCAACTCTCAATTTTCAACTTTCAACTCTCAAACTCTCAACTTTCCTATTCGCGCACACAGCGCGGAATGGCAACTCAATTACGAATCTTAAAAACAGCAGCGGGTTTTTCAAACTAAGCGGCCTCACGATCATGGACAAAACGCCGGCGCGGTTTGCGGCCAGAGTATCAGTAAAAATCTGATCGCCTAAAAACGCTGTCTCACCGGGAGAGAAGTTTTCTGACTTCATTGCTTGCAACAGGCTGTCCGGAGAGGGTTTTCGAGCTTCTTTAATATAATCGAGCGCCAAAGACTTCGCAAAAACGTCAACCCTGTCTTTGCGTCTGCTGTTTGAAATAAAGAATAAACTTATACCGCCGGCTTTCATGTCCGCGACCCATTGTGCCGAAACTTCGCTCGGAGCATGTTCGCTGTACTTCGCAAGAGTGTTGTCCAAATCGAGCATCAAGAACCTGATTCCCTTGTTTGTAAGGAATTCATGCGTAATTTCCGTAAAATCCCGAAATGCATATCGTGGGACAAGTGAACTGCTCATTCTCATATTAGTACCTTGCAGACAATCGGAGCAAATAAAAACAAGAAAACTCCCTCGTCCTATCCCCGTATTCTGACTCCTGACTTCTGACTCCTTGCGCTCCGCAGAGCGCATTAGTCGTATAGCGGATATTTCTCGCACAGGAGGTCAACTTCGGCGCGGATATATCCCGCTTTTGCATCGCAGTCCGTCGCGGCGAGATAGATGAGTTCGGCTATTTTTTGCATGTCGCTCTCTTGGAAGCCGCGGCTAGTAACGGCGGACGTTCCCAAACGAATTCCGCTTGTCAGCGCGGGCGGCTGCGGGTCATACGGTATCTTGTTCTTGTTGACAGTGATATATACAGTGTCGAGCTTGCGCTCCATATCGCGCCCTGTCGTATTAAAGCTGCGCAAATCGACTAGCATTAGATGATTGTCCGTCCCGCCGGAGACCAACTGGAACCCGCTTTTGATAAGAGCCTCAGACAGCGCCTTGGCATTTTTCCTAATCATGCGCTGATAATCCTTGAACTCCGGTCTCAGGGCTTCGCCGAAAGCAACCGCTTTTGCCGCTATGATATGCATTAGCGGACCGCCTTGAGCGCCCGGGAAGACTGCGGAATCAATCTTCTTTGCAAGCTCTTCATTATTAGTCAATATGAAACCGCCGCGCGGGCCTCGCAATGTCTTATGCGTCGTGCTCGTCACGACATCGGCATAAGGAAGCGGATTCGGATGTTCGCCCGCCGCAACTAGTCCGCTGATATGCGCCATATCTGCCATGAGATATGCGCCGACCTCTTTTGAGATATCCGAGAAGCGCTTAAAATCAATGGTTCTCGGATATGCCGACGCACCGACAATAATCATTTTCGGCTTATGTTCCTTTGCCAGCCGCAAAACCTCGTCGTAATCGATGACATGCGTGTCTGGAGTAACGCCGTAGGGAATGATTTTGTAATACTTCCCGGAGAAGTTCATTGCATTGCCGTGCGTGAGATGCCCGCCATGGTCGAGGTTCATGCCAAGCACAGTGTCGCCCGGTTCGCACAGCGCCATGTACGCCGCGTAGTTCGCTGACGCGCCTGAATGCGACTGCACATTGGCAAATTTTGCGCCGAAAAGCTCACATGCCCGCTCAATCGCGATTGACTCTGCGACATCGACCTCCTCACAGCCGCCATAATAACGGCGGCCGGGATATCCTTCCGCATACTTGTTTGTAAGAACGGAACCCGCTGCCGCTAAAACAGCCTCGCTGACAAAATTTTCCGATGCGATAAGCTCAATATGCCTGCGCTGCCGCGCAAACTCCTTTTCAATCGCATCTCCGACTTTTGGATCTTGCTTTGTAATCAACGCCATAAATTCTCTAATCACTGATTTCTCTCCATTTTTCTAAGAATATTCGCCATTATACAGAAAAAGCACGCTCTTTTCAACCGATTTTATTTTTTCAATGAAAAAAGTTAAACCGCATGGTATAATCAATATGAAACGCAATGCACTAAACTCCCACATTTTGAAGCCACTTGCCACATGTTACTTGTCACTTGTTACTTGTTACTTGTTACTTGTTACTTGTTACTTGTTACTTGTTACTTGCTAATCATTCATTTGCGGCACGTCCGCGTTAGGAGTAAAATATGTCTGATGTTTTAGAGATAATACGACTTTTAGAAGAATGCTATCCCGAGCCGATTTGTGCGCTTGAGTATAGCAAGGATTATGAACTGCTGTTCTCCGCTCGTCTTGCGGCGCAGTGTACGGATGCGCGCGTGAACACGATTACGCCAACATTGTTTGAGCGCTACCCGAATCTTGAGATGCTTGCAAGCGCCGATATATCCGAGCTTGAGGGCATAATTCATTCTTGCGGCTTTTTCAGAGCAAAAGCGCGGGATATCGTTGCGGCGGCGGCTATGCTGCTTTCAGAGTTTGGCGGGAAGGTGCCGGATACTATGGAGGAGTTGCTTCGACTGCCCGGAGTTGGGCGGAAAACCGCAAATCTCATGCTTGGAGATATACACAAGAAACCCGCGGTCGTGGTCGATACGCATTGTATCAGGCTCTCAAACCGCATTGGTCTTGTTAACACAAAAGTTCCCGAAAAAATCGAGACGATACTGCGTGAAATCCTGCCGCCCGAAAAGTCGTCCGATTTCTGCCACCGCCTAGTGCTGCACGGCCGAGCGGTCTGCACAGCAAGAAACCCCAATTGCAAAGAATGCTGTATAGTCGGGCTTTGCAAAACAGGGAGCGAGGCGAGTTAGGAGTTAGGAGTTAGGAGTTAGGGGTCAGGGGTCAGGGATCAGGGATCAGGGATCAGGGGTCAGCGATTTGCTGTTACCTGTTACCTGTTACCTGTTACTTGTTACTTGTTACTTGCCAGTCTGAGCTGCCCAAATTTGTACATTGTACATTGTACATTAGTAATTGGTGGTCACAGTATAAAGTCCTCTTCAGTCACTCCTGACGAGTCGAGGCTTGGTAATACAGGCGGGACGCGCTTGATTGGGTCATAGCGGAACGAGCCGCAAAAGCCGCTTCCATACATGATGCCATGTTTTACACAGGCAAATTCATCTCTTCCCAAAGCCGTGCCACGACGGCAATACGAACAGCTAGGCTCAATTAACGGATCAAATAACACAGTCCTACCCCCAACTCCAAACTCCTACCCCAGCAGCTCCGTTCCGTCTGGGAGGACAAATGCCGACGGGTCTGCTTCCCCGACAGCGCATTCCCCGGCAATCATGCTGTAAACAAGCGCGCCGGTTTCGTCATACTCTTCCGCTCCTATGACAAGTCCGAGCTCTATTGAAACATAGTATTCCTTCGTATATCCAAGCAGAGGGGAAAGATACTTGACATATATACAATCTTCGCCGTTGAACTCGATATATCCCGCTTCGATTATATCATTTACATCGAGATCCAAAATATCCTCATAAGTAACAAGCATCTGCCATTCGTCGGCAGCCCTGTAGCCGGCGGCGGAATCGATTATGCCTATATAGGGAACCCTGTCCCCCCTATACCATATATAAAGCGTATCCACTGCAGCTATGATTCGTTTTTCATCGCCGGTCGGCAGCGCAACACGCAGGGAAGTCACTCCGCCGGCAACATTGACGCTGAAATTATACGCCGCCTGCCCGTCTTCCCAAAAAATCTCGACAGCGACATCGCGGGAATATGTATCAGGGCGGGACAGTGTTTGCGCTACCACAGCCTGAATCGTTTCCCGCGTTATCTCGACTCGATTGAGCGCGTCCTGCTCGGCTTCGCCGGATGGGTCCGACGTTGGCGTTTGCATGTCGGGCAGCGGTATCGGGTCGTTATCGCGCCTTAGATACGACGTCAGCAACATCACTCCGATGACTGCCGCAATAAAGAGTATGCCAAAAACTGTTATGCCAAGTATCCGTTTAACGCTCATTTCTTCCACTTGCCTTTTGACACGATTATAACAATGATTGCCGCAATCACCAGGGCTGCTACCAGTATGAGCGCTCTAACCTCATCGCTTGTAGCGACGACGACCGCCACAAGCCCCAGAAACCCACTGATAACGTACAAAATGACGACTGCCTGTTTCTGGCTCAGACCCAAGTCAATCAAACGATGGTGGAAGTGACCGCGATCGGGAGACATGGGGTTCTTTCCCTTTAGCAACCTCCGTAGAAATGCGAAAGAAGTATCGAACAACGGAAGCGCAAGCACCAAAAACGGCGCGGCGAACGACACAACGGCGTAGAATTTGAACAGACCGAGAATCGACATGGTAGCCAGTATATACCCAAGCAACAGGGCGCCGGTATCTCCCATGAATATTTTCGCAGGATTGAAATTATATGGCAAGAACCCAAGACATGCACCGGCGAGTGCAGCCATTATCAACGCGACATTCGGGTCTGAAATCATCAGGGAAATCACAAGCATAACGACTGCGGAAATTATTGAGACGCCAACCGCCAAGCCGTCGAGCCCATCAATTAGATTCACGGAGTTTGTTATTGCAACAATCCAAATTACAGTTATCGGTATTGAAAACGAACTCAGTAATATGTACTTCGCGTCGCTGAAAACTATCGGATTTGAAAACGCTACGATTACTACGCCGTGCCAAACCGCAATAAGCGCCGCAATTATCTGGACAAGGAACTTTACGAGCGCGGGGAGCGGAATGATATCGTCAATTACTCCGATAATTATAATCACAACCGCGCCCAACAGAATCCCTTGAATCTGCTGCGTGATATCCGCAAGCAACAGAACGCTGACCAAGAAGCCTATTAAAATCGCCAATCCGCCAAGCCTTGGTATCGGTTCCTTGTGTATCCGTCGCGAGTCTTTTGGGACATCAATTGCCCCCACGCGATGCGCGAACCATTTTACAGCGGGCGTCACGGCAAAGCTCAGCACAAGCGCCAAGGCGACCGCAAGCCCCAGTTTTGCATACATTGGCATATGTCAACCTCTTAATTCAATGTAGATATTCAGTCCATCAGGTTAAAAGACATGTTCAATAAAACCTATTTTCTTATACACTTTTCTTAGTGTTTTGCCCGCTGTCCTCGACGCTTTTTCTGCGCCTTTGCTATAGATGCTTTCCAGATACGCTTTGTCCGCTATCAATCTTTGGGCTTCCTCGCGGATGGGACGGAGGGTTTCCACAACGGCTTCTCCCGTGCTTTGTTTGAGCGCACCGTAACCTTGACCTCTAAACTCGGTTTCTATATCATCCAAGCTCTTCGAGGTACATGCGGAGTATATTTGCATCAGGTTTGAGACACCCGGCTTGTTTGCGGGATCATATCTCACGCTCGTTTCGCTGTCGGTCACCGCACGCTTGAATGCGCGCAGAATGGTTTCCGGACTGTCGAGCAGAAGAACGCAGCCGCCGTCCGCAATTTCGGATTTTGACATCTTGTTTATCGGCGTCTGCAAATCCATTATCCTCGCTCCAACCTGCGGAATATATGGTTCAGGCAGCTTGAACACATCGCCGTATATCCCGTTGAAACGGACAGCAATATCGCGCGTAAGCTCTATGTGCTGCTTCTGATCGCCTCCGACCGGAACCAAATCTGCCTGATATATCAGTATATCCGCCGCCATCAATGCGGGATATGTGAACAGCCCCGCGTTAATGTTATCCGTGCTTTTGTTGGATTTGTCTTTGAATTGCGTCATGCGGGACAACTCGCCGAACATCGTATAACAATTGAGTACCCAACTGAGCTGCGCATGAGCGGGAACGTGGCTCTGAATAAACAGCGTATTTTTATCCGGATCGATTCCGCAAGCGATATACTGCGCGAGTTGCGCGATCGTTCTTTTGCGAAGCTCCGCAGGCTCCTGCCGAGCCGTTATAGCGTGCATATCGACAATAGCGTAGTAACAGTCATACACCTCCGAAAGCGCCGCCCAGTTCTTGAGCGCCCCAAGATAATTGCCAAGCATCAATTCCCCACTTGGCTGTATACCGGAAAGGATCACCTTTTTGTCTTCCATGATTTTTACCCCTAACTCCCAACGCGCTCTGCAGAGCGCAATTGATAATTGATAGTTGATAGTTGAGAATTGAGAATGAAGAGCCGTTTCTCGTCCTAATTATCAGTTTTCAATTCTCCATTTTCAATTGTACCTTAACGACCGGCATTATCTTGTTATTAATTTCCGTTGTTGATCGTTAAGGTACTGTAACTCCCAGCTCCTCCGCGAGGGCGCGGAACGCGGGGGTTGAGTTTTCTATCGTTGTTTTCGCGACACAGTATGCAATCCTGACATATCCCGGGCAAGCGAACGACGTGCCGGGGACGAGGAGTATGTTATGCTTCTTTGCAGCGGCGGCGAACTCCTTGTCGCAACCGGGCGTTTTCACCCACATGTAAAACGCGCCCTGCGGGAAAACCGGCTCGAAACCGCAATCCGTGAGAACCTTATACAGCAGTTTCCTGTTCCCGTCATAAGCGGCGACATCGGTTTGCTCGCCTAAGCATCTGGCGACGACTTTTTGTATGAGCGACGGGGCGTTGACATAGCCGAGTATGCGCGTGGCAATGCCCGCCGCGTCGAAAATGAGATCATAGTCGTCAAGCTCGCTTGGGATCACGATATATCCGATACGCTCTCCCGAAAGCGACAGCGATTTTGACCATGAATAGCAAACGATTGTGTTGTCATAATATTTTGTCAGAAATGGAACCTCGGCGCCGTCGTATGCCAGCTCGCGGTATGGCTCGTCTGACACTATATATATCGGCGCGCCATACTCGCTCGCTTTTTCGTTTAACACGGCAGCGAGGCTTTTTATAGTCTCCTCGGAATATATCACTCCCGAGGGATTGTTCGGAGAATTGAGTATGATCGCCTTTGTCTTCGGCGTTATGGCTTTTCGCAAAGCATCAAAGTCGGGCTGGAAATCATCGCTGTTAGCGGGAACGACGACAAGGTTTCCGTCATAATTGCTCACGTAGTTCCCATACTCGACAAAATATGGCGATATTGCAATAACCTCGTCGCCGGGGTTGAGCAGCGTCTTGAAAACTACATTCAAACCACCCGCCGCCCCTGCCGACATAATAATATTTTTCTCGTCAAATGATGTCCCAAACCTTGAGTTCAAAGAATCTGCGACGGCGCGGCGAACATCTGGATATCCCACATTTGACATATATCCATGCAACGCAACTGAATCTTCTTCAGCGACGATATCTACTATCGCCTTGTTTACCGCCTCGGGCGCGGGGAAGTTCGGGTTGCCGAGGCTGAAATCATAGACATTTTCGCGGCCATAGAGCGCCGCCAGCCTGTTTCCTTCCTCGAACATAGCGCGAATAACGCTGTTGTTCTGCGTAAGCTTTTTCATTTTTTCAGATATCATGTTGAACCCACCTTATTTTTCAATATTACAACCAAGTTCCATCAAATCTGTATCATACACATATTTTTTACAAATGTCTAACTTTTTTGTGTACTTGTTAATACTTACTTTTTATTGACAAGACGGCATCGTGTGGTATTATTGGTATAGTAGCTGGGAGGTATTATTGATGAGAGTGGACAAACCAGAGATTATTAAGGAAGTTCTAAGTACAATTAGAAGCGATTACGGATTTAACCATAACCGATATATCAGAGACAGCCTTGTGTTTTGGCTGATGTGTTCAGGCGTACACCTGTACAACATGAGCGATATTAAAACCGCAGACGTAAATCGCGCTGAAAAGCAAATAACCGTCAATGAAATTGTCTATAAAATCATCGATGACGATGTAATCAGGCTTATTGATGAATGGGATAAATGCGTATACGTTGAAAGCGAACGGTTCGGACCGGTCTACCTAGCTGAAGTCGAATACTTGTTCAGGCCGACGGTTGTGGACAGGCTGTTTGAAGAAAAAAGCAACAGCGGAGTGTTCATTGCGGCAATCAGAAGGATATCGGATCATTATTTCGATATAACCGGAAGACGAATCACGATGACAAGCATGGGCGTAACAATGCCCGGAGTGTTCAGCGACGTAGTTGAAGTAATCGAAATAGTGTAAGTATGAGTATTTTCAATTTAATGCGAAAAGATATACCGGTGTGCGAGTTTGACATACGGGACGTTGACGAGAACAGAGTTGCCGTTGAATTGCTCCAAGTCTTTGACGACAAGAGAATGCCGCTGGAAATGCAGCTCGAGCCAAATATGGCGCACTACCTAATCAAAAGGCTAGCTCCAACGGTCTACAGCAATCTCGGATACAACGTATTGCTGGACGGCGAGCCTTTGGCCTCAAGCTTGGAAAACATTATCGACTACACCGGGGCGCTTTCGCTAATAGATGATTTTTGGATGGCGCGAAAAGACAACAAAACAATGAAATGGAGCGAGTGCAACCTTTTCAGCAATGAAATAAGCGAAGCAGTCGCGGATTTGGCGTTTACAGGCGAGGGTACCTATGAAATAACCGAGTTTACGCGCTCCCCTGAGTTCACGACAGACGGAATGGTCAATAAGGCATGGAGACGGATAGACGGGACGACATACCTATACAAAGCAAGCCTGTCTTGGAAAGGCCAATATGGAACAGAACAGTTCTCGGAATACTATGCCTCGCAAATAGCGGAGAAACTTCAACTGAAGCATGTGAGCTATGACTTGGACGTATGGAAGGATAACCTTTGCTCGGCATGCAAGCTGTTCACATCCGAACGATACTCATACATTGCCGCCAAGAAAATATCTTTGGACCTCGACGCCTTTATACGTAGTTTGGAACGGGACAGCCGTCTATATCAGGAACTTGCCGATATTTTGCTGTTCGACGCGCTGGCAATGAACATAAGGCATCTAGGCAACTTTGGTTTTATCCAAGACAACGAAACCTTTGACATCGTCGGGCTGATGCCAATATTTGACAACGGCATGTCGCTTTTCGGCGACGTCTCCAACAAAGAGCTTGCCAATCCTGGATATCGGTCGGTGTTCTTTGCTCTCGGCGAAAGGATGTACGCAACGATAGCTCCGAAGGACATCAAAGCGATGCTAACGGATAGGCAGCGAAAGCTCGCAAAAGAAATGGTTGGATTCAAGTTCAAGAAACACAGTGAGTACAACCTTTTTGAAGACAGGCTCAAGACATTGGAATCAATCATAAACGATCGCGCACTGTTTCTAAGCAGGTAATTTGTCACTATTCATATGGTATCGCAAATCTCATAGTTTCGTCGCCCAGAGGAGCGAAGCGACGCGGCAATCCAGAAAGAAATTTGACAATCGGCGCAAAAAGGACTGGATTGCTTCGCAGCGGCTCGCAAAGACGGGGGTGCTGAATAGTTACCACGGTAATTTATATGAAAATTTTTTTCGCACAGCTTTTATGTAAACTCTTTTCCTTTCTTCTCCGCGCCGCAGGGCGGGGCGGTACGAACCTGCCCGGCCGAATCGCGTTGCGCGTCTATCCTGATTTGCTGGGAGTTCTGGGAAAAGGCGTAGCGGTTACGCTCATAACGGGCACCAACGGAAAAACCACAACATCCCGAATAATCGAGGAATGTTTTTTTCTGGGAGGAATCAGTTGCTTTTCAAACAAATCCGGAGCAAATCTCCTCACAGGAATCACCGCCGCCTTCTCGCAACATTCCACGCTCCGAGGGAAATGCCGATATCACCATGCCGTAATCGAATGTGACGAAGCCGCATTCAAGAACGTCTCGCGCTGCCTGAACATTGAGACCGTCGTCGTGACAAATGTCTTCCGCGACCAGCTCGACCGATATGGCGAAATCACGCACACGATGGACTGCATTAAAACAGGACTCATGAACTGCCACCAAGAAACTGTTCTATGCCTAAACGCCGATTGCTCCCTGACTGTTTCATTGGCGCAAGGAATGCAAAACAGAGTTGTCTATTATGGCATTGACACGTCTTTATACGAGAATGCCGCCATCGACCTGTCCGACGCGGCATATTGCATCAACTGCAACGGAAAATATATTTACGACTATGCGACTTTCGGACATCTGGGCGGTTTCAGATGCCGCGAATGCGGATACGCGCGCCCGAGGGCCGACGTCGCTGTCGAAAAAATCCACCGATTGGGCGACGAGTCTTCGGAAATAGAGCTAAGAATATTTGAAAGCATCTACCGTGCGCGCATAAACCTGCCCGGCGGGTACAATATATACAACGCAGTGTCCGCCGCCGCTGCCGCCACCGTCAAAGGCATTGCGGACGCGGCAATCGTAAACGCGCTTGACAGTTTTGAGCGCTCTTTCGGTCGCGCCGAGAAGCTAGAACTAAACGGAAGCGACATCCGCATTATGCTGGTGAAAAACCCCACAGGCTATAATCAAGTGCTGTCTTTTGTCGTAAACGCTAGTTTCGGCGCGAATCTCGTTCTGGCGCTTAATGACAGGCTGGCGGACGGCACGGACATATCGTGGATTTGGGACGTGGATTTCGAGATGCTCCATGAAATAAAAGACAATATTCGAGGGCTCTACGTATCAGGCGACCGCGCGAACGACATGGCTCTCCGCCTAAAATATGCCGGTTTTCCGGAAAGCGAAGTCCGCGTTATATTTGATTACGGCGAACTGATCTCCGAGGCTACAAAAGACGGTCTCCCCGTCTTTATCCTACCAACATATACGGCCATGCTCGACCTCCGAATGGCATTGTCAAAGCTTCTCCCGATGAAAGCATTTTACGAATAGGTGATTTCTGCTTTATGAAAGAACTAAACATCTGCCACTTGTACCCTGATATATTGAATCTCTACGGGGATCGAGGGAATATCATTGCATTCAGGCGCCGCCTTGAATGGCGCGGCATAACGGCGCGCATTGACGAAATTCCGCTCGGCGTGCCTCTTGATGCCGGCAGATATGATCTTTTCTTTATCGGCGGCGGACAGGATTTTGAACAGCAGCTTCTCTTAAAGGATCTGTCCTGCGGAAAGAGCACCGCTATAATAGATGCCATTGAATCTGGGAAAACCTTCCTTTGCATTTGCGCGGGATATCAACTGATGGGCAAATACTATAAGCCTTGGGACAGCGCGGAGATTAACTATATCGGCGCGTTGGACTTGCATACGGTCGGTCAGGCGAAGCGCATGATCGGCGACTATATGTTCGTATGCGACCCTTCCGACGGCGGATCGCGCGTGGTGGGCTTCGAGAACCATTCCGGCAAGACATATCTCGGAAAAGACGTTCGCCCGCTAGGGAAGGTTCTAAGCGGACATGGAAACAACGGAGAAGACCAAACAGAGGGCGCAAGGTATAAGAATGTTTTCTGCTCCTATGGACACGGCTCATTGCTCCCAAAAAACCCTGCGCTGTGCGATCACATTTTAACCACAGCGCTATGCGCAAAATACGGAGACCTAGAACTACCGCCACTAAACGACCATTTCGAAACCGCCGCCAACACCTATATGCAGTCGCGGTTTTAGTACCTGACGGATTCATAACGCTAACAAAAAACAAGTTATTTTAGTCCGTCAGGTGCTATCACAGCGCGAATGCGCTGTGCGCCGGAGCGAAGACGAAAATTCGCAGGCGGAATTCATTTCCGCCGTAAAGCGAATTTCGGCGTAGCGCGCGGCGTCTGGGTTGTGGGGCGGAGCCTCACGTTGGTAATGGAGCCTTGTATGACAGTTTCACTTGTGTCAGATGAAAAAATCGCCGAAACTTCCTCGAAGGGCAATCAAGAGAAGTGGCATGACAGCGCCACGGACAGTTGGTACAAGCTCGATCAGTTCGGTTATGAGGCGTTAGCGGAAACCCTGACATCTGTTCTATTAGAGAAAAGCAACATAGAAACGGACACGCCTTTTACATTCGTCAGATATCAAATGGCGAAAGTGCGCGTGCGTGGACGGGAGAGAGTTAGTTGCGTGAGCCAGAACTTTTTGCGTAAGGGTCAGTCGCTAATAACCGTCAACCGTCTGCTGTCCAGCCACCTTGGCGTCCCTTTAAGAAATAAGCTGATGAGATTGCCAAGCGACAAAAAGCGCATCGCATACTTGGCGGAAGCGACATCTGAACACACCCGTCTGACGGAGTTTTCTTCATACCTAACGCTGCTGTTTGAGGTGGATGCGTTGTTTTGCAACGATGATCGGCATTTGAACAACATCGCGGTGATTGAACAGGCGGGGTCATATAGCTATTGCCCAATCTATGATAACGGTGCGGGGCTGCTTTCAAACACGCAGCTATCGCAAATGGATATTGAGCCGAGAGCACTGACCAAAGTGTTGCGCGCCAGACCATTCAACACGACATTCACTCGCCAGATGAACTCATCCCGAGCACTTTATGGGAAACAGCTTACGATGCCGAAACTCAGCATATCGGATATCCACGAGGCACTGTCGCCGCTGTTGCCATATTATGCCGAACGTGACCGCGCAATTATCGCAGACCGCGTAACGCAGTGCATCCGAATGCGCCTTACGGCATTTTGAGTAGTGTAATCTCGCTGAAACATGTAAAAAAACGTGAAAAATAAAGACTGGCGGATATAGCAATATGAGGAAAACATTAACCGAAAAAGCCATTGCGCTACTGCTTGCATCGGAGAGCAGTAGATGAAATGGGTTGAAGCTAGTATCGTTACATTATCGAGCGGGGTTAGGTATGTTGAAGCGGAGCTGCTTCGGCACGGGGTTACAGGTTGGCAGGTTATCGACATTGAGGAGCTGCATTCTTTTCTCAGCGACAATCCAATGCAATGGGATTACATTGACGAGCGTCTGCTTATGGAGAATCCTGAATTTGTGACGATTAAGCTTTACGCTGCGGACGACGATGCGGGAATCGAAATGATCGAGGGAATCACCGAAGGGCTCAATCACTTGAAGCGCTCGCACTCGGACGTGGACTTTGGCCCGCTTGCGGTGACATTGGAACTACTAGACGATTCAAGCTGGCTCGACAACTGGAAGAAGTATTATAAACCCTTAGAAATCGGCGAAAAGCTCGTTATAAAACCCGCATGGGAGGAGTATTCCCATGCGGGCAAAATCGTCGTGAACATAGACCCCGGCCATACTTTCGGCACCGGTCAGCACGAAACCACGCGACTGTGCATCGAGGCGCTGGAGGGTTGCATCAAGCCCGGAAACACTATGCTGGACTTGGGATGCGGAAGCGGAATCCTCTCCATTGTAGGGCTCTTGCTGGGAGTTGAAAAATGCGTAGCCTTGGATGTTAACCCCGCCGCAGTCAAAATCACCCGCCAGAACGCCGACCTAAACGGCATACCCGAGGAGAAGCTTTGCATTTACATCGGTGATATCATCGACAGTGCGCATCTGCAAAAGCAGGTCAAAGCCCTCAAATATGACTGCATTGCAGCGAATATCGTCGCCGATGCGATAATCTCTTTGTCGCCGATGATAGTCGGGATGGATTGCTTAAAGCCCGATGGCGTGTTCATCGCATCGGGAATTATCAAAGGCAGGCTGCCCGAGGTCGTCTCTGCGATGACAGACGCAGGGTTCATTATTACGGAGACGAAAACCGCAGGTGAATGGGCATGCATTATCGGATGTTTAAGCGGCTCATCGCGATGATGTTTCGACGACTGTTAGGCCGAAAAAATCGCAGACTTCTCGGAGCGGTATGTAAAATACATCGTCAATGCTGAGTACCGCAGGCCACGCAAGTATATTGCCATCCTGATCTTCAGCTATGCCTTCCACTGTGTAGAACTCAACATATCTGGAGGGACCTGTATAGAGCCGCACTTGCTCCGCAGTGGCGACATGCCAAACCCTCACCTCGCTCAGCACATCAGGCAGCAAATAAATCTCATCGTCTGCCACATATAGCATATTGCCGTCTCCGTGTTGCAAACGCATATTGTTGATTTCGATGTAATATTGGACAGAATCGGATTCCTGCGGAGGTTGTACGTCGTAAAACTCCGCATGGTCTTCGGGATTTTCGCCGTCGTCATCCAACGGCAACTCGTAGTCCGTCCAATCCAAAGCGTCTGAACTATTGCTAGTCCGATCCACCGCGAACCCTGCGCTCAGTACAGCCACCAACACCGCCACAGCTATGACAATGCCCCGCGAAGGCTTTTTGAATTTAAGCACGTTTCTCACACGCGATTTTACATTGCTTTTCCCAAAGGCGAGCGTAGTCAGCAGGCCGAACTTCCCGACGGACAGATTGAGCAAAGACTCCGAATAAACGCCGCGTATATCCTCGCTCGTTTTACTCAACACGGCTTCATCGCACGACATTTCCATATCGTTTGACATGAGCATATAGGCAGCCCACATTATTGGGTTAAACCAATGCAAAGCAAACACGATAAACGCAAAGGGCTTGATTAAATAGTCGCGTCTCTTTATATGTGTATATTCGTGCGTCAAGATATGGCACTGCTGCTTCGGGTCAATCCCTGTCGGGACGTAGATCTTTGGACGTATAAATCCAAGCACAAAAGGCGTTTCGATTTTGTCCGTTTCATAAATGCTGTCTCGCACAAGCGTAGCGAAATACACGCGCCGCTTGAGCCGTATATACCCTATAACCGCGTAAATCAGCAAAGCGGCAAAACCAAACAGCCAGACGTACGCCGCTATATTGAAAAAGGCGTGAATGGGATTCATACCGCTCATCGGGCTTGCATGCTCGGCGTCCTTCGGGGCAAGGGTCGTGTTGTTTTCCTGTCCGACAGGCGCACTGCTTTCGGAGCTGATACTTATGTTGCTGTTCGCCCCGTTGATTTCCGACCCGACGGGCGGCAGGGCATTGTTGATTGCCTCGTTTATTGGTGCGTCAACGATTTTCATGCCTGCCTGAATGGCCGGAGTTTGCGAATAAACAATATCCTGCGGTATCACGAATGTCGGCGCAGGCATAAAGCTGAGACGGCTCTCAACGCTCATCGGGCACACCAAGCGGAACAGCACCACGCCCCAAAGCGCATAGGAGAATATTCTCGGCGCTTTTTTCAAAGGTATGCGCACAAGCATGACGGTTAGGGCGACAATGCTTGCCGTAATGCTCATATTCAAAATGGTAAGAAATATATATGACATTTATATTGCCGCCTTTCCGTGGAAGACATCTACGGAACATCAAATGAGCAGGCTTTCCGCACCTCTGTCTACTGAAAACTAACCACTAACCACTAGCCACTAATCATTGTTTGAATTCATTCAACCCTTCGTCACACTGTCAATCATGTCCTTAATTGTCCGTGCTTCTTCTTCGGACAGCGTTTTATCCTGCAAAAATGCCGTTACGAAAGAGGGGACGGAACCGCCGAACACCCTATTCAAAAATACTTCGGCTTCATACTTCTGCACGTCGTCACGCGATATAAGCGCTGTAACGGTGGCTTTCTCGTTTTTCATAATGCCGCGGTCGGAGAGTTTTTTAATCATTGTGTAGGTGGTTGGCTTTTTCCAGCCCAAAGCTTTCTCGCATATCCTTGTCAGCTCAGTGGAATTGACAGGCTCATGCTCCCAAACTATGCTCATAAACTTGTATTCCGCGTCAAACAGCTTTAATAAGTTATTCATAAGTCAATATGCGCTCCTCTGTAATAGTTGGTCTATTTAGACCGCCTTTAGTTTATCATAGACAACCAACCTTGTCAAGGGGGTATGGAAATTTTTTTGTAACTGTTCAGGTAGTATCGCAAATCTTACAGTTTCGTCGTTGCGAGGAGAGAAGCGACGCGGCAATCCAGAAAGAAACCTGACAATCGGTGCAAAAAGGACTGGATTGCTTCGCTGCGGCTCGCAAAGACGGGGGTGCTGAACAGTCACATTTTTTTATGCTTTTAGTGTGTTATTTCTTGCAAAAGTGCTTTTTACGATACAAGGTATCGCATGTGCCATTTGCTGATTTGCATTTTACTCCCGTCCTGATACCTCTTGCTCCAAATATAGTGCAATTTTGGAAATAAACCTATACTATTTTGTATTCGGAAGTAGGCAAAAACAGGTTGACAGCAATTATTCAAATAGTATAATGTTCTTATGTCTCGATGTTTGACGAAGCGATTAACAGTATCAATCCACCTCAATTAAATAATGCACGATTATGTAAACGGGAGGAAACCACCATGCGCGACAACATAATCATAAAATCCATGCTACGGCAGCCTATGCGCACGGCGGTGCTCGTATTGCTCATCGCCGCATCCGCGTTCGCGTTCGTGATGCGGGCGGCGGAGTATGTCATCGTGACGGACAAAATCGAAACGATCGGCGGGTTCTACCGCTCCGTCGGCGTCCTGTCAAGCGGCGATTTCATATCCGACGCGTCCGGCGGGGCAGATTTTCTGCGGGACAACCCGTACGTGAGATTCGGGGACAGAAGGCGCGGGGCGGCAGGGCTGCTGCAGGGGATGCAGAATGCGGATGTTCGGGGCATGAGCCCGCTATATCTGAGTCGGCAAATCAGCGCCGGGTACATGAACAGATACATACCCGACGCGTTCTTTTACGGCGAGCTGATAAGAAAGGAAACGTTCCCTGCCGATGACGCCGCGCAGTGGCACATCGGCCTCGTCTTCAATGTGGACCATGTGGCCGCAGGATACGCCGAGCACGTCATGGAAGGGAGCGAAGTAACGGTTCATTACTACCCAACCGACCGGGAGCTTGTCGAAATCATAGTGGCACAGGCGCAGCACGAGCATTTCGGGGAAGAGGCCGCCGTCGAAACCGCGATAGACGCCATGGCTGTGGGCCAACGATATTTCGTCAGGGGAATGCTGCTGACCAGTTGGATTCCAGATCTTCCCGAACGCAGGAAAATCGGCAGGGACGTCACCTACCCGCTGACCATGCGGGCCGTGAACGAGAGCACGTCCGATTTTGTCCGCGCAAGGTTGGGCGACAGCGACGACCTGTGGTACATCCCCGTCCAGCCGGGCGAGCTTATCGACTACGCATCCCCTGAGATGGAGTGGCTCGGCGCGGAAATCGGCAGGGCGCAGAAGAGCCAGATCGAGATACAGTTGCGCACAAGCGTGGATATGGAATACCTGCCATACACGCAGGGGCGCTACGATGTTTTCAACCTGCACAGCGGGCGGCTCATTGACCGGAGCGACCACCTTAACGCAAACCCGGTCGCCGTTATAAGCAGGTTTCTCGCCGAAATGCGGGGCCTCGAAATTGGAGACACGATCACGCTCTCCGTCCCAAGGGAACAGTATGCGGTGAATTACGACATAAATGTGATTGACTACTTTAGCCTCCAAACCATGTTCTTGGAGCTCGGCATGACTGCCGTGCCGCAGGGCTTGTATGACCATACGCTGGAATTGGAAATCGTCGGGCTATACACCTTTTTACCTGAGGGCACCCTTAGTGACGGCGCCCTGCGAAGCGGCACCTATGTCGCCAACTGGGTATATATTCCCGATTCCGTTTTGCCGGGCGACATCGCGCCATCGTTCTCCGAATCGGTGAACATGCGGGAGTTTCCGCAGCTTGCGCGCAGGGCCGACCCGCTCCCGAGCATATGGTACAGCTTTGTGCTGGACAATGCAAGGGACAGGGACGCGTTTCTGCTCGAATACAGGGACGAACTATACAAGCTCGGATATTCGGTAGCGTTCATAGAAAATGGCGATTCGACGAACTTCTGGGCGTCGGCCGGTCCAATTCTGCAATCGGTTGCGCTCAACTTCGCCGTGTTCGGCGCCGTCCTTGTCCTAGTCTTGGCGCTGGTCGCCCACCTATACCTTCGGCAGCGGAAACGGGACTTCGCGATCATGCGCGCGCTGGGATGCCCGCCCAAGCGAATCAACGGGCAGTTCTTCGGCTCGGTTCTGATGTTCGGCCTGCCCCCCGTGGCAGTGGCGGGCGTGTGCGGATGGTATTTTGCGCTCGACCGCGCGGCAAGCACATTGTCCCCTTTCCAAGACGCTCACTGGCGGTTCGAGTACGCTTTAAGGCAGCTCAACAGCGCTTTGGAGAGGCCGGCGCCGATCCACTGGCTGCCGATTTTCATTTTAGCGGTATCCGCGGCTTTGCTGATAATCGCCTCAATCGGCGCAAGGCGGCTGTCGCGCCTGCCGGTGCTGGAGCTTTTGCAGGGCACGGGAACCGCAAAGCCGCTCGCGACCGCAGCCGCAACAGCGGGCGCAGCGTCACCTGACAAACCCGTGCAAGAAGTTCCCCGCGCCGATTGTCCGCCCCCGACAGGCACGCTGCACATAATCGGTACGGGCTATGTCAAAAAAACGGGGCGCGCGAGGGTTCGCGGCGCATCGCTATTCATCCTTCGGCACATATTGCGGTCGGCGGTGAGGTCTTCGCTTTTCATCGCGACTGCGGTCTTTTTCACCCTAGCCCTCGGATGGCTGCGCCAGTCCATATCGCTGACCGGGAAAGAAATCGACCGCCTGTACGATACCACGACAGTCGGTGCGGCAGTCGATGCAGGGGCTTTTTCGCATCGTCACAGGGGCACTTTCCCGTCCTCCACTGTATACGGGATATTGGACAGCGGCTATGCGCGCAACGAATACATCATGGCGTGGCACACCCTGTCCCTGATCGCTCCGCCCGACGGGAACGGGGAGCTCCCCGACGATTGGATGCGGCTCACGGGGTTCGGGGACGAAGAG
>Ga0099364_10003295_pt1 | contig 25077 bp, 28 predicted proteins | sample TergutTh196P3_FD_73070 | JGI IMG/M metagenome (GOLD analysis project Ga0099364, IMG submission 73070) | Microcerotermes parvus P3 segment gut microbial communities from Pointe-Noire, Republic of the Congo - Th196 P3 | ecosystem: Host-associated > Arthropoda: Insects > Digestive system > Gut ...
AACCCGCAGCCGCCCCTGTTCGTCCTTGGTGGCGAACGGGTATTCGGTGGCCTTCATCATGTCCTTGACCGTGATGAGGCCGCAAAGCTCGCCCGCCTCGTTGAGTACGAGCACGCGCTCGAGGCGATGCACGCGCAGCAGTTCGCGGGCTTCGTCCAGGTTTGCGCCTTCGCGCACGGTCACAAGACGATCCTGCGGCGTCATGATTTCGCGCACGGACTGATCGAGTTGGGTCTCGAAACGGGTGTCGCGGTTGGTGACGATGCCGACGACCTTGCCGTTTTCGACCACGGGCACGCCGGAGAAGCGATGCTGGCGCTGGAGTTCGATCACATCGCCCACGGTCATGGTGGGCGGGATGGTTACCGGGTCTTTGAGCACGCCGGACTCATAACGCTTGACCTTGTGCACCTCGGCGGCCTGTTCCGTCGGGGAGAGATTCTTGTGCACGATGCCGATGCCGCCTTCCTGCGCGAGCGCGATGGCAAGCCGCGATTCGGTGACGGTATCCATCGCCGCAGATACCAGGGGAATGTTGAGACGGATATTGCGGCTTACCCGTGTGCTCAGCCCAACATCGCGCGGCAGCACTGCCGAATGAGCGGGGACAAGAAGGACATCATCGAATGTCAGCGCCTTCTGGATCACACGCATGACTTATTTCCTTTCGGCAAAACACGCATTATACAAAGCTCTACCTGACCTTGTAAGCCGCTCTACAGGAGAAGCAGAGGTGAAATGCTCAATCCGGTTTGTCGCGCTCGTTGTCGGCCTGGTTGCCGCCTTGTCCGCAAGCGCCCAGATATATCAATGGAAGGACAAGGACGGCAAGACACATTTTTCGGATATGCCTCCCCCGAATCAGCCGGGGGTCAGGGTGCAGACGCTCGAACGGGCGTCGCCGCCCGCAACGGTGGCTGAACCGGAGCCGGACGAAACTGAAGCCACCGGGGAGAGCGCCGCCGAACCGGGAGTTGCTCCTGCTCCAGCTCCCGTCCGGGAAAAGAGTCAGGCCGAGCAACGCGACGAAGAATTCCGCAAACGGCGCGCTGCCGCCGCCGAGGCCAGGGAGAAGGCGGAAAAGGATGCTGCCGACGCCGCGCAGCGTCGGCAGGACTGCCTGCGTGCTCGTGGTCAGTACGCCGCTCTGAACAGTGGGCAACGCATTTTTCTACCAACCGAGGGCGGAGGCCGTAGAGTTCTGAGCGACGGGGAACGGGCTGCCGAGATTGCGCGCACCGAGGAACTGATCGAGGCGTTTTGCGGCAAGGATTGATGTCGATTCAGGCGTCCTGCGCCGTGCCGCCGCCTCGTTTCATCACCTTGCCCTCTTCGGCGCGTTGCTTGCGCACCGCCTTGGGATCGGCGATCAGCGGGCGGTAGATTTCCACCCGGTCGTATTCACGCAGGACGGTATCGGGCCGGGCGGGCTTGTTGTAGATGCCGAGCTTGTTGCGCTCACCCAGTTCGATTTCCGGATATTTGAGCAACAGGCCGGAGGCTTCCACCGCCTCGCGCACGGTGGCCCCTTCCGGTACGTTCACCATGACGACATCCTGGTAATGCGGCAGTGCGTAGACGACTTCTATTTCGATGAATTCACTGCTCATGGCCGCGAGACTCCATGAATCTGATTGGCGCGCTTGACGAATACTTCGACGAACGTATTGGCTATGTGGTTGAACACCGGGCCAAGGACTTTTTCGAGGAGGCGGCTGGAAAATGAATAATGCAGCTCAAATTCCACCTTGCAGGCGGTCTCTCCCAGAGGGGTGAAGCGCCAACTGCCATCGAGGCGGGTAAAGGGGCCGTCAGTGAGGCGCAACAGCATCTCGGTGGGGTAACGCTTGGTGTTCTCAGTGCTGAAACGGGTCTTGATGCCGTGATAGTTGACGTGCAGCGTGGCGGCTGTGATCTCGTCGGTGCGGGCCGTCACCTGAACGTCACTGCACCACGGCAGGAACTGAGGATAGTCCTCGCACTTGTCGACCAGGGCGAACATCTGCGCGGGCGTGAATTCGATCAGGACTTTCTTTTGAACATCGGCCATGGGTGCGGCGGTCAAGCGGGTTGAGATGCGTGATTCTAACGTAAAGCCCGAGACGGCACTATTTTCGTGGGTTTCAGGTGGCGTCCCGGATTGAACACGGGTCTCGCGCTTGTCTCCGCCATTTATGGCGGAGACAAGTGAGACAAAGCGTAACAGGGAGCCGAAGGCTCCCCAAGACCGTATCGAGGAATCCCCTGCCTTTAGGCAGGGGTGACTCAAATTTACCTGAACCCGCTGGTCGAGATTTCGTCGAGCCGATATGGTACGATCACCGCTGGCGTAGGTGTTTTCCACAATTGGCTAGAGGGTGCGCCGACCGCCACACGACCATCAGGAGGGAACTTAACATGAACAGGAAGTTCGGCGTACTCTCCGTCTTGCTGTTTGCCTTTACCGGCGCAGCTCAAGCGGCCCCGCAAGTCATCACCTTCGATGAAACAGGTTCCAGTTTCTTCGCGAATACCTATCCGGAGGTTGACTACTTCAATGTTTTTACGGGGCAGATTGCTTCTAGCGGCTTAGTCTCTGGCTTCGTCGGATTTGCCGTCAGCGGCTACCGGCACGTAGCCGATGCGATATCCACTGAGTGGATAGCCTTCAACCCGAACGCAGTGTCGCTCTCCAGTTTTGCCTCTGCCAGCGGGGAGCTTTTTAATCTTGACAGTTTCTGGCTCGCCGGAGCGTGGGGCAGCCAGACACTGACCATCACGGGCTACGCCGACGGTGTCTTGATAGATACGGCCACCATCGGTGTGAGCATCACCGCACAAGAGTATTTTTTCTCCGGTTTCCAGGGAATCGACACGTTCACCATTGCAACCGGTAATGACTTTGTGCTTGATCCGTTAGTGTCCGGAAGTGGGCGGAACTGGGCGATGGGCAGCGTGACCATTACGGCAGTGCCTGAACCCGAAACCTATGCCATGCTGTTGGCAGGGCTTGGCATTGTGGGTGCGGTTGCGCGCAGGCGGCGTATAAAAGCTATGTAAGTGTGACCATGAGAAAGAAGCAACAACGTCCCGCACCCACAAAATGCGGGACGCAAAGGATGCAGGTCGGCGCTTAATGTGCTTTACCAAGATCGTTTCAGGACAGGTCAAGTCGAGCGTGGCTTGGTTCCGGTACGTAACGCTGGATACGCGCCAGGATATTTGCCAGTTTCATGCGGGCGCATGCCGTATCGTAATCGGCTTGAAGGCCCGTCCAGAATTCCGCGCTGGTTCCAAAGAATCTTGCCAGACGAAGCGCGGTATCCGCCGTCACGGCGCGGCGTTCGCGGACGATGTCGTTGATGCGCGGCGCGGGAACCTGCAAGCCCATTGCCAGCGCGTGAGCGGATATCCCAAGTGGCCTCAGGAATTCTTCTCGCAGGACTTCGCCAGGGTGAATGGGGCGCATGCCGTTTTCAATGTGTGTCATTGCAAAACCTCCTCAGTGGTAATCCACAATCTCCACGTTCCACGCATGGCCTTCACGCCACACGAAGCATACGCGCCACTGGTCATTGATGCGGATGCTGTGTTGCCCCTTGCGGTCGCCCTTCAAGGCTTCCAGCCTGTTATTGGGCGGAATGCGCAAGTCTTCCAGCAGGACGGCACGGTGGAGCATTTGCAACTTTCGCTCTGCGACGTGGCGAAAATTTGCAAAGCGCGGCGCAGACTGTCCGGCAAACAGGCTATGGGTGATCTGGCATTTGAACGACTGGATCATGATAGAGAGAAGTGTATAACGAATGGCGTTAAACGTCAAACGATAAAACGTATTCGTGTCATGACTTCCATGAAATTGTTGGACACGCACATCTTGAAACGATAAAGTCTCCGGCTGCTTTCAAACGTTCAGCCTCCCATGAGCATCATCCAGAACCGCAAGGCCCATCATGATTTCTTCATCGAGGAAAGGTACGAGGCCGGACTCGTGCTCGAAGGCTGGGAAATAAAGGCCATTCGCGGTGGGCGCGCCAATATCAAGGAAGCCTACGTCATCGTGCGTGGCGAGGAACTGTTCGTCCTCGGCATGCACATCACTCCGCTGGCAAGCGCCTCCACCCACATCAAGGCCGACCCGACCCGCACCCGCAAGTTGTTGCTCCACGGCAAGCAGATTGCCCGCTTGATCGGCAAAGTGGAACGCGCCGGGTTTACGCTGGTTCCGCTCGACCTGCACTGGTGTAAAGGGCGGGTGAAGGCCGAAATCGGTCTGGCGAAGGGCAAGAAGCTCTACGACAAGCGCCAGGCCGAGAAAGAACGCGATTGGGATCGGGAAAAAGCCAGGATGATGCGGCAGCGGGGGTAGGGGAGGGCAGGAATTCCCGTTCCCCTGTCCCCCGATGGCCTTGGGTCAGGCGTTACTGCCCGCTTTTCCGCTGCGCGTAGTCCGCTTCGATCGCCGCGCTCCAGTCGTCGGCAACCTTCGCGCCTGCGGGGGCTGCCCTGAATAACGCGACGGTTTTGTTGAGAACGTTGTAGTTCAGCGCAATGCCCTCTCCGTCGTTGTGAAAGTTTTGGGCGCGGTTCCTGGCGATGCCGAAGCGGTTGGCAACGTCCACTGCGTCGATGTTTGCGCCGAGGAATATGAATTCCCATCCGTGTTTTGATTTTTGCCGTTTGATCAGGGATTTTATCTTGTCGTAGCTGAACTTGCGGCTCGCGTTCTCCATGCCGTCAGTCGTGATGACGAATAATACCTTTCCGGCGCGGTAGTCCCTGGAAGTATTCTTCTGGACACTGTCGATCTTGTTTATCGTCGTGCCAATGGCATCGAGCAGGGCCGTGCAGCCCCGAACGAAGTATTCCTTCCCGGTTATCCGGCTGACCGCATTGATGTCGATACGATCATGCAGGACTTCATAGTGGTCGTCGAACAAAATGGTCGTGATACGACAATCGCCCGGTTCCGACTGCTGTTTCGTGAGCATGGAATTGAAACCGCCGATGGTGTCGCTCTCAAGACCGCCCATCGACCCGCTACGGTCGAGAATAAAGACCAGTTCCGTTGAGTTTGCGTTCATGGTGTTACCTCCGTTCAAGTGGTTTGTGACGCGAACGAAGTAAAACACCCGCTGGCGGGCGGCAGGTCGCCTGCAAAGCGACAAATTGGGCTGCCCCGATACTCAATTCAAGGGTTGCATTCAACCCGTGCTCAACCTCCCAATATCGGCTGGTCGTACTCGAACAGCGCATTGTTTATTTCATATATGTCGTACTTCTCGCGTGTTATGAAGTATTCGACAATCACATCGAACAGCACGCTCCGCGACAGGGCGAAACCTGCCCGTTCGAGCAGGTCGTTCGTCTCCTCGAGGGAAAGCTCAAGCGCAACGGCAAGGGCGAGGGCGGTTTTCTTGCTCGGCATATAACCCTTGCCCGTGCGGATCTTGGAGAACAGTTTGCGGTCGATGTTGGCGCGTTTGTAGACTTCCACATCGGTTTTGCCCCTCAAGTCGATGAGCCGCAAGAGCGTCGTAGAAAAGGGTTCATCGAGCCGTCCGACGGCATCGGCCAGATTTCTTTGGCGAGCGATGGGCACCGACGCCGGTGCGGCTGCCTCAAGACAGGGCAGCGCGCCCACTTTGGCAACTTTATTCGGCGCGGCCCCATCCGTATCAGTCAACCGGTGGAGATACTTTCTTTCACGCTCATCAACATAGTTTTCGTCGATGAACGCCTTTACTTCGCCGAGCAATTCCTGCGAGAGCGAGAACATAGCCTTGTCGAACACGACAAGCGACACGTCCATGTCATTGTTCATCAGCCAGTCGCCAATTGCGCTTGTTGCGACGGATAGCGCCTCGTCTTTCGGGTAGCCGAAAATCCCGCTCGAAATCAGCGGAAACGCCATGCTTTGGCAGCCATGCTCATGGGCAAGGTCAAGCGCGTTCGTGTAACAGGCGCGAAGCAGGGCTTCCTCGCCGCCATCGCCGCGATAAACAGGGCCTGCCGTATGGATGATGTACTTCGCCGGGAGGGAAAAACCCTTTGTGATGACCGCTTCTCCGGTTTGAATCGGCGCCAGCCCGTCGCAGGCCGTCTGTAGCTTTTCCGCACCTGCTGCGTTGAAAATCGCGCCGCAGACACCACCTCCCATTCTGAGATTTATGTTGGCAGCGTTGACGATGGCATCGACCTGCATTTTCGTGATGTCGTTGCGCAGTACGTGTAGTGGCATTTCAGTGTGGTCGTTGTTCAGAAAAGCAGATCAGGCGTCCCGTTCCCGCATCAGGTCCTCGATGTCTTCGATCTCGCGCGGCACGCCTTCGGTCAGAATTTCGCAGCCGTCGGGCGTGACCAAGGCGTTGTCTTCGATGCGGATGCCGATGTTCCAGAAGGCTTCCGGCACGTCGTCCGCCGGGCGGACATAGCAGCCCGGTTCGATGGTCAGCGTCATGCCCGGCTCGAATGACCGCCACTGGCTGTCGGTCTTGTATTGCCCCGCGTCATGCACGTCCAGCCCGAGCCAGTGGCCGGTGCGGTGCATGTAGAAACGGCGGTAGGTTTCCGTTTCGATCAGATCTTGCGCGTTTCCTTCGAGCAGCCCCAGGTCGATGAAACCTTGTGTGAGCACGGCCACGGCGGCTTCGTGCGGCGCGTTCCAGTTGTTTCCGGGGCGTACCTCGGCGCGTGCAGCGTAGTTGGCGGCCAGCGCGAGTCGATAGAGATCGCGCTGCGGGCCGCTGAAACGGCCATTGATCGGGAAGGTGGAGGTGATGTCGGAGGCGTAACCGTCGAATTCGCAACCGGCGTCGATCAGCAGCAACTCGCCGTCCAGCATGCGGCGGTCGTTATCGGTGTAATGCAGCACGCAGGCGTTCGGGCCGCTGGCGACGATGGGCGGGTAGGCGGGGTACTGGCTGCCTGCGGCGCGAAAGGCGTGGAGCAGTTCGGCCTCGATTTCGTATTCGAAACGATCCGGCCCTGTGGCGCGCATCGCCCGACAGTGGGCGGCGACGGAAATTTCGCCTGCGCGACGCATGAGCGTAACCTCGAACTCGTCCTTGATGAGACGCATCTCGTCCAGCACGGCGGAGATTTCATGCACGGTCTGCGGCGCAGTGTCGCCGGAGCGCACCCGGGCGCGCACGGCCCTGATAGCGGAAAGGATACGCCGATCCCATTCCAACTCCGGCTCCACGGCCAGACTCGTCCAGAGTGCGGGCCGATTGATGAGCAATTCGGGCAACTTGCGATCGAGTTCGTCGATGGCCCAGGCCGAGTCGAAACCGAGATGTTCGGCGGCGGCCTCCGGCCCGTACCGATGACCCGTCCAGATTTCCTGCGCGTCGTTCCTGGCGCGGCAGAAAAGGAACTGGCGGGGCGAATCGTCCGCAACGAGGACGAGCACGGCTTCCGGCTCGCGGAAACCGCAGAGATAGAGAAAATGACTGTCGGCGCGGTAGGGGAAAAAAGTGCCCCGGTTGCGCTCACGCTCGGGAGCCGTGGGAATGACCGCTACGCCTCCGCCCCGCGCCGTCATGCTGGCAAGCAGACGGGCGCGGCGGGCGCGAAAGACATCCATTGGAGGGAAACTCAATTTTTGGCCTGCCAGAGTTGTATCAATGCGTCGCGCGACTCGGCAATGTCGGCAATCGATACGTTGATGACCGGGCCGGAAAGCGTGTGCCCTTCGCAATTTCCGGCGATCCGAACGGCTCCGTCCGCCGCCACCAGGGTGATGACGCCGACCCCCTGCTGCAAATGGCTCTGGCGATGGGAGTCACCGACCATGACGCTGCCGTTGGTGAGATTGAGCGTGGCATCGAGCGTGGTGTCCGTAAAAGTGCCGCCAGATTTCAGCTTGCCTTCGATCCGGCAGGGCACGAGACGGTATTCATTGGCCAATGCCAACGCACGCCGTCGCAAAAGGCGCTGCAATTCTGCGGGATCTTCCGGTGTTTTGCCGACGAGTTGGCGGGTCAGATCGTTGATTTCTTCGTCGGTCAAATGAGGCGCGGCAGCGATCATGACCGCGCGATCGATGGCCGGGAGGGAAAGATTTTTGGCATCGAGGTGACAATGGTGACCGATGAGACTGGCGCCCACCTTGGAAAGCTGGGTTGCCGTGACCTTGGGCATTCCCTGAAGCACGAGCGGCCCGAGCATGTCGCTGAGTTTCCGGCACAAAGTAACGTGGTCGTGCGCCAGGAGCGCCTCGGGTGCGTCGATTTCAAATTCGAAAGCGACGTGCAGTTTCAGGTTGGCCTTGGACATTGCGTGCGACTCCCAATGCTTGCCCGGTGCGAAAAATCTTCACTCCGGGCAAAAACACTCCGATTCAGCGAACGATCTGGGTCAGTTCCCCATCCTTGTAGCGCGAAGCCATTTTTTCGAGCGAAATGGCCTTGATGCGGGAAGCGTACCCTGCGCAGCCAAACGCCTCGTACCGGGAAACGCAGACCGCCTTGGCGGCTTCGCGCGCAGGCTTGTTGTATTCGCGGGGATCGAATTTGGAGGGATTTTCGGCCAGAAATTTCCGGATGGCCCCGGTCATCGCAAGCCGGATGTCGGTGTCGATGTTGATCTTGCGAACGCCGTACTTGATGGCCGTCTGGATTTCTTCAACCGGCACGCCGTAGGTCTCCTTCATGTCGCCGCCGTATTGCCGGATGATCGCCAGCAATTCCTGCGGAACCGAACTGGATCCGTGCATCACCAGGTGCGTATTGGGCAACCGGGCGTGAATGGCCTTCACGCGGTCGATGGCGAGAATGTCGCCGGTGGGTTTGCGCGTAAATTTGTACGCGCCATGACTCGTGCCGATGGCAATGGCGAGCGCGTCGCAATCGGTTTGCCGCACGAAATCCGCCGCCTGATCGGGATCGGTGAGCAGCATCGAATGATCGAGCGTGCCTTCCGCCCCGATGCCGTCTTCCTCGCCCGCCTGTCCGGTTTCGAGCGAGCCGAGGCAGCCGAGTTCGGCTTCCACCGTCACGCCGATGGCGTGCGAAAACTTCACCACCTCGCGGCTCACGGCAACGTTGTATTCGTAGGAGGAGGGGGTCTTGCCGTCTTCGAGCAGCGAACCATCCATCATCACGCTGGAAAAGCCGGAACGGATCGCCCCCATGCACACCGCTGGACTTTGCCCATGATCCTGGTGCATCACCACCGGAATGTGGGGCCAGGCTTCCACCGCCGCATCGATGAGATGGCGCAGAAAGGCGTCTCCGGCATATTTGCGCGCCCCGGCGGACGCCTGCATGATGACCGGGCTATCCGTCTGCGCGGCAGCCTCCATGATGGCTTGAACCTGTTCCAGGTTGTTGACGTTGAAAGCGGGCAGACCATAACCGTTTTCGGCGGCGTGATCGAGCAGTTGACGCATGGATACGAGAGGCATCGGTTTCTCCATACCCCGGCACACTCCAGCCGGGAGCGAATATACGTTAAAAAAATTCGGATTGGCGGGGCATTTTATCCTGTCAGCAGGCTATCCCGCGAGCGTTCATGTCGGGACTTGCTCGTGAGGGATATATCACGAAGGGTTGAGGAAATGAATAGATATAATGATGCCGTCTGTCCGAAATATGACGTGTGAAAAATGAACGCTGTCGCCTGGATACCCCTGCTTCTGCTGATCGGTGGATTGGCTTACGTACTAATCTTTCGCACGGGCGCGCGGGCGGAAAAACGCAAGCGTAGTCGTCGGCGCAACGCCTCCGCGCATCCCGAGATGAGCAAGCCGCCCCTGCGGGTGTACAGATATCATGCCGTGGAACTGCAAATTTGTGACGATCCCTGCGAATCCGCGTTGGCCATTGCCGGCAAACGCCTACTGAAGTCGGAAGCGCCTGTTCTGCCTTTGAGCGGGTGTTCTCGCAAGAAATGTATGTGCGCCTATACACAGTATGACGATCGTCGCATCATGCAGCGTCGCAGCCGTAACGAATCCTATCCTTACGGTATGCCCATGAGCAAGCCGGGACGGTTGAAGGAAGAACGACGCAAAGCCGCGTGGGACAGGCGGGGACGCAGTTCCGGCTGAGTGTGCGTCGATCCGAAAAGAGTGGTTGAAGCGAGCCAGACTGCACCAATCTGAGGTGTGAGCATAAACAGCATCTGTCGCTTGATAACTGTAAATTTACAGTTTACAGTTGTTGCATGATCAAATCCTTCCTTCACAAGGGTCTTCAGGCGTTTTTTGAGACAGGCAGCAAGGCGAGTATCCGGCCAGATCACGCGAAGCGGCTCAGGATGCAGCTTGCGTTTCTGGGCGCGGCTTCTTCGCCTTTCGGGATGGATGTGCCGGGATGGAAGCTGCATCGTCTGTCGCATGACCTGTCAGGCCATTGGGCCGTGACGGTCAACGGGAACTGGCGGCTGGTCTTTGAGGAAGAGAACGCGATCCTTGTGGACTATCGGGACTACCACTAGCAGGGAGAATGAAACCAATGAGCAGAATGTTCGACCCACCGCATCCCGGCGCTTTTTTGCGCAATGAGGTGCTGCCTGCGCTTGGGTTGTCCGTGACAGAGGCGGCGCGCCAGCTTGGGGTGAGCCGGGTGATGCTTTCGCGTCTCATCAATGGCCGGGCAGGTGTCAGCGCCGAGATGGCGCTACGCCTGGAAGCATGGCTGAAAACGCCGGAAGGAGGAGGCCCGAGCGCCGAAATGTTTCTCCGCATGCAGGCCAGTTACGACCTGTGGCAGGCCGAGCATTCGGGAAAGCCAGCCTTCGTGGTGCGTCCGGCAATGGCGGGAATTTGATTTGAGAAGAAGAGAAACCGCGCAACAACGCGGCTTGGCGGAAAATATTTATTCTTCTCCACTCATGTCTATCCCAATCATGATCGTCGTTTCTACGTTGGAGTCGTTGTTTGATAGTCTGGCTTAATAAACAAGGTCTGTAATATCGATTTCCCATTTTTTCCACCCTTCGAGAAGAGTTAGTTTTTCTTCTCCTCTTTTACCATTTTTATATCTCATATATACTACAACATTGGCCATTTTTGTGACATTATAGCGATTATTTTCATGAGTCGAGTCATAGCTATAGTCTACAGTACTCGCCAATACTGAATCCAAGCCACCATTTTCCTGTATCGAAGAAGCCAGGTTTTCGGCAGAAAATTTAGCTATTGCGATTAATAAACTTGCCTTGTTTGCCTCCTCAAAAATTTCTGCTATTACACCTCTGGTAGACGACATTCCTCTAACCTCTTCTGGCAAGAGGCTCTCTGTTATTCTTCCTTTCCGCATTCCTCTTTTTGCCTTTTCGGCTGAAAAATATTGAGCCGCATCATCAATACGATTATCGGCAATGGCTCGTATATAGTCTTCGGCAATCTTCTCCTCCGGGAGCGGGGATGAGTTGATTTTCCATTCGCCTGATTCGTCGACTAGGGATAGATGGGTTTTCCCCGTTCCGTTATTCATGAAATTTATTTCTACACTGGCAGTGATTATACCGTCCTTCTTATCATCAAAAGTTGCCGAGAGAGAACGAAAACCGCCATTTTCCTGTATAGTTAAATGCAGATGATCGATGCGCGCCAGTAATTTTTCTTTTGTTGCGGTCAAATTTTCTGCATCTGCCAATGAAAAATGCTTAATGGCATCATCGACGTGTTTATCCATAACTGCTACTATATAGCTTTCGATAACATCTCTTGCCAGCGTTTTGGAGGAATCGATTTTCCACTCCCCCTGTTCATCGACCAGAGCGAGCTGTGTTGCTCTCTTTGTGCCGTTTTTGTATTTCATTTCTACGTCGACACGGGGCGGTTTATATCCACTGTTTTCAATAGTCGTCGAAAACGAAACCAAGCCGCCATTCTCCAGTATGAGGGTATGTAAACGATCGATGTGCGTCAGTAATTTTTCTTTCTCCAAATTTTTTTCATCTACCAAAGAAAAATGCTTAATGGCATCTTCATCGCGTTTATCCACGACTGCAAGTATATAGTCTTCGATAGCATCATTTATCAGCGTTTGGAAGGGGTCGATTTTCCATCCACCCTGTTCTTTGAGTAGAGCCAATTGTATCGTCCTCGTTGTGCCATTTTTGTACTTCATTTCTGCGTTGACATGGGTCATGCCGAATGTTTTGTTTTCTTCAATAGTTGTCGAAAGCGAATTCAAGCCACCATTGTCATGTATAATGGCATGCAAACGATCAATATGTACCATCAGTTTTTTCTTTTCTGTCATCGAATTATTTTCGTTTTTCAGTGCAAAATACCCAATGGCTTCCTCAATACGGTTGTTGGCAATAGCGTTTATGTAATCTTCGGCGGCGCTCTTCTGAGGAGAACAGGCAGTAAGCAGTGTAAATGCAAAAAATATACCCATAATGGTAAGGAATTTGCGGATATCATCAGCAAAGAGATACGACATGAAGGCCTCCCGAAAAATGATAATTAAATTTCCAGCATATTTAAATGCAGAAAATTATGCCTCCAATTATACACATCATTTCTTTGAGTTTTTTCTCAACGCTTCATAAAACAGCCTATGCACTCGCGTACAAGGCCCGTCTTATGGCTACTGTTTGTATTTTTTACCGGCGTCCAGCCGCCGACAAAATGGCCGAAGCGAATTCCCCGGCGAGTGCGTTGGGAAAATCGTGCCCCATGCCGTCAATGGCGCGAAACTCCGCATTGGGAATGACGGCTGCCGTGTCGCGTCCGCAGGCGACATTGATGAGCGGGTCGGCGGCCCCGTGCAAGACCACGGTCGGCACCCGAATCGTCATCAACTGCATGCGCCGGTCGCCCGCCGTGAGGAGCGCCGACAACTGACGAATGATGCCTGTCGGATGAAAACCGCCGCGCCGGTATTCGGCGGTGAACATGGCGCGCAATTCCTCGTCCGGCGTGGGGTACTCGGGACTCATCAGCACTTTCTGCCGCCAGATGCTGTCCTCTATGAGCGAATCCTCGTCACGCGCGCCCGGCAGCGGCGCAAACAGCGCATGCAGAGCAGCGGGCGTAGGAGGCGGGAGCAAGGGATTGCCGCTCGAAGACATGATGGATGTCAGCGACAGACAGCGTTCGGGATAATGCGTGGCGACCAGTTGCGCAATCATGCCGCCGAGTGATGCGCCGACGATGTGCGCCGCGTCGATCCCGAGCGCGTCGAGCAGGCCCACCGCGTCGGCGGCCATGTCGACAAGCGTGTAGGGAATGGAAACAGGCAGGGCGGACAACGCGGACAACATCCCCGGAAACGGCGACGCGAAGGATCGCATGTTCATCATCTGATGGATGTCGGGCAGGCCGAGAACATCCATCCGGGTGGAGAGGCCGATATCCCGGTTGTCGAAAGCGATGACGCGAAAACCGGCTGCGCCCAGTTGTTCGATCAAGGCCGTCGGCCAGCGCGTGAGCGGCGTGCCGAGTCCCTGGATCAACAGGATGACCGGCGAGCCGGGCGTTCCGTGAAAGACGGTTTTCAGCTCAAGTTGGCCGATATTGATGAGGCTCATGTTTATTTGTCCGTGGGCGCTGCGCGCTTGTTCCCGTCAATCACGGAAACGCGCTTGCAGCGCGGCAATGGCGGGCAGAGTCCGCCCTTCGAGAAATTCCAGGAACGCGCCGCCGCCCGTGGAGATGTAGCCCACGTCGCGGGCAATGTCGAATTTGGCGATGGCCGCCAGCGTATCGCCCCCTCCTGCGATCGAAAACGCCTGTGAGTGCGCGATGGCCGAAGCAAGCATCTTGGTTCCGCCTGCGAATTGCGGATGCTCGAACACGCCCACCGGGCCGTTCCAGACGATGGCGCCCGCATTGGCGATGATCTGCGCCAGGTGCGCGGCGCTCTTCGGGCCGATGTCCAGGATGCGGTCGTGAGGGCTGACCTCATCGATGGAAACCTTGTTGGCGCGGGCAAGCGCCGAGACTTCGTCGGCGACGACCACATCCACGGGGAGCGGCACTTCCGCGCCGCGTGCGCGCATCAAATCCATGACGGCATGTGCTTCCTTCACCAGATCGGGTTCGGCGAGCGATTCCCCGATGCGCTTGCCCGAGGCCAGCAGAAAGGTATTGGCGATCCCGCCGCCGACGATGAGTTGATCGACCTTCTCGGCAAGCGATTTCAGGATGGTGAGCTTGCTTGAGACCTTGGCTCCGCCGACGATGGCGACCAGCGGACGTTTGGGGTTGCCCAGCGCGCGCGCGAGCGCCTCGATTTCCGCACTCATCAACAGGCCGGCACAGGCGACGGGCGCGAAGCGGGCGATGCCGTGCGTGGTGGCCTCGGCGCGATGCGCAGTCCCGAAAGCGTCATTCACGTAGATATCGCAGAGCGCCGCCATTTTTTTCGACAACGCCTCATCGTCCTTTTTCTCGCCGACGTTGCAGCGGCAGTTTTCCAGCAGCGCCACCTGTCCCGGTTCGACGCTGAAACCGCCATCGGTCCAGTCGGCAATGAGTTTCACCGGCTGGTCGAGCAACTGCCCGAGGCGCACGGCAACTGGTGCGAGGGTATCCTCGGAGCCGAGCTTGCCTTCGACGGGGCGGCCAAGGTGGGAGGTCACCATCACTGCCGCGCCCTGATCGAGACAATACCGGATGGTTGGCACGGAGGCGCGGATGCGGGTGTCTTCCGTGATGTTGCCCGCTTCATCTTGCGGCACGTTGAGATCGGCGCGGATAAAAACTTTCTTTCCGCGTGTGTCGAGATCGCTGAGTTTCTTGACTTGCAGGCTCATTTCGTTCATTCCGTGTGATTATAAATGGTCGGGCTGACAAACATTGAGGGTTGTGTCGGGGATGGATTGCAGGCGTACCGCCGGTGGGGTTGGCCTCGATGCCTCTGCTTGTTGGAAATCGACCGCCCCTGATGTTGTTCCAGTAATTTTAGCCACACGTCATGTTTGTGATCATGGGCAAGTGTAGCGCATCAGTTCGGTTTGCATCCATGTTTTTTTGTGAGGCATTTCTCGCACGGGTGCGTCTACCCCGGCGGCAGCCTCGAACCGGGAAAAGGGTAGCCCGGAAGGGATGATTTTGTATGCAGGGCAGAAACTTGTCCGGATCAGCCCGGAACGTGCTATGCGACCCACTCCACGTTTTGCGTGAAAGAACGTGTCTTCATCCTCTGGGGTGTAGCCAGGAAGCTCTTTGGAGTAACGGACGAGCGGTATCGCTTTTACGAAACACCAGTATTTGTGCTGGTTGACAGAACCCTTTTTTCCGTAATACGTTTGCCGTGTGTGTCTCTGTATCAACCTTCTGAAAGGGTGAAAAAAATGAATTTTTCTGGCGCTACAAAATATACGCTGCTGGTCGTTTTTGTGCTTTTGCTTCAAGGATGCGCCAACTACGAAGAGGCGCTTAACGCGCAGAAGCTTAATCTTTCAGAGAGTCTTGCAGGGGTGACGAAAAATACGCCATATGTTGGAGGCAAGGCTCTCGCCTTTATTCCTCCTCGTCATGTAATTAAAGAAAATGGTGTTGTAGTAATCGGGAGAGGACAGGTTCCGGATAAGACAATAAACTATGTAGTAGATAGCATGGAAAACGATTTTTTTGGATTAGTCGAGGCAGTAAAAAAAGCCGAGTTTTTTGATTCAGTGGTCATAAGCAGGAGTTTATCAGAAGTTCCGTCGGAGAGACCTGATTATGTCATCAGCCTGGAAACCACTGGCTCGAATCAGTGGCAGTGGTACATATATCGTGCCGATAATGTCAGCAACAAAATTCCCTTGGTCGCCGAGGGTACGAAAAAAGGTGCGGCCAAGCTTAATTCCTTCAACGACTCGTTGAGTAGGGCCCTCATGTCGCTTGGCGGCAACGTGGTCAAATAGACTGAGGACAAGTGAAATTTCAATCGGGTTCCGTGTCGTATCGGCGCATGCCCGTGATTGTGAAAAAACCGTAGCCAATACGCCGTACATCTGCCGATCATGATGGATGTGCGATATAACTCGATATTCCGGAGAACTGAAATGAACCGAGCTGTATGTCTTATCCCTGTTATAGTGCTGTCCATCTCCGCTTGCACCTCCATCGAGGTGACGCACCTGAGGCAGGGCGAAATAAGGGAGATATGTATCCGGAAAAATCCGCAATCCCGTAAACCGCTCGAGGATACCATTGCTGCAAGTTTCGCCCGGTACGGTGTGCAGTCCAGGGTCGTGTCCAGTGATACGCCGGAGGACTGCACAAATATATTGACATATTCGGCCTACTGGTCCTGGGATGTGGTTCCATATATGCGGGCGATGGATATGTCAATTTGGAACTACGAAAAAGTGATTGCAAAGGCGAACTTCCACATGCGCGGCGGCGGCGGGTTTGCCGTGACGAAGTGGAAAAAGGCTGAAACAAAGATTGACGAGATGGTGGACAAGATGTTTGGCGTGACAACGACTTCCTCCGATGACGACTGATTCCTCTGCGCAGGAACCTTGAGGCGGGTTTCGCACTCGACAAAAAAACCGAATCCCGCCGATACAGCGGCATGACTGGATATGTGAAGCGCAATCCATGTGGCCGTTCTGTTTTCCATTGGGGCAATATTCCGGCAGTTGCCCTCGCGGCTCATTGCATGAGACCGATGGTATCGTGCGTTCCGTAGCCCGAACCAATGGAGAAAAACATCATGAATGCTTTCCACTCGGAAACATCACCGCGAAAAATCAGTGTGCCGTTACTCATCGGCGTCATATTGTTCGTGGCGGCGCTGGCGCTCACGGTGTTGGCGATTACGCTGACTGGCGCAGGGCAAGCGCGGGCGGAAGGGCTTTTACCCAAACTGAACCTTGATTTGCGGGAGACGACGGTTTCCGGCATTTCTTCCGGCGCTTTCATGGCAACACAGGTGGCCGTTGCGCATTCCGGCACCATCAAGGGCGTTGCCGTGACGGCGGGAGGCCCCTATTTTTGCGCGGGGAAAGATTCCTCGAACGGCGCCGGGGTATCGAAAGCCATCGCCCGGTGCATGCAGGGCGATCCGATGTTCCCGGCCAGGGCCATCGCGGAAGACGATCAGCGTTTGATGCAGGAAGCGACACGGCGTTGGGCGGCGGAAGGGATGATCGACCCGCTGGACGGGCTGGCGCGGCAAAAGGTCTGGATTTTTCACGGTTATAACGACGGCATCGTCAAGACGCCGGTCAGCGATGCGCTGGAAACCTTTTATCGCGCATTCGTGCCCGCGCGCCAGATTTTCCACAGGCGCGAATTGCCTGCGGCGCATGCGCAAATTTCCGCTGCCTGTGCCAGCAATGAAACAGGCGCTTCCTGCAACGCATGCAACGTGACCGGCGGCAATTTCATCAATGTCTGTTCCGTTGGCGAGATTCCTTACGACGCGGCAGGCATGGCGCTGCAATTTTTCTACGGCCCGATGCAGCGTACCGATCGATTGGAAGGAGAATTGCTCATCTTCAATCAGGTTTTTTACACGCTGATGAATGGCAAAAAAATTGATCCGGGCAAGATCTCGATGGCTGACGAGGGATACCTTTATGTGCCCAAGACCTGTCTGGAAGGGAATCCTTGCCGGTTGCACATCGCGTTTCATGGCTGTCAGCAAAATGCCGGCAAGATCGGCATGGATTTCGTGAAGGGCGCAGGTTACAGCGAATGGGCGGAACTGAACCGTCTGGTCGTTCTGTTCCCGCAGGCGACTTCTTCCAGGTTTCTTCCCGCGAATCCAAATGCCTGCTGGGATTGGTGGGGTTATAACGATACGGGCGGCCAGCCGACAGGCCACTACGCGACCCAAAGCGGTTTTCAGATCGCGGCGGTTTGGCGCATGGCGCAGGCGCTCGTCGATCCAGGCAGTCAGGGGGATGGGAAGCGGGAAGATGAACCGGCGGCGTCGGCAGATGAAATCCGTCTGGTTGCGCCTGTCGCGCAGGTTCTGGATGTCGGCAGCACTCAGGCGCTCCTGATCTGGGAAGCGGTACCGGGGGCGGCGGCCTATCGGGTGTATCGCCTGATGCCGGATTCTGATCCGAAAGGCAGCCCTGCATTCCTGCCGGTTACACCGGAAGGTTTCACCGATACGGCCTATGTGGATAGCGGTCTGGAAGAAAAAACACGTTATCAATACAAGGTGACGGCATTGGATGAAGCGGGCCGGGAAACCTCTGCTCATCCACTGACGGCTGAAACTTCGGGGCGGCCTCCTGCCTGTGATCCCTATTTTTCCATGTTGATGGGACGGACGGTCGATCGGCATGGACTCCCCACGGATTCGACCTGTCCGTAATGGCAAACAGAAATCCTTGCCCGATAAACAATACCGGTTGCCATCTTCCACGCCTGGCATATACTGCCGCCGTCGACCTTCCGATGTCCGTCTCCATGCAACTCATCCTCATCAGCGGTCTTTCCGGTTCAGGCAAGAGTATTGCGCTCAAGGCGCTGGAAGACGCCGGATATTACGTTGTCGATAACCTTCCGGCCATGCTGTTGCCACAATTGATGGGCGCCTTGCACAGCGCCGGTTACGCGCGTTGCGCGGTGGCGGTCGACGTGCGCTCCGGGGAAAGCATCGCGGCGCTGCCGGGACAGATGGAGTTCCTGCGCGAGCTTATCGAGGACTTGCGCTTCATTTTTCTCGATGCACGCGACGACACGCTGATTGCACGCTTCTCCGAGACCCGCCGCCGCCATCCGCTGGCCGGGGAGGGGGTCTCGCTCGAAGAGGCGATTGCCCGCGAGCGCGATGTGCTCGAAGACATTTCCATTCTCGGGCATCGCATCGACACCAGCGACATGCGCCCCAACACCCTGCGCGCCCGAATAAAGGATTTCATCGAGGCCAAGGCGGGCGAGGGTTTGACCTTGATGTTCCAGTCCTTCGGCTTCAAGTACGGTATCCCGCTCGATGCCGACATGGTGTTCGACGTGCGCTGCCTGCCCAATCCTCACTACGATCCGCACTTGCGCCCGCTCACCGGGTTCGATCCGGAAGTAGTCGCTTACTTCGAGACTCAGTCCGAGGTTGCTCGCATGGTGGAGGACATCCGCGCATTCGTTGCCGCCTGGCTGCCGAGTTTCATGCGTGACAATCGCAGTTATCTGACCGTTGCCATCGGATGCACGGGAGGACAGCATCGTTCGGTCTACATTGCCGAGCGTCTGGGCGAGGCGTTTCGCGCCAAGATCCACGTCCTTCTTCGGCATCGCGCGGTGGTGCGGCGGGAAGATGCTTGACGGTGCAAAGTTGATGCCGCACTCGACTTCGACGGGAACATGGCGCGCATGGCGCAAACTGCTGCGGCCTGGCGACTGCGGAGTCGCGCTGGCCGGACTTGCGGTATGCGTCGTTGCCGGGTTTGGACTCTGGCGTGGCGGAGCGCCCGATGGCGTGATCGTGCGCGCCTCCGGCCAGGTTTTCGTGGACGATTTGTCTCGTTCGCGCCGTCTCGAAGTGTCGGGGCCGCTGGGCGTGACCGTGATCGAGATCGAACCGGGCCGCGCCAGGGTTGCTTCCGATCCCGGCCCGCGACAGTACTGTGTGCGCCAGGGGTGGCTTGCCCGCGCGGGCGCAGTGGCGATTTGTGCGCCCAACGAGGTCAGCCTGATGCTTACCGGGCGGGGAGTGGACTATGACTCGCTCAGTTATTGAACTGGTGTCGACCGCCGAGGATGATCGGGTGGCGCGTTACTCGGCGGCGGCCATTGCGCTTACCGTGGCCGAAGCGGCGATACCGTTGCCGCTGCCGGGCGTAAAACCGGGACTTGCCAATATTGTCATATTGGTGGTGCTGGCGCGCTGGGGTTGGCGCGAGGCGGCATGGGTGTCGCTCCTGCGCGTGTTTGCAGCCAGCCTGCTCCTTGGGCAATTCCTTGCGCCGGGCTTTTTTCTGAGTCTCGTCGGGGCGTTGGCAAGCCTGTTCACGCTGGCCGGGGCGATACATCTGCCGAAAAAATGGTTCGGTCCGGTCAGTTACAGCATTTTTGCCGCCTTTGCCCACATCGGCGCGCAATTCGTCCTGGCCCGTTTGTGGCTGGTTCCCCATGATGGCGTCTTTCACCTCATGCCTCTTTTCGGCGGGGCTGCCGTGCTGTTCGGGCTGATGAACGGCTTGATTGCGGCGGCCTTGCTGCGTGACCTTCCGGTGCAGGAGGCGTCTCGCCTGTAACGAGGTTGTAATAATATTTGTCTATCTGTGGATAGACAGTGTTTCGGGCGCGGCCCGAAGGAATGGTTTCAATGGCTTCCAGCATTACTCCTGCGGTTTCCGAACCTCTGCTCGAACTGGAGCGCCAGTTCCTCGGTCACAGCACCATGATCGAACGATGGTTCCGTGAGCAGTGGCATGAGCACGTCCCGCCGTTCTACGGTTCGGTCGATTTGCGCAATGCCGGGTACAAGCTCGCGCCGGTCGACATGAACCTGTTTCCCGGCGGATTCAATAACCTCGATCCGGTGTTCCTGCCCCTGTGCGTACAGGCCGCGCAGGCGGCGGTGGACAGGATGTGCGCCAGCGCCCGCAGCCTGTTGTTGATTCCCGAAAGTCATACCCGAAATATGTTCTACCTGAAGAACGTGGCGCGGTTGGCGGGCATCCTGCGCCTGACCGGGCTGGAGGTGAGACTGGGCAGCCTGCTGCCGGAGATTACCGCGCCGACGCCCCTGATGCTACCGGACGGCAGCAGCCTGATGCTGGAACCGCTCGTTCGGAAGGAAAACCGCCTCGGTCTGGCGGAGTTCGACCCCTGCGCCATTCTGCTCAATAACGATCTTTCCGGCGGCGTGCCCGCCGTTTTGCAGGGACTGGACGAACAATGCCTGATTCCGCCGCTACACGCGGGCTGGCATGTGCGGCGCAAGTCGCGTCATGCGGCGGCGTATGAGCGGATCGTCCAGGCGTTTTCGGAGGAAATCGGTATTGATCCCTGGCGCATCAGCCCGGCGTTTCGGGTGTGCAGCGGTATCAATTTCCAGGAGCGCGCGGGTGAACAATGCCTGACCGAGCAGGTCGATGTGTTGCTTGCCGACATTCGCCGCAAATACCGTGAGTTGGGCATCGAAGACGAGCCCTTCGTTGCAGTCAAGGCCGATGCGGGCACTTACGGCATGGGCGTGATGATGGTAAAGGACGCTTCCGAAGTCGTGGGGCTGAACCGTCGCCAACGCAACAAGATGGCGGTGGTCAAGGAAGGGCTGTCCGTCGGGGAAGTCATCATCCAGGAAGGCGTGCGCACGTTCGAGAACGTCGACGGCGCAGTGGCCGAGCCGGTCGTCTACATGATGGATCACTATGTTGTCGGGGGGTTCTACCGCGTGCATACGGCGCGTGGAAGCGATGAGAATCTCAACGCGCCGGGTATGGAATTTCGGCCACTGGCCTTCGACACGCCTGGCAACATTCCCGATTGGCATCAGGAGCCGGATGCCGTGCCCAACAGGCTCTACGCCTATGGCGTGGTCGCGCGGCTGGCGCTGCTTGCGGCCTCGGTCGAAATCGAAGAGATGTTGCCTGTGCCCGGTAATGCGGACGGGGGGGGCGACTGTGGGTGTGTTCTCGAATCCGCGCGCGCGGCCTGACGGGAGCCGATCATGACGGCGCTCGATTTCGCTTTCATCGTCGATCCGTTGCCCGGACTCAAGGCGTACAAGGATTCCAGCGTGGCGATGATGCGCGCCGCCGCCGCGCGCGGGCATCGTCCCTGGGCGATTCGGCGCGAGGACATCGCCTGGCATGAAGGCATCGTCTCGGCGCGCGCCGTGCCGCTCATCCTGCATGCCGACGATGGCGACTGGTACACGGAAGGCGAGCCGGAAACCCGCGCGCTTGCTACGTTCGACACCGTGCTGATGCGCCAGGACCCGCCTTTCGATTTCGAATACCTCACCGCAACCTGGTTGCTCGAGCGCGCCGTCATGGGCGGCGCGCGCGTGTTCAACGATCCGCGCGCCGTGCGCGATCACTCCGAAAAACTGTCGATTACCGAGTTCCCGCAATACATACCTACCAATTTGGTAGCCCGCGACCCGAGCCGTCTCCACGCTTTCATCGACGAGATCGGCGACGTTGTGCTCAAGCCGCTCGACGGTATGGGCGGTAGTCAGGTTTTTCGCGTCGCCTCCCATGACCCCAACCGTCATGTGATCGTCGAAACCCTAACGCAACATGGTGCGCGCACGATCATGGCGCAGCGTTACCTGCCGGGTATCCGCGACGGGGACAAGCGCGTGCTCATCATCGGCGGCGAAGTCATGCCCTATGCGCTGGCGCGCATTCCCCGCGAGGGAGAAACCCGCGCCAATCTTGCCGCCGGCGGGCGCGGTGTGACGATGCCGCTCACCGCGCGCGAAGGGGAAATCGCCCGTTTCCTGGCTCCCATCCTGTGGGAACGTGGGCTGTTGATTGTCGGGCTCGACGTGATCGACGGGCATCTGACCGAGATCAACGTCACCAGCCCGACCTGCATGGCCGAGATTGCCGCGCGGTTCGACGTGGCGGGGCGGGTGATTGAAACGCTGGAGCGTTTGTGCGGTCGATAGAGGCAGGCGCAGGCCAGTCCTTCAGGTTCGTCAGGCTTGTTTTCGCGCTCCTGGTTTGTTGTGGCGCGTGGCTGCTGACCGGATGCGAGCGGGAACGGGTTTTTCAGCGTGAGGGCTACGTTTTCGGCACACGGGTGGATGTGGCCGTCTACACGGATGACCCCAGGTTGGCCGATGCCACAATCGCCGCCGTGTTGCGGGAATTCGACCGTTTGCACAATACGTATCATGCCTGGAAGCCGTCGGAGCTTACCGATCTCAACGAGGCGCTGGCGCAGGGCCGATCCCGCGAGGTGTCGCCCGAACTGGCCGCGATGTTGCGCGATGCGCAATCCCTGTCCGAAATCGGGGGCGGCCTGTTCGATCCGGCGATCGGCGCGTTGGTCGAACTGTGGGGTTTTCACACCGATACCTTCGAGCCGGCGCGGCCCGATCCGGCGGCGCTTGCCGGTCTCAAGGCCGCGCAGCCACGCATGAGCGATCTCGTGATCGAGGCCAATCTCATCTCCAGCCGCAATCCGGCGGTGCGAATCGACTTCGGGGGTTATGCCAAGGGCTACGCGCTGGATCTTGCCGCCGCCATCCTGCTCGAGCGGGGCATCCGGAGTGCGCTCATCAACGTGGGCGGCAACGTCATGGCGCTGGGGAGCAAGGGCAGACAGCCCTGGCGGGTCGGCGTCCAGCATCCGCGTCAGTCCGGGGTCATGGCGACGATGCCGCTCTACGATGGCGAGGCCATCGGCACTTCGGGGGACTACCAGCGTTATTTCGAGTTGGACGGCCTCCGCTTCGCCCACATCCTCGACCCGCGCACCTTCGAGCCGACACACGCCACGCAGGCATTGACCGTGCTGGTGACGCCTCGCCCGCAGGTCGGGGTTTTGTCGGACGTGGCAAGCAAACCCGCCTATCTGGCGGGAGACGCCTGGCGCGAGCAGACGCGCCATTTCGGGATCGAGCATGCGCTTCGGGTAGCTGCCGACGGGCGGGTGGAAGTGACCCGCGCGCTACGGGCGCGGCTGGAATTTCCCGAGTCGATCGAGGTGCGCGTGGTCGACTGAGCTGCCGTCAACGCCCATCCTCGTCGCGCGCCTTCTTTTCTTCGATCTCACGGATTCTGGCCTCGTACCGTTCGCGGTCGCGCTGGGCGGCTTCTGCACGACGGGCGGCTCTGGCACGCTCGCTGGCTTTGTTGCTGGCGGACTTCGAGCGGGTGGCGCGGCGGGAAGGCGATGCAATTTCGGTGCGCGGCATCGTCACGTCTGTGTCGGCACTCGGGAAAGAAGCTTCCGTCGGGCGTGGGCCGTTACCGCTTTCCTCGGCCTTCTTCGCCATTTCGGCGGCTCGGCGCTGGCGTTCCGCGAGATCGAGTTGATGCGCCTCGGCTTCGAGTTCTCGGGCGCGGCGGATGGCGCTCAGGCGTTCAGCCTTGGCATCGTCGATGCAACTGTTGACGAAAAAACGCTTGTAGCACGCCGTTTCTGCCGTTTGGTAGTCGGTTTCGGCCTGTGTGCGCAAGGTTCCGGCTTCGTCGCGCAATTGCCTGATACGCTTGGCGGGACTAGGTATGGCTTCGTCCTTGCCCTCGCTCTCGTCGGCAGCCCCAAGCGGGAAAGCGGTCATGGCAAGGCATGCGCCAAGGACGAGGACGCGGCGGGAGAGCGAATGAAAAAAAGGAACAGGAGATGAAGGACGGGCAGGCATGTGAAACCCGTGCAGTGCGTGATTGAGATGTGCGTAGAATAACAGCCCTTTGTAAAAACATCTGCGACTTTAAGCGTGATCCATTTTCGCAATTTGCGCCTCGCGAGGGGAGGCCGCGTCCTGATCGACGGGGTTTCCCTCCAGTTATTCCCCGGCTGGAAGATTGGCCTGACCGGGGCCAACGGCAGCGGTAAATCGAGCCTTTTCGCGCTTCTGCGAGGCCAGTTGCTCCCGGATCGGGGCGATCTTACATTTCCGTCCGGCTGGACGATTGCCCATGTTGCGCAGGAGACGCCAGGGCTGCCGCGTGCCGCCATCGAATACGTGCTCGACGGCGACTCTGAACTGCGGCGCATCGAAACCGATCTGGCTCAGGCCGAGGCAGCCCACGACGGGGTGCGCATTGCCGAATTGCACACGAACTTGCAGGAAATCGGCGCTTACTCGGCCAGATCGCGCGCGGCGGCGCTGCTCGACGGGCTGGGCTTTGCGCCTTCGGATGCTGGGCGAGCCGTGGCGGACTTCTCCGGCGGCTGGCGGATGCGGCTCAATCTCGCGCAGGCGCTGATGTGCCGCTCCGACCTGCTCCTGCTCGATGAGCCGACCAACCACCTCGATCTGGACACCGTCATCTGGCTGGAACAATGGCTGCGCGACTATCGCGGAACCCTGTTGCTGGTGTCGCACGACCGCGAGTTTCTCGATGCCTGCGTCGATCATGTCGCCCATATCGAACAGCGACAACTGACGCTCTACAGCGGTTCGTACTCCGACTTCGAGCGCCAGCGCGGCGAACGTCTGACACAGCAACAGGCGCTTTTCGAGCGCCAGCAGCGCGAGATCGCGCACATGGAAGACTACATCCGCCGTTTCCGGGCCAAGGCCACCAAGGCGCGGCAAGAGACAAGCCGCA
>Ga0099364_10003296_pt1 | contig 25071 bp, 22 predicted proteins | sample TergutTh196P3_FD_73070 | JGI IMG/M metagenome (GOLD analysis project Ga0099364, IMG submission 73070) | Microcerotermes parvus P3 segment gut microbial communities from Pointe-Noire, Republic of the Congo - Th196 P3 | ecosystem: Host-associated > Arthropoda: Insects > Digestive system > Gut ...
TAAAACCAAAGATTGGCCGATGAAATAAGGGAGGGGATTTCTTTGGTTATATTGGCGATCCCCTGGGGGTAATAATGACTGAAGTACTTTCCCAGGACGAAATTGATCAGCTGCTTACTGCAATTAGTGCGGGGGAAACTGAGCCAGAAGCTCTTAGACCGGCTGCTGATACACGTAAAATAAAAATTTACGATTTTAAACGTCCGGACAAATTTTCTAAAGAGCAGATACGAACAATCTCCATGATGCACGACACTTTTGCGCGCCTGACCACTACAAGCCTTTCGGCACAGCTGCGCTCCATGGTTCATGTTCACGTTGCATCTGTAGATCAGCTTACATACGAAGAATTTATCCGTTCCATTCCCACGCCTACAACACTTGCAATTATTAATATGGACCCCCTAAAAGGGAATGCAATATTGGAGGTAGATCCCGCAATCACCTTTTCCATAATAGACAGACTTTTTGGCGGTACAGGCGAGGGAACAAAGTCCCAGCATGAACTTACCGATATAGAGCAGTCTGTAATGGAAGGCATTATAGTCCGCATACTGGGAAATATGCGCGAGGCATGGACCCAGGTTATTGATCTTAGACCAAGATTGGGGCAGATAGACACTAACCCGCAGTTTGCGCAAATTGTCCCCCCTACAGATATGGTTGTGCTTGTAACCCTGGAAACAAAAATAGGTGATGTAGAAGGTATGATTAACTTCTGTATTCCCTATTTAACCATAGAACCTATCATAGGAAAACTTTCCACACAGTTCTGGTTTTCCACTGTACACCGCGGAACTACTACCGAGAACCTGAATGTATTAAAGGAAAAACTGTCAACTGTCGATGTAAATATAGTAGCTGAAATTGGGAAAATAAATATTTCCATCCGTGATGTGCTTTCCCTTAGAACAGGTGATGTAATAAGACTATACGATACCAAAGTAGGAGATCCTTATTCATTAAATGTTGGCAGCAGAAAGAAGTTTTTATGCCGGCCCGGTGTTGTCGGTAAAAAGATGGCTGTACAGATAATTAAAAAATTGGCAGAAGTACAGCAGGAAGAGTTAGACGAACTTTTAAATGACGGAGATGAGTTTATATAAACTCGTTTCATATTTAAAAGATAGGAGTATATAAATGAGTGATGGTGCGCTTTCACAAGACGAAATTGATGCTTTGTTAGCAGGTGTAGATTCATCGACTGCTCCCACTGCAACAGCTACTGCAGCTCCCGGTAATGGTTCAGAAGAAGATGCAAAGGCTTTTCAGGAATTTCTATCGCGTAATATTGGTGCCGGTTCTTCAAACCTTTCCATGATGACAGGCGCAACTGTCTCTTTGGGAGAACCTACAGTTTCTTTTTCCAACAGAGATGCCCTTTTGGAACAGCTTCCGGAAATGGTCACAGCTGTAAAAGCAGATTTTAGTTCCGGTTTCCCCGGTGAACATTGCTTTATCTTCCCCGAAGATACCGCAAAAGCTATCGCAAGTCTCATGAACAAAGAAGAAAATATTGAGATGAGCGAAATGGCAATGTCTGTAATAGGTGAAGTCATAAATCAATTTGTGGGAACCCAGATCACAGACCTTACAAAAAGGACAAATAATCAATCCATAGCAGCAGTTCCCGCCGAAGCAGCAAATATAAGAAAAGCTACCGCAGCTATGCCAAGCGGTGATTTCCTCTGTGCTAATTATACTCTGGACTTGGGTGATGGAAACTCACACCAGATATGGGAATTATATGGCGGTGCTTTGACAAGTGATATAGCCAGGGCCTTAAATGGTACTGTAGCTCAAGGTATACAAAGTATGCCTGGCATGCAGCAGAATGTACAGCAAAGCATGCAAAATATGGCAGCGATGCAAAATATGGCAGGTATGGGTATGGCAGGTATGACAGGTATGCAGAGTATGGGAATGGCAGGAATGGGTGGAATGCAGGGTATGGGAGGCCCCGCAAATGTACAGGCAGTACAGTTCCCCAATTTAATGCCCAACAATCTACCCCAGGAAGCAGGTAACATCAACCTGATTATGGACGTCTATATGGAGATGACCGTAGAATTGGGGCGTACCAGAAAACTAATTAAAGAAATACTCTCCATGGGAGAAGGTACAATTATAGAGCTGGATAAACTTGCAGGTGAACCTGTAGATATACTTGTAAACCATAAGTTAATTGCCAAGGGTGAAGTAGTAGTTATTGATGAAAACTTTGGTGTCCGTGTAACCGAAATTGTATCTCCAATGGAAAGAATGAATGAGTTAACCTAGTTTTTTCCAAAAAGTACTAGCATAAATTTATATAATATAGTACAATAACAGGAAGTTTATGCATTAATCAGTTTTAACTTGGGAGGGGAAAAACTGAAAGTATTTAAGCCATTTATTGGCATTATCCTACTGTTTGTATTTTTTTCTCATCCTAATTTTGGAACTGTAGCTCTGCTTAATGCCCAGGAAAGCGATGCTGTTCCGCCTCTGTCCACTCCGATCTCAGGCAGTACTGCCATAGATGAATCTACCATAATACTTGGAGAAACTCCTGTAGCCCCTATTCCGGAAAGCGAATCATCAATTTGGGTATTATTCAGGATGATCATTGTATTAGCTCTTGCAGCATTGGCAATTTACGGGGTCGTTTTTTTTGTTAAGCGTCTTGCAAAAACTCCGGAGAGCCTGGATCCTCATTTAAGAGTTCTGGCAAAAGTTCCCCTTGCAGCCGATAGCTTTGCGGCAGTTGTATCTGTTGGTGCAAAAGCATGGCTAGTTGGAGGAGGCTCCGGCGGTATTAATTTAATCTCGGAAATTGAAGATACAGAAGTCCTGGAAACCATGCTTATTGAAGATGCAGATAAAATTGCCCAGGCGGAAAACAGGAAGTTCTTTAGTTTTGCCTCCATCATAAGCAGGATAGGCAGACAGGGCGGAAAGAATCTCCCCGGAGACACAGGCATAGATGCCAATATGCGTGCGGAAAACCTGCGAAAGCAGCGCCAAAGGTTAAGGGATTCCTGATATGAAAAAAATTATCCTTTGCCTTGTACTACTTGCCATGTTTTCCTTTTTACCGGCTTCTTTATATGCACAAATATTTCCTCTTGATCTGGACACCGATATACCTCTCTTTCCCGGAATGAGCACTCCCGGCACTGCAGAAATTCCTGCACCTCCATCGGTAACACCGACTCCTTTTATAGACCTTACAATAAGAAACCCGCAAAGCGGCGAGGAAGTAGCTTTCTCCCTGCAGCTTTTATTGCTGTTAACACTTTTAGCACTTGCACCAAGCATAATTATTTTAATGACCAGTTTCCTGCGAATTGCCATAGTCCTTGACTTTATCAAAAGGGCGCTTTCGCTGCAGCAGGTGCCGCCTAACCAGGTACTTATGGGAATAGCACTTTTTATGACGCTTTTTATTATGTGGCCGACTTTTACAACTATTTACGAAAATTCTTTTAGACCCATGGCGGAAGGTGAAATTGGCGTAGAAACTGCATTTGTAGAAGCAGAAGCACCATTGCGCATTTTTATGTACAGCCAGATGCAGTCTCGCCCTGACAACATTCGTCTTTTTATGGCAATGAGAGGACTGGATAGGCCGAATACACTTGCCGATGTACCCACTTATGTGCTTATTCCTGCCTTTATTTTAAATGAGCTAACTTTGGCATTCAGGATAGGGATACTTTTGTTTATTCCTTTTATTGTCATTGACATGGTTGTTGCCAGTGCACTCATGTCCATGGGTATGATCATGCTTCCTCCCATCATGATTTCAATGCCCTTTAAATTAATCCTTTTTGTTTTGGTAGACGGATGGGGATTATTAACCGGCCAGTTGATACAGTCATTTATGTGACAATACAGAGGTGAAAAATGAGTATAGGTGAGGTTACGGCAATACTAAGAGGCGGAATACAGCAGGTTTTAATGGTAGCTGCTCCTCTTCTTATTTCTGCGCTTGTTGTCGGTTTGGTAGTCGCTATTTTGCAGGCAACAACATCCATACAGGAGCAGACATTAACATTTGTACCCAAGGTTTTTACCATACTGCTGGTATTGGCTTTTCTTGGGGGCTGGATGTTTACATCTGTTAGTGAATATACAAGGGAATTATTTATGAGAATTCCCGATATGGCAAGGTAAAGGAAGGAATTTTGTTCGAAGAGAATATACTTAACGAGATCATTGCAGGTACTCCCATCTTTTTATTGATTGCTGCAAGAGCTCTCGCCATGGTACAAACAGCTCCGCTTTTAAACTCCGATGCCATTCCTCAAGTGGCAAAGATATCGCTTGCCGGTTTTGTTGCCTATAGCTCTTTTAATTCCGCCTTAATAAGCCAGTGGGAAATTTCTTCCATGGGGCTGGATTTTGTTTTTCTTGTAATAGGCGAAGTTATTATAGGCATAATAATAGGTTTCTTTTTAACCTTGATCTTCGCCGCCTTTGTTACAGCCGGGCAGTTTTTCTCTTTGCAGATGGGCTTTGGAGCATCAGAAACTTTTGATCCCCTGTCCCAAATAGAAAATCCATTACTGGGTCAATACTTAAACATGGTTGCTATGCTGGTTTTTGTTACCATAGACGGTTTTAGAGAACTCTTTCTTGGGGGTTTTTATCGTTCACTGCAGTCAATAAATGTTTTTAACATAATAGAAGGCAGAGATACAATTGTAGCAATGGTACTTGGCGGGCTCTCCCGTTTATTTATGGATGCAATGGTAATTGCACTGCCCATACTTGGCACCTTGTTTTTGGTATCGCTCTCCACAGGTTTAATCTCCAAAGCTGCACCGCAGATAAATATTCTTTCAGAAGGCTTTCCAATATCCATACTTGTAGCCTGGCTATTAATTTTTTCCGCCCTGCCTTTTATGACAGACATGTTCAGCCGCATTATTGGTTCCAGTTTTGAAATGCTAAGAGACATGTATATTTACATAGGCGAACCCATAGCTACAGGGGGTTCTATATGAAAAATGAAATCTTAAATATGCAGGATGAATTTTTAGCTTCCGTTTTGAACATGGATCTCCAATGGTTTGCCGCTGAAGATGAGGGGCGTACCCAGGAACCTACTGACATAACATACAGAAAGGCAAGGGAGGAAGGCAGGGTTGCAAAGAGCCAGGAGCTTATTGCCGCTATTGTACTTTTACTTCCGGCAATTACCGTGATTATTCTTGCGCCTCACATACTGCTTACATGTGCCGAGATGCTCAGGTTTTTCTTTTCGCGTATTAACGATTTAAACCCTGCAACTGACGGTGTAACTGCCATGATTTTTATCAGCTATTTTGTACGTATGGTACTGCCTGTTCTTGTAGTAGCAGTTATAGCCGGAATTTTTTCCAATATCATTCAGGTAGGCTTTCTTTTTACAACAAAACCATTAACTCCGGATTTTTCCAAAGTGCTTCCAAAGTTTGGAAGGTATTTTCAGCGTACCATGTTTTCCATGGAAGCTCTTTTTAATATGGGAAAATCAATTTTTAAGATGCTCATAATAGGTGCGGTGGCTTTTACTATAGTTAGTTCAAGGTTCGAAGAACTCGCCAATCTTCAAAGAGCCGGTATATGGAACGGAATAACATTAATTGCAGGACTTGCAGCGCAGCTATTGGTTATTACTGCAGTTCTCCTTTTAATACTGTCCATACCTGATGTAATTTTCCAACGCTGGCAGTTCAGGCAGTCCCTAAAAATGACTCCCCAGGCGGCAAAGGAAGAAATCAAACAGGAAGACGGAGACCCGGAAGTAAGAAGGCGTCTTCGAAGCCGATACAGGGAAGTATTATCAAGAGGTCAGCTTAGCGCAGTAGCCGAGGCTGACGTTGTTATAACCAATCCCACGCATTACTCTGTCGCCCTGGAGTATGACATAAGCCGCATGGATGCGCCAAAGGTAGTTGCCAAGGGAGAAGACGACCTTGCCCTGCAGATACGCGAGGCTGCCAAGGAAAATGGGGTTCCCGTTGTTTCTCACCCTCCTTTAACTAGAACTCTTTATAACGAGACCGAAGTAGGGGATCAAATTCCTTTCCGTTACTGGAAAGTTGTCGCCCTGGTATTGGCAAAATTCTTTAGCCTGGAATCAAAACAGGAAAAAGCAAGACGCGCTGCAGAAACCAGAGCCGAGAGGATGGGTGCCTGATTGCGTATAAATTATTTTAACGAGGTGTTTTATGGCAGATGCCGCAAGAACAGCTAATCCTGCAGCAGCTCAGTCAAGAGGTTTTGGTTTTCAGCTTTTAAGGGCAGAATCCCGTTCTGTGCTTCTTGCACTCGCCGTTGTAGTTGTGGTAATCATGCTCATTGTTCCCCTGCATACAGTCCTTTTGGATGCACTTTTGGCATTTAATCTTATGCTCTCTTTGTTTATTTTGCTAACCGTTTTATATATTAAAAAACCTGTAGACTTCAGCCTTTTTCCCACAGTGCTTCTTGTTATGACAGTTTTTTCCCTTGCGCTTAACGTTTCTTCAACAAGGCTTATACTTAGCCAGGGTGCAAGCTTTGACGGCAGGATGATAAGGGCCTTTTCTACTTTCGTTGTAGGAACAGGCGGAACAGAAGGTCTTGTAATTGGTTTTATTATCTTTATTGTAATAATTGCCGTGCAGGCATTGGTTATCACTAAAGGTGCAACAAGGATAGCAGAAGTAGCCGCAAGGTTTACCCTTGATGGTATGCCGGGTAAACAGATGGCAATAGATTCAGAATTCAGCAACGGTAATATAGATCAGAAAGAACATGCAGCAAGAAAAGAAGCCCTGCAAATGGAAGTGGATTTTTATGGTTCCATGGACGGTGCCACTAAATTTATTTCCGGAAATGTAAAGGTCGGAATTTTCATTACCGTAATAAATGTTATTGGAGGTATAATAATAGGTACTAACCTGCACGGCGAAGCATTAAACGACGCCATGCAGACCTATACTGCACTTTCTGTTGGGGATGGCTTATTGGCACAGTTCCCCGGTCTTTTAGTTTCCACTGCCGTTGGTATAGTTGTTACAAGGGCAGTATCTACAGGAGACCTTACCGACCAGGTAGCAGATCAATTTTCCCGTTACTCCAAAGTTTACTGGATAGGTGCATTTGTCCTTCTTGGCTTTTCCCTCCTTCCCGGTTTCCCCTGGTACGTGCTTATCCCCATGGCTTTTCTAACCGGTTTTTATGCTTACAGGGTAGGGCAGTCCCAGAAAAAGAAGGAAGACTTTAAAGAGATGATGATCAAAACAGGGGATGCAGCCAAAAAGGCCAAAGACGACAGAAGCGATATTCCCACAATGGAACCCCCCGATCAGCTTTCTTTGGAACTGGGCTTTGGGCTTATTCCCATGGTAGACAAGGACGAAGGTGCAGAACTCCTTGAGCGTGTAAAAGCCATGAGAAGGCAGATTGCGCTTGACATGGGAATAGTCATCCCCCACATAAGAATTATAGACAATGTACTTCTTGGCTCTTCTGAGTACTGCCTTAAAATACGCGGGGTAGATGTAGGAAAAAGCGTTATACGCATGGGCTCCTACCTCTGCATAAACCCGGGAACTGTAAAAGAAGAGCTTGCAGGAGAAGTAACAAAGGACCCCGCCTTTGGTCTCCCCGCCATATGGATTAATGAAGACCAGAGAGACGAAGCGGAAAGGGCAGGCTACACAGTGGTAGATCCCCCGTCAATAATTGCAACTCACTTAACAGAGATCATTAAGCGCCATGCTGCGGATCTTTTGGGACGCCAGGAAACCCAGAATATTATTGAAGGACTAAAAAGGGATTACTTTGCCGTTGTTGATGAAGTTATGATGGGCAGGGACGGCAAGGGTATGACCATGGGGAACATACAAAAGGTACTCCAGGGTTTACTTAAAGAACAGGTTTCAATACGAAATACAGTTTCCATACTGGAAAGTATTGCAGACTATGCTCCCCTTACTACAGATACCCGCTTCCTTATAGAGAGGGCAAGGCAGGCACTTGCAAGCCAGATATGCCATAGCTACGCAGATGAAAACCGTGTACTCCATGTCCTTACACTCGATCAGGGGCTGGAACAAATGATAGTAGACAGTAAGGTGCAAAGCAGTTCCGGTGATATTTTTTCTGCACTGGAACCTGCCGTTCACAGCGCATGGATAAAATCACTTGGCAGAGCAGTCAGGGCAGTTAATCAGAGGGGATTTTTCCCCATTATCCTATGTTCACTGCAGGCAAGGTACCTTGTTAAAAGTGCACTTGAAAGAGAACACCCCGAAGTTGCGGTAATTTCTGTAGCAGAAATTGCCATGGATTATACAGTAGAATCTCTTGGAATAATTAAACTGGAGCAGGAGCAGTAACAAGGATGCAGCAATATTTTGTAGAACAGGCTTTTACATACGACGAAGCCGAAAGAAAAGCCAGAGAAAAATATGGAGATAGGATAACTATCCTCCTCCACGAGACTGTTAAAATTTCAGGCGGAATGTTTAATTTTTTCCCCAAGTATGGTGTAAAAATTACAGGAATCATACCCAAGTACAATACTCTTGTGCAAAATAAAGCACAGCAAAGCCTTGCTCACAATAAAGAGGCTTCTTTTGCTCCGCGGGAATTGAATTTTGAAGAAGAAAAAGAAAAGCTTCTTGCCATGGGAAATTCCGGAAAGGAAAATGCGGCTTTTAAAGAGGTAATGGAAGAAATCAGGAGTATTAAGGAAAAGCTTGAAAATCAAGGGGTATCTTCTTCACGCGAGGAACATCCAAATTTAAACCGCATAGAGGACATTTTAATTTTAAATGACTTTCCCCCCACATACCGCAAAATTATTTTAGACAGGGTAAAAAAAGAATTCTCTCTTGAGGCATTGGATCATTTTTTCCCCCTACAGGATAAGATCATTGAATGGATAGGCGAAAGCATTAAAATTTACGAAGAAGATAAATTTAAGATTAGCCCAAAAATAATAATTCTGGTTGGTCCTACAGGAGTTGGCAAAACTACAACAGTTGCAAAGCTTGCGGCAAATTTTGGAGTTGATGAAAAAGGCCGCCATAAAAGAAGGGTTGCTCTTGTAACCATAGATGCTTACAGAATAGGTGCAAAGCAGCAGCTGGAAACCTACAGTAATGTTATGGGATTTCCCTGTTTTGCAGTAGGAGATTATGATGAACTTAAAAAAACAATTGCATTAAATTCAGAGGGAATAGACCTTATTATAGTGGACACCATAGGAAAAAACCCTAGAGACATGGTTCAGTTAGGCGAAATGAAGCAGATACTGGATGCCTGCGGTACATTAACCGAAGTGCACCTTGTCATTACAGCGGCGACAAAATCAAGTGATATAAAAGAAATCTTAAAGCATTTTGAATCTTTTAATTACCGCTCTGTAATTGTAACTAAACTGGATGAAACAATAAGAACAGGAAACATAATAGGCACTTTATCAGAGGCATCCAAGCCTATATCCTACATAACCAACGGGCAAAAGGTTCCTACAGATATAAGGAAAGCTTCAATAATGCAGTTTCTTACCAACCTTGAAGGATTCAGGGTAAATAGATTAATATTGGATGATAAGTTCCCTGAAAGGGGACAAGAACTTATGCAGCAGTGGGGATAGGATATGGAAGATCAGGCAGAAAAACTGCGTGAAATAATGCGGCAAAGGACTAGCGCGGCTGTTAACAGCGAAGTTCCGGAGGCAAGGAGCAGAAAGACCCGTATTATTACAATTACAAGCGGAAAGGGCGGGGTAGGCAAGACCAATGTTTCTGTAAACCTTGCTTTAGCCTATGCCAGGACAGGTAAAAAGGTAGTTGTAATGGATGCAGACCTTGGACTTGCAAATGTGAATATAATGCTTAACATGGTGCCAAAATATAATCTATATGACATGATACGCAAGGGCAAATCCATGAAGGACATAATTCTGGAAACCGATTATGGAATCTATATAGTTGCAGGAGCCCTTGGAATTTCACAAATAGCAAACTTGTCAGACGATGACAGAAAAAACTTTATAGAAGAACTAAATACCCTCTCCTTTGCAGATATTGTTATAATAGACACGAGCGCAGGAGTTTCGCATAACGTTTTGGATTTTATTGCAGCTGCAGACGATGCTGTAATTATTACAACACCCGAACCGACTGCAATAACGGATGCATACGGCATAATAAAAATAATTGCAACAGAGTACGAGAACCTTGACATGGAACTTAAGCTTGTTGTAAACAGGGCTAAAAACTCTGCCGAGGCAAAAAAAGTGGCAGACAGGATGACAAACATAGCAGGACAGTTTTTAAACCTAAAGGTAGATTACCTTGGTTTTATTTATGACGATCCTGTTGTTTCCCAGGCTGTTATAAGACAGAAGCCCTTTATGGTAATAGATCCGCGCTGTAAGGCGAGTATATGTGTGCAGCACATAGTTGGAAAAATGGAGAAAGGAGAACTAAGGGAGAAGGGAGGAATCTCATCCATGTTTAAGGGTTTTTTTAAGAAATGATAGACTTTAGAACAAGCGGTATTTTTGCCGGAGCAGCATTTATCCTCTCATTGGCACTTGGAATCTTTAGCGGTGCTGCTTTTCCCATGCTTATTCTTAGACCCTTTATTTTTGCTCTAATCTTCTTTGGCATAGCTGCTCTGGGAAAACACCTTATAGAAAAATTTATTCCTGATCTCCTGAACCAGGAATCAGCCGCTGCCAGACCTGCATCGGGGAGACGGGTGAATATCACCGAGGATTTTTCGGCGGAAACTGATTCTGAAGATTATTTATCCGGGAGCTCAACAAGCTTTACTCCAAGACCATCTCCCCTCTTTGAAGCCGCCTTGCCTAAGCCAACCGCTGTGGGAATGGGTGATGGTCAGGAAGGATTGGGTAATATTTCAGATCTATTAAGAAAAAGGGCAGAGAGAGCAAGTATGCCTGTAGAGCAAAGTAAAGCTCAGTCTGCCCCCCCGCCTCCGCCGCCCCCGCCCATGGCCGATTTATCCATGGATGGGCTCCCTATGGAAGAACTACCCTCTGACGACTCCGCTGTAAGCGATGCTATGGAGGGCTTGCCTTCTGCCGACACCGCCGGCAACGATGTTATGGAGAATTTGCCTATAGCAAATGATGAAAAAAGCAGTTATAATGAGGAAGGAGAGCTCTCTACTGCACAGGGTTTGGATGAAATCCCCATGTGGGACTTTGATAAAGGGGTGGCAGAACCCCCCGCCGCCAAGCCTGCACTGGATTTTAAACCGGGCGGACCTCAGGGTGTACCCGGAGCGAGTGTAGATGTTTACGAGAGCAAAGTGGAAAGTAAGGCAGAGCCCGCTTTTACAAATGATTTTCCAAGGGATTTTCCAAGAGAGTTTCCCCAGGGAAATGCAAAAAGCACAGAGAGTAGCGGCGGCGATGCAGAGATACTTCCCGATCTGGACAGTATGGCAGGAGCATTTAAACAGACTTCCAAAGAAGATGAACAGGAAGCTGTCGATTACAACGTGCCTTCCTCCTCTGCTTCAAGCAGAGGTTTGCCAAGAACATCGGAGGCTACATGGGCAGGGAATTTTAATCCCAAAGATATTGCCATGGGACTCCAGACAATTTTGACTAAGGAGAAAGAGGGCTAAATTATGGGGAAGCTTTCCGGTACTAAACCAGCAGCTGGTAATCTTGAAGTTTATCCTATGGATCAACAGGAAGAAGACGAGCTTTGGGTTGAATACCGCAGATCCCGGGATTTAAAAATCAGGGAAACTTTTATAAAACAATATGCCCCTCTTGTAAAATATGTGGCAGGAAAGGTTGCAGTAGGCATGCCGCATAATGTTGAGTTCGATGACCTTGTCGGATTCGGCGTATTTGGTCTTCTTGATGCCATAGATAAGTTCGATCCTGAAAAAAACGTAAAATTTAAGACTTATGCCGTTACCAGAATTAGGGGAGCCATATTTGACGAACTCCGTTCCATAGACTGGGTACCACGCTCTGTAAGGCAAAAAACCCGCGAAGTGGAAGATGCCATAGGCTCCCTGGAGGCAAGGCTGGGCAGGACGGCTACGGATCAGGAAGTGGCAAGCGCCCTTGGCTTAAGCGAGGGAGAATATCTTAAAACATTGCAGAAAATTTCCGGTACTTCCATACTATCAATCAATGATGTTTGGTATTCGGGGGACGAGAACGATAAAGTTTCCATAAGTGACAGTATAGAGTCTCCTTCAAGCCTAAATCCCGAAGTTATTGCAGAAAGAGACGAAATTCGTCGTGTAATAGTTGAGGCAATAGACGAACTTCCCGATAAAGAAAAGAAGATACTTGTACTTTATTATTTTGAAGACCTAACCTTAAAAGAAATTGGTCAGGTTCTTGAAGTAACCGAGTCCAGGGTCTCACAGTTACATACAAAGGCCATAATGCGGCTTAGAATAAAGTTAAAGAGTGGTCCAAAGGGGATAGTATAAGAATGGTAACTTTTGATCAGCTTCAGAAGATTGTAATGGATGGTCTGGAGCAGGATCGAAAAATCGAGACTGTAACAACCACAGGGGCCACCCTGGAAGAGGCTGTTGCCGAGGCTGCCATTCTTTTGGATCTTCCCGTCCGCCGCCTGGAATACGAAATTATTGAACATGGCAATTCCGGCGTTTTTGGCATGGGGAAAAAAACCTGGAAAATAAGAGCTTACGAAAGAATCTTCTACAATATGGATGATGTCTCTGATCCTTTCGGCACCGAAAGTATGATGTCCGAAGACGGTGCAAGCGATTATATGGACGGGGATGTTTTTATTAACATGCATCCGGAGGGAGCTTTTATTAAGGTTGTTCCTCCCAAAGGCATAGGCAGAAGGGCCCGTGATATAGATGCGTATAATGTATTGTTAAACAGGAGCATAGAAGATTTCGACAGGGAGCTTGTTGCAAGGGTTGTACACGAAGCAAAGTCAGAGTATGTCTGGGTTGCACATTTTGCGCATAACCCGTCTGCCGACAGTACCGTAATGGTAGAGATGTCAGAATCGGAAATGCAGGCTTATATGACAGTTACAGCACCCGGTGTAGGCGGCTGTGATATAAACTTTGAGTCTTATCTGGGTTACCTCCGTGGCAACAGGGTACATTTTGGAGTTCTGGAAGATCGTATAAAAGAATTTATAGACAGGCCCCTATACGGAGAAAAAATTCTTGTAGCAGAAGCCGACAAGGCAGAAGACGGAAGGGACGCCTACATTCAGTATAATTTTGAAACAGATCAGAACAGGATTAAATTAAGGGAAAGGGCAGACGGCAGAATAGATTTTAAAGAGTTAAACATTATTAACAATGTAATAGAGAACCAGCCCCTTGCCGTAAAGATAGCAGCTGAAAGGGGAAAGCCGGGAAAAACTCTTACGGGTAAACCGCTGCCCGCAAAAAATGGCAAAGATATATCACTGCCTGTAGGAAAGAATGTTCATGTAGGGGATGACGGAATTACCATCATTGCCGATATGAGCGGTCAGGCTATTATGAACGCCGGCAAGATTAATGTAGAGCCAATCTATACCGTGCAGGGTGGGGTTAATTTAAAAACCGGAAATATTTTCTTTTTGGGAACCGTTGTTATTAACGGTAATATTGACGATGGTTTTGAAGTTAAGGCAGCGGGAAACATAGAAGTAAACGGCACTGTAGAAAGGGCAAACCTGGATGCAGAAGGTGATATCATTGTACATCAGGGCATAACAGGAAAAAATACCAGTACAGTACGTGCCGGCAGATCAATTTGGGCACGTTTTATAGAGAATACCAATGTAGAAGCCGGAAACATGGTTGTTGTATCCGACGGCATTGTAAACTCCAATGTAGATGCCAATAAGCGTATTATATGTAACGGAAAGCGTGCGCATGTAGTAGGCGGCCGTCTGCGTGCAACAGAGGAAATAAATGCGAAAAACCTTGGTTCTCCTTCCAGCGGTACAGAAACCATATGCGAAGTAGGATCTGATCCCAAAAGCAAGATACGTCTTGAAGTACTTTTTGAAAGGCGTGCGGATGTAGAAAAACAGCTGGACGAGGTAAAAAGAAATTTGCAGACTCTTGTGAATATCAAGAAATTAAGAAAGACACTATCAGAAGATAAAGAAGCTGTGATGGATGAGTTAATGGAACTAAAAAATTCATTAACCGTGGAACAGGATGAAATTAACACGGAAATTTCAAGCATACAGGAATTTTTGGGCAGCATTAAAACAAGAAGCAGGGTATCCGCTTCTTCAAAAGTGTATCCCGGAGTAAAAATAATTATTCGTGATGCAGTCAACGATGTCCGGGATGAGTTTAAGGCCGTTACCTTCCTTTTGGATAATGATCTAATACGTATTTCAAAGTATGAGGAACCGGACGAAGAACTAACAAGGGGGCCCGATGGCTATACAGCCAATTGATCTTCAGGCTCTTTTTTCCCAGATAGATAAAGTTGGCAAAGCCCAGTCCATGATCAGGGACGGGCAGCAGATACACGATGCCCTGCAGCAAAACCAAGTCCAAAGGCGGCTGGAAGAAAACATAAGGACAGTTAACGAAGCCCAGGATATGGGAGATGGGAATGTAAGGATACATGATGACAGTAAAGGCTCAGGCAGTCAGGCAAAGAGCGATAAAAAAAGCAAAAATGAGGAAGAAGAGGAGAGCAGCACTCCTTCCAATTTAAACTTTAACTTTTTTAAAGATCCGGCCCTTGGAAAAAACATAGACATTACAGGTTAATTTATGGATCCCTCAAACATGGCAGCACTATATTTTCCCCTGCTCATCTCCATAGGCAGTTTTATAATCTGCCTTTTTACTTTTGTTTATTTAAGATCATATATCAAAAGAAAGACAGAAATAAAGAGCATTAAGGACGGACTAATTTCTGATATAAGGGAAGAAATTACCCAGCTGTTAAGCACCATGGATGAAACAACAGAAAGGGACATTTCCCTTATAGAGGAAAGAAAAAAGGAGCTAAAGGAGTTTTTAAGTTCCATTGATGCATCCATTAATGATATGGAAAAAAGACTTAAGCTTTTTTTAAGGGAAAGCGAAATGCGCGAGAATTCTGCTGCACTAAGCGGCGCTCTACAGAGTTCCACAATGCAGGAAGAATATCAGAATCTGGGTAAGATGCGTCACAAAGCAGGCGCAACTTTTCCCATCCCTGAATTTATAGTAAAAGAAGAAGAAAAGAAAGAGAAAGCCTCCATGACAGAGCAGATTAAAGAGCTCCTAAATGCAGGCTTTTCTCCCACTGTAATAGCTTCCCGCCTTGGAATAAGCATAGCCGAGGCGGAGTTTGCAGCTGCCCTCTACGAGGGGAAAAACGCTATAACTGGAACCTGAAACCGAAGCTCGCTCCAAAGTTATTGTCGCTAAAGTTATACATACCGCTAAAGTCCAGTTTTATAACTGCCAAATTAATGGATAAACCCCCAAAGGTCCTGAATGCAAACTGACCTGATTGCTCTACCATGGAGGATAAACCCCTGCTTGTTCTTTCTTCCAGTCCATTTGCAGCTGCCGTATTGCCGCTTATAGTGGTTTCAATTTCATAACCTGCTGTAGACCAACCGTAGGTAGCTCCAAAACCCAGATAGGGGGTTATAATCAAAAAGGACTTGGAAATTTGAGCTCTTAAATCAAAGGTATAGGCTTCCCATCTAAGTCCTACCTTGGGTGCATGAATTGTGAAATTTCCTCCGCTGCCGGGATTAATTTCTATATCACTTCCCACACTTGCCCCTATGCCGCCTTCAAGGTAGTTAAAGCCAAGGCCAAGAGAAATTTTAGGCAGTATAACATTGCCCTCCATTAGCGCATAACGGACATCAAAACCAACAAGCATGTAGTGTATGTTTAGGCTGTCCGCCATGGGGAAGTTTACCTCAGGAAGATAGCCAAATTTAAAGCCCATGTCAAAGGGAAGAAAAAAGCCCCCAATGCGGGCTTCTAAAGTGTAGGCAGGGAGTATCATCCTGTCCATGTTAAAGGGCATGTCGTTTATTCCATCCGCCCCAAAAGCCGACATAAGATCGCTGAAGGCAGGGAGGTCAAGGCTTGTAAAACCCAGGGAGAGTCCAACGCCAAAGTGAGGTATGGCACTGGGAAAGAGCTTCCCTATATATGCGTCCGACCAGTTTAAGCCCAGGGTGGAGTTAAAGGGGAGGGATTCCGCCATTGCAGAAGAAAAGGCAGCAACATTTTGCCTTATATCACTGATAGTTGTTGTCTGCGCAAAACCCTGCATGCCCATGCTTAAAATTAAAAGGGCAACAATAAGAATTTTCTTTTTCATGGATTTCTCCTTGTTTTGTTATATTTGCTGTACATAGTAGAATATACATCTAATTTTGAGAAAAATCAATTTTATTGCAATTATATTTTGCCTAAACTAAAATCGCCCTGTATTTTATAATGATTTTTATCGCGGTTTACCTGTAAATCCCTTTCCGGGAAGTGCAGGGGCAATAGTTCCCTTACCTTGTTAACAGCCGCCTCGTATATCTCTTCCCTAATGGCGGGGTCTACCCTGTCCAGGGTGGACATCTTCTTGCGTATTATATAGCCCCTGCCAAGCTCAGAGCCGAAGCCCGGGCTAAAGTCCACCCCTATATTGAATAGACCGTCCGCTTCGGGGTTACTGGTTTCTCCCCTGGCAGGGCGTACAGGGTGGAGCTCGTATTTATCGCCGTAGTGATCTTCAAGATAGTGATCTACTTCGTCAAAAAGAGCCTTCATTTGATGATCAAACTCCAGCATCCTGGGGTGCCACATGGTTCTGCTCCTTCTGACTAGTCGCGAGGCATGGGGTTTTGAACCCTTCCTGTGGTGTTGCGCAGAGTTGGGAGCCTGCCGGAAGTATACACCCAGATGGAATCAGTTGCCGGATCATTATCGGGATCACTGCTTATGTCAAAGCCGGGGCCTGAACCTCCAAAAAATCCCGATCCCGATCCTCGCCACCAAGCTTCGCTCATTATACTTATAAGATCCAAATAACCCATCAAGGATGATGTTATGGTAGTGCCCTGATATATATGAGCACCCCAGTAGGTATCATGATCAAAGTTATTTCCAGCTATAGGTAATAGATAGCCTAAACCAAAATTAGGAAAATAGGTAATCGCTCCCACCAGCATAATACGTGCATAGTTATTATCCAGGCTGCCTTCATTGGTGCCAACCACACGTCTTCCATTGCCTGCAGCTCCATTCGATCTTTGTACACTTGGGTTCAATGCTGCACTGTTACTGATAATTGCAGGGTTTGTACTAGGTCTATTATATCCAACCAGACCTCCAAAATGATTATCCGAGTAGGATATTACCAGAGCTGTGGCATAAGTAGCATTAATAGTACCATAGTTATCACCCACAAGACCGCCAACATAAACAGAGCCGCTTACTTCCCTAACTGCAGCATAACTATTTGTAATTAGCCCCATATTATTGCCTACTAGTCCCCCCACATAGTTATTTCCATTTGCAACAGTGGGTGCACGGACATATTCCATATCTGTATAGGACTCGTTTATATGACCGCGATTCTGACCCACAAGTCCGCCTATACTTGTCGGCATATCATAAGGAATATTAACAGGAATATATGTTACCGATACCTTGCCTGTTGCAAAGCAGTTTTCTATTACTCCCCTGTTTAATCCCACCAAACTCCCTGTTTCGGTTCTTCCTGTTATACTTACATCAATAAGCCCCAGATTACTGATTCTGGCACTTGAACTTGTTTGGGCAAATAAACCTGTATAGTCATCTGATCGGTTAATTTGTAGGTTTGTTATCGTGTGTTTTACACCCTCGTATTCTCCGTTATAAGTGCCTGTAAATGGCTGTACTGTGTTCAATACCCCTATGGGTATAAAGTCTCCTTCCTCCATGGTAAAGGAGTTCACCTGCACATAATTCTTGTCCAAAGTCCAGTCAGCATAAGCTGCATGTTCCCCTGTGTTTAAGGTTGGTCCCCTGCCCACCCTGCGTAGTTCGTATTCATTGCGGACATGGAAAGGTATGTCGTCACCGTTTCCAAAAGGAGCTCTAACCCATCTTGCGTAGAGGGTGGTATCTGCCAATACCGGTGTGTTGGCGAAAATAAATTGCTCACCTGCTGTTGCATCTGTATACCAGGCAGTGAGTACCCAGCCCTCTCTTGTGAAAGAAGAGGGAGCTGTTATTGTACTCCCGTATGTTGTAGTGATGGTTCTTGTAACAGGCGTGCCCCAGTTGGAATTAAAGGTAATGGTAACGGGAGCCAGGGGAGTCCACTTTGCATGCAGGGTGATGTTGTCTGTAACTGTCATTGGAGGCGGAGTGGGGAGCGGCTCGGCATTGAAGACCCATGCATCTCCCCAGTCATCGCCTGTACCATCCTTAGTGTACCAGCCTGCAAAGGTGAAGCCTGTCCTTGTGGGCGGAGCCGGTGCATCTATAGAACTGTCGTGAGACACATTGGGGATTGCATTTACAAAGGAGCCCAGGTTAGCGTTAAAACTGACAGTATAGGTCTTCCTAGCCCACTGGGCGTAAAGGGTAACCAGGGGTAGGAGCGGAGAACCTGCGGCTGTAGTATCATCGTCCCAGCCGTTTAGATTCACCACATTCTGACCGGGGAATAAGCTGCTGCTAGTTGGATTAATGCTGCTATCCAAAGTGTTCCAGTTAAGGAATCTATATCCTTCTAAACTAAGATCGCCCACAGATGATCCCGGGGATAGTATAGAAACAGTTTCGTCGTATTCAAAAGTGCCGCCCGAGGGCAGGTTACCGCTTCCGCCGTTTGCGTTATACGCTACGCGGTAGCTGCGTATTGCCCACCTTGCAAAGAGGACTGTATCTTCTTTTACCTCTGTTGGGCCCGGACCGGGTGAGCCTTCGCCGTCAAAATACCAGAGATTCCCGCCTTCTATGGCATCGTACCAGCCAAGGAAGCTGTAACCTGTTCTTGAGGGGTCATTAGGCGGTCTATCAACAAAGTCATTTTCATCCACTGATTGAGGAGCAGGGTGGGAAGCGAGGCTCCCTCCGTTTAAGTTAAAGCTCACAGTAAAGGTATCTGTGCTCTGAACATCATCTACCCAAATGGCGTACAGGTTTATTGTAGAAGCATTAGCGAGATTTCCCCAGCCGGGAAGTATGTTAAGATTTTGTCCGGGGTGGAACCTTGTGCTTGCCGGGTTAGGGTTAAGCGGGGAAAGCGCGGGATTGGAAGTGTTCCAGTTGGCAAAAACTTTCCCCGGAGGAGGTGTAAAGTTTAATGCACCATTCTGATAATTTAGTATGAGCTCTGTGCTGGTAAAGGCGTTGTTTCTGCTTATTTCGCTGTCTGTTACTCCGTTATTTTCGTGGTAGATTACAATATAGTTTTTTATGTTCCAGCCTGCGTAAAGAAGAATGTCCTCCTCAACTTCATCGCTAAAGGTCCATAATCTTTCTGTGGAATTGTCGTTATAAAACCAGTTTGTAAAAGTATAGCCCAATCTTTCGGGGGGGAGGGGAGGTGTAGCACGGAAGTTATTTGTGCTGCTCATAATCTGAAAGAGGGGGAAGTTCCCGCTCCCGCCCCGTAAATCAAAAACCACTATTATGGCATCTTCGGGAGTGTCTGTGCTCCAGAGGGCGTACACCGTCATGTCTTGATAAACAGGGCTTGAGCTTGTGAAGGTCGTTCCGTGTATGGTTACCCATCTTAAGAAAGTGCGGCTGCCATTTTCCCAGAGGGGCGTAGAAGGCCAACTACTTACAGGTAAATCAATGGGAGCCGTTCTTTCAAGAGGGGTGCCAAGACCGCCGTTGGGATCAAAAGTGACCCTGTAAAATGTGCTGCCGGGAGTATCATTGCCTAAATCCAGCTTTCTTGCAAAGTCGGAGAATAAAACATCACAGCTTCCAAGAATAAATAGAGTAAGTAAAAAAACGATTATCTTTACAGCATTTTTTTGAATAGCCACTATACTTTATTTTAATATTATCTCTTTTTTTTCGCAATGGACTTCTAATAAAAGCTCAATTTTCCCTTAAAACAAAAAGTCTCCATTTGAATACTTTTTTTACCAGAAAATATATGCTTGCAGAGATATTATTATTTTTATAGGTGTCCCATTGAGTATTCGTTTTGTTTGATGGCAGCATGGAAAGTATGGGAGTCAAGAACAGGCTCATCAAAGAGCATCCATGCACCTCCAAAATCGCCGTTACAATGTATGTCAGAGCCATGAAGCTTGTAAAACTGAGGGTTGCATGCACATAGATCCAATGCCTTGTGGTCGTAGTTATTGTGCCTTGGGTTGGCGTTATAAACTTCAACGCCATGTATACATTCGGGAAAGACAGTCTCATTGCTGTCGCGGAAAGGGTGAGCCTGAATAATGAGAATATCGTTCCCGAATTTTTCAAAAAATTCCCAGGGGCTTAAAAGGTGTAAGTATGGGTTAGAGCGAAGAAAATCCTCGTCTATGCCATAAATTAGATATTCGCTTTCGTTTATCGTAAGCTGGACTTCTGCACCCAAAAGAACGTTCAAGCCTATTTCTTCACCCTGTTTTTTTGCTGTTTTATATCCGCGTAAGAAGTGATCCATAATTGTATCCCAGTTATCTTTGGGAGAGAATCGTGATAAATATTCCTCGTTAAGATGATCGGTAATTACTATGCTGTCATAGCCATGTGAGCGGCACCGAAATGCAAGCTCGGCAGCAGGAATACGCCCGCAGCTGCTTATTTCTGAAGTGTGCATGTGGGTATCAATTTTGAACTTCTTTTTCATTAGGTATAAGAATACAGAGAGAGTTAATAAATTATGGTTAGTGTAATGTTAGAAGTTTGTTAAAGAGAGCCAAGGGGGATAGTAGATTAGGAATCTGCCCTTACTGTACAGCAGTCAATTCTTTACGAAGCATTGATGAAACAATTTCTGAAGGAGTTTTTCGCGATGCTATTGCTTTTGCATAGAGTAGTTTAGCGGTATCTTCGTCTAAACCAATAACCTGAAAACCTTTGCGTGACTATTTAGGATAGCAGAGAACCTGGAGATTGTCAATTTTCATTGTTTTTGCAAAAACCACCCGAAGGGAAAGAATGCCCGACTGCAAGACCGCAGGGAAAAGATTTCCTGCAAATCCTACTTCGTCATACGTTTCCGTTGCTTCCCAATACCTATCCGTTACTTCCCAATACCTTTTCGTTGCTTCGGTAACCCATTTGGTTTCACTCCATTTTGTGCTTTAAAACTAATTCCTCACGCCAAGCCGCCAAGCCCTCGACAGGATTTCCCGCAAGATCCTCACGCAGAGGCGCCAAGACGCCAAGGGGGGTGATTTTTCACGATTTTTTTACTAAAAAGCCAAGTATTCTGCATTCTGGTGCCGTAATAAGGTGGAGGAATTTATGGAAAATATATTTTTAACTGAAGCGGACGACCCTATTGATATTCGTCGAGATAATGTTTTTAAAGCTGTATTCACTAAAGATACGCCGGAGTCTACGGGAGCACTATCGAAGCTTGTTTCAGCGCTCATTGGCAGGGATGTAACTATCATCTCAATACTCGCTAACGAGCCGCCAATAGAAAATTTAAGAGACAGGCAGATTCGTTTTGATATAAGATGCAGGGCGGAAAACGGTGAATTGGCTAATGTGGAAATGTGTCTTAACCCTGATGTTTATGAACCCATACGTCTTGAGTTTTATACAGCTAGACTATTTGGAGGTCAAGATATCAGAGGCAGCGATAGCAGTTATAATGACCTGAAACAGACTTACCAAATAGCGATTCTGGCGAACAGAAAGTTCATAGCTGATAATGAATATTACCATACTTTTTTATATTATGATCCAATTCGTGGAATCCCCCTTGATGGCAGGACTCAAATAATCACTCTTGAGTTGTCTAAATTAGATGAGATTGTAGAAAAACCCATACAGGACATGACAGTTTCTGAACGATGGGCAGTGTTTTTCGAATATTTGACCGATCGCAAGAGACGTGATAAAATTAATAGCATAGCGGAATCAGAGGAGGGCATAGCCATGGCAAGTCATGTATTAATGAATGTCAGCAAGGATGAGGCAGAACGAGCAAGGCTGGAGAGTGAATACAAGTACCAAATGGATTTACAGAGCCAACTGGTTACCGCCAAGCGTGAAAGGGACAAAGAAATACTGGAAATGATAAACCAAGGAAGCACCTTGGATGAACTAAAGCAGCATCTGGAAAAAGATTAAGCCCGGGTTTGTTCCAAAATTGAAGGCTTTGGGGTGTATTCTGTTTCAGGTTCTTTTACCAGGCACATTTCGTCATACTCCCGCATTTTTGCTTCGGAAATAGCACCGATTTCATAATTAGCCATTGCATTTTCATGTATCATTTCCAAGATATTACTTTTGTATTTCATATTAATCCTCCAAAAAAATTTCGATTAAAGTTCCTTTTTTTAAACGAACTTTAATTTGATCATCGGTCAAGGTAAATTGGTCCTTGAAAACCCATAAACTAAAAAATGTACGAAATTCATTTTTAAAATACACAATAATCCGGTGACCACCAGATTTTCCTTTGCCTGCCCGTGCTAATCGTACCTTGTAAACATCGCCTCCCAAATTAGCATCTGCTTGATCTTCTTCTAGTTGACTGATAATGTCAATCAATTCAGCATCTGTAATATCTTCTTTTTTTGCAAATCTGTTAAAGCCAGTATACTTGAATATTCTCACGTATAAATAATAATGCAACTGTATTATGAAAGCAAGCAGGAGTATTTAAATCACCAAGGGGGAGAGCTTCGCGTCTTCGCGTCTCCGCGTGAACCTCTTCTTCAAGTCACCCCCGACTGTCACCTATTGCAACTCCGGATCCTGTCCCTCTAGTCCACCGGCAACGTTACGCAGCCTGGGCAGGTAGCCGCCTGCAAGCACCCAGACTGAAGTGCCGCTTTCGGAGACATCGTTGCTGATGTCAAAATCCGGCGAAGATGCCCACCATTGCCAGTTGTTCCAGTTTTCTTGGACTATGCTTTCGCCGTTTACTTGGTTTTGACCAAAGTTACCTGTAGCCTCAACATCGTTTATAAGCATATTTCCGCGGGCAAAATTGCCATTAAGCCCGGAGTCAGAGTTGGGATTTCCTTTTATACGAGCCATATAATTATTAGTACTTCCTTCTGTTCTTGCTATACTTGGGTTAAGGGCAACGCTGTAATGAGTAGTGGCATTGTTACCATGATTTCCCACAATACCACCGGCATAACTATGTCCTTCTACTCTTCCGGTGGCGTAAGTATGCAGTATGCTACCCGAGATATAACCGGCAATGCCGCCAAAATAGTCGCCGGTGCTTCCAGTGCTATCAGTGGTAGCTGTGACATCTCCGGTGGCATAACTGTCTTGTATAGTTCCGGAACTTAAATTATTCCCCACAAGACCACCGGCGTATCCGCGACCGCTAATATCACCTGTAGCGTAACATTCACTTATGGTGCCTGAATTATACCCGACAAGCCCACCCACATAAAGATTTTCACCAGTAACATACCCTGTGGCGTAGCTTTCACTTATGGTGCCTAAATTATACCCCGCAATACCGCCCAGACGATTGTTGCCGCTGACATTACCTGTGGCGTAACTTTCACTTATGGTGCCTGAATTATACCCTGCAAGACCGCCTACATAGTCGTTACCGGTAACAACAGTACCTGTGGCGTAACTATTTTCAATAGAGCCTTGATATTGATATCCTACAAGACCGCCTGCATAGTCGCCTGTAAGTGCTTCAACATCGCCTATAGCGTAAGAAGCCCGAATAGTGCCTCCAGAATGTCTACCCACAAGACCGCCTACAATACTGACTCCCGTAACATCCCCTGTGGCGTATGATCCTTCAATTAAGCTAGGAAGATTTGCACCAGCAGTTGTTGCATTGCCGCCCACAAGACCGCCTACTACGTTGACTCCCGTAACAGTGCCGGTGGCGTAACTTGCCCTGATAATTGGTTCTAGATAATTAGCAGAAGTAGCTTGTTTGTAATGCAAACCCACAAGACCGCCTACATAGTCATCCTCTCCTGTTACATCTCCTGAGGCGGAGGATCTTTCTATTATGGCTGCCGGTTGATAATTAACGGATTCATTGCGGCCTACAAGCCCTCCTACATAACGGGAGGTGCCTGTAACCTCGGCTGCGGAATGGCTGTCTATTATACTGCTGCTGCGATTAAAACCCACAAGACCGCCTACATAGGTTCCACCAGCAGTAGCAAGACCTTCATGGCCGGTTCCTTTAACCACGCTATCCACGCCTCTGACAGAGCAGTTTTCTATTGTAGATGCATTATAAGTATATCCTGCTAATGCCCCTACATAAGCATTCCCGGTAACATCAACATCCACAAGGGTGATGTTTTTTAATGTTGCGCCTGATATATAGCCGAACATGCCTGCATAGTTGTCAGTACCGGTATTAATGGTGAGATTGGAAATTGTATAACACCCGATGAGCTCGTTGCTGGCATCATAAATACCCGCATCATAGGTGCCGGTGAAACGGGTTGAATCGTTGGTAGAGGAGTTGTTGCCTATGGGCGCGAAGTTGCTTACCGTACCCATATCTATGTCGGCAACCTGAATATAATGGCTGGAAAGCAGCCAGGCATGTGAATTGCTGGTATCCAGGGGATGGTAGCCGCCGGTGCCCACCCGTCGTAAATCCTCCACGGTGCGTACCTGGAAAGGTTTTTCTTCTGAGCCTTCGCCCACTACTATGGCAGTCCATTGTGCGTAGATTATGGTGTTCGCTGTTACAGGTGTGGCTGCGGTAATTACGGTGCCGGGGGTGATAGCATGGTTTGTACTTGTGCTCCAGCCATTAAAGACATGGCCGACCCGGACGGGATCTGCGGGCAGGGTGCCGACAAGAGAAGGCGGGCTTGTTGCTGTTATTTCTCTTATTTCAATAGGTGTGTTTGTGCTTTCATCATTGAGGTAAAAAGTTACTGTGTAAAAAGTCGCTGTCCACTTGGCGTAAAGCGTGGTGGTAGTGGTAACCGG
>Ga0099364_10003297_pt1 | contig 25060 bp, 7 predicted proteins | sample TergutTh196P3_FD_73070 | JGI IMG/M metagenome (GOLD analysis project Ga0099364, IMG submission 73070) | Microcerotermes parvus P3 segment gut microbial communities from Pointe-Noire, Republic of the Congo - Th196 P3 | ecosystem: Host-associated > Arthropoda: Insects > Digestive system > Gut ...
GTGTGACCTCGTCTTCGTGGACTTTCTGCCCGTCATAGGCGATGCTGCCCTTGTTCGTGATCGCATTGTGGATCCCCGCCGGCGTGTTAAAGCTCAGTTTGAGTACTAAGGACGCGTCGCCCAGATTGTCGAATGGGAAGGTCGCGTCGAGGATCGTGAAGGTCAGGATGCCGGCAGTGGTATTATTCTGCACGCTATAATGGGTATTCAGCGTCAGCGTCGTCGTACCGATCTGCAGCACTGTCTTCGAAGGATCATAGGTCATCCTGCCCACTTGATACTCGTCGGTGATGGTAATATTGGTTCTTTCGGCGATGTTGCTGGGCAAGGTCTCCGTAATCGTGTAGTTCACCGGCTGGCCGGGTACGTAGACCAGGTTATCGGAACTCTTGCTGAACTCGGAGCGGGTGACTTCTTCCTCGTCTTCGCCGCCCTTGATGTCGCCGTAGTAGATATTCCCCAGATTCTTGATCGTTCCCGTTGCGGTACTCGCGATCTGGAAGGTCAGTTTGAGCGAAAGCTCCTGTCCGCCCAGGTTGGCGAAGGAATAGGCCGCATCGAGGATCGTGACCTTGAGCTCTCTCTCATCGGGATTCGCAGTGGCATTGTTCGTTATGCTATACTGCGTTCCCAGGTTAAGCGTCGTTGTGCCGATCGTCAATACGACGGTACTGCTGCCGGGCGCGATGCTCATCAGGTCTGAGTTATAGATATCGCTAACCGTGATCGTACGGATCCCGGCCGCATACAGATTGTTCGGCAGCGTCGCGCTGAGCGTATACTCCAGGTTCGAGCCGGGTTCGTAGAAGTTGACAAAGGCGTCCTTGCTGAAGTCGGACTCGTCCAAGGTGACCTCGTCTTCGTAGACTTTCTGCCCGTCATAGGCGATGCTACCTTTGTTCGTGATCGCATTATGGATCCCCGTCGGCGTGTTAAAGCTCAATTTGAGCACTAAGGGCAAGCCGGCCAGATTGTTGAAGGAATAGGCCGCGTCGAGGATCGTGAAGGTCAGGATGCCGGTAGTGGTATTATTCTGCACGCTGTAATGGGTGTTCAGCGTCAGCGTCGTCGTACCGATTTGCAGACTTGTCTTGGAAGGATCATAGGTCATCCTGCCCACTTGATATTCGTCGGTGATTGTAATATTGGTTCTTTCGCCGATGTTGCTGGGCAAGGTCTCCGTGATCGTATAGTTTACCGGCTGGCCGGGTACATAGACCAGATTATCGGAACTCTTGCTGAACTCGGAGCGGGTGACTTCTTCCTCGTCTTCGCCGCCCTTGATAGTATTATAGTAGATATTCCCTACATTCTTGATTGTTCCCGAGGCGGTATTCGCGATCATGAAGGTCAGTTTGAGGGACAGCGGAAGCCCGCCCAGGTTGGCAAAAGAGTAAGCCGCGTCGAGGATTGTTACTTTGAGTTCCCTCTCATTGGGATTTGCTGTCAGGTTATTCGTTATGCTATAGTGCGTTCCCTGTGTAAGCGTAATGCCGCCGATGGTCAATACGACCGTATTGCTGTCTGGCACGATGCTCATCTGGCTTGCATTATAGATATCGTTGATCGTGATTGTGCGGATCTCGGCGTCATACAGATTGCTCGGCAGTGTAGCGTTGAGTGAATACTCCAGGTTCGTGCCGGGTACGTAGAAGTTGACATAGGCGTCCTTGCTGAAATCGGACTCGTCCAGGATGACCTCGTCGTCGCCGCCTTTCTTGCCGTCATAAAAGACGCTGCCTTTGTTCGTGATCGCACTGCTGACTGTTGTCGGCGTACTGAAACTAATCTTAAGTACTAAGGATGCGCCGCCCAGATTGTCAAATGGGAAAGCCGCGTCGAGGATCGTGAAGGTCAGGATGCCGGCAGTGGTATCATTCTGCACGCTGTAATGGGTGTTCAGCGTCAGCAGCGTGCCGCCGATTCGCAGCTCCGTCGCGGCAGGAATATAAGTCATTCTTCCCTGCTGATACTCATCGGTAATTTTGATTTCGGTTCTTTCGTCGATATTGTTGGGTAAGGTCTCCGTGATTGTGTAGTTTACGTTTTCACCGGGGACATACACCAGATTATCCGCGTCTTTTCTAAATTCGGTTAGCGTTATATCTTCGTCGTCTCTTCCGCCTTCTTCATTATCATACATTACCCAAGCTTCATTCGTAATGGTTCCTCTTGCGTTACTGGAGACCCTGAAGCGCAGGGAGAGCAGCAGCTCTTCCACGCCGATGGTACTAAAGGGGAAAGTCGTTTTATTAATCGTAACAATCAGCGAACCGTTCCCGTTGTCTGACAAACTGTACTGTCCGCTTGTGAGGGTTGTTCCGCCGACGGACAGCACTGCGCTTCCCGTTATAAAACTGGTTGCAATACTGTCGTAACGATCATGAATGACTATGGAATTTTTCTCGTCGATACTGGTTGGTAGTATCATTCGTATGTCGTAGCGGAATTCATCTCCCGGTACATAGAAGTTGCTTTCGCCTGTTTTGCTGAATACCGATTCATCCACGACTTCCGTCGCTTCATTGCCTCGATCGCCGTCAAACATCGCATAGGCAAGATTGGTAATTGCACCGGAAGCGTTGGCATTTACGGTAAAGGTCAACTTCAACTCCAAACGCTCCAGGCCATAGTTTGTTAAATCCCTAAGTATAGCGACTGTTAATACGCCGGCGTTGCCGCTTACGCTATTGTTCACCGTATAGTCTGTTCCCACCGTCAGGGTTGTACCGCCGAGGGTGAGTACTGCACTATTTACATCATAGCTCATCTGGTTGGCCGGATATTCGTCCACAAAGCGGATATTGCTGTACATCCCCACTTCACTGGGTAAATTCATTCCAATGGTATAGGGAATTGTTCCGCCTTGGGTATAGGATACGTTTTCCGATACTTTGCTAAACGGATATCCACGGATCACCGTGATATCATAATAGTACGTAACATCAGCAGCCGACTGGCTGATAATCGATGTATAGATATGATTCTCGCCGATAGTCAGATTGATTTCCTTAACCGGGGCGCTGCGGTAGTCATTTCTGTTGAACATGAATCTTCTGCCTTCAGCGGTCATCTCGATGTCGCTGAAGTTGATCCCGTCTTCCCAGGTACTCTGATTCTGAATCGTAGTTTTACTCAAAGGGAGATAGATGGTCGCCGTGAAGGGATCCGCCTCAGTACCCAATCCCGCAGTCGGGGGATGAGTGCTCTGGCCGGCAAGGCTCTTCATGTACACAACCTCTTCGGACGGAGGTCCATGAACTGCCAATTGGTAATAGTACCTTGTGGGCTCATAGGGATAATCCTCTTCAAACATGGCCCAAAGGGTGATGATCTGTCCCTTAGGTACTAAAATCGGATATCTGCTGCTATCATGTACGACGAGCGTTCCTAAGTCAGCACTGGTAGCATTGTCGCACCATATGGTAGCCAGGCGATTGGCGTTGTCAAACTTATTGGGGCTGGTTGTGTTGGCATATAGATTCTTAAATGTCTTGCCATAGAACGGCCGCAAGTCAACCGTATAATAATCTTCACCGTACACAAGCTGTACAACATATAAAGTAGGATTGTTGATATCCTCGCTCAAAGGCATGATGGGAGCAAAACCGCCCAAGCCCAAAGCAGATAGGCCTAATCCCTGGAACACTGGCTGAATCCCGGTATATAACGGGAAATCGTAGCTTACGCTTCCTCCTTCTCCCGAAGTCTGTCGAATGGCGACGTCATAATACCGGAAGTTTTCCCCATTGCCGGAGGTTACTTTAATGTACGCATGGACTTCCTCCAGCCATGCGGATTGCACGTCTTTCCTGTTGATGGCGTAGACTTCATCTTTATAGGCATAATCTGAATACAATGTAAGAATCGCGTCTTCTCCGGCGGCAAACATTTCCCTGTCCAGTACCGCCAGAGACTCGTATGCGGGCAGCTCAAGGGTAAGCTCATAGGGTCTGATCAGCGACAGGCCGATACCCTTCTCCATGTCGATTGGCCAGCCAACCGGCGGCATGACCTTTACGCCGGCAATAGCAACTAAATCCGTGTTGGGTATGACTAAAGGTTCGAGTTCGCCGTCTTCCTCCGGATCCAGAACATCCGCAACAGCGATTTCCGCTACTACTTCTATATCCCCAATTTGCGCTTTGTTCTTCAGCACGGTGATCGCTTCGGCATCCAAGTCATCCAGAACCTTCAGGTCGAAGCGGATCGATACGGTTGCACCTGCCGCTATTTCGGGGAGTACGATACCGTTTTGTAAATCGGAAACTACAGCGCCGGTTGTCACACCGTCGTTGAGAATGACAACTTCATTGTCGTAAGGCGCGTCAATCCATTCGATCATCTCGCTGAGCGTATCGACAACTACTTCATCTATAATCGACTGCTCTCCCGTGTTCGTCAGTTCGATGGTATAGGTCAGCGTTTCACCGGGGGAAGCCAAACCGTCCCCGTCGCTGTCCTTCACGCTCTTGACGCCGGTCAGTTCCCGGGATACCGCCTTTTCCTCATCCTCTTCTTTTTCCTCTTCCAATAAGCCGCCTACCCAGAGATTGGCTTGCTCAAATTCCACATCGACGGCAACTGTGCTGACGCCAAAGGGGAATTCTCCGTTCTCGTCACAAACGTACCATCCTGCCTCTGAGCCGATCAGGTTGAGAAAATAGCCAAAGACGCGGTATTGTAGACCGCCGTCCAGATCCGGATAAGAATATACTTCCGCATTCTGCGACTCGCTAAGAGCATAGTATTCGGGAAGCTCTTCATTTATCGGAAGCCACTGGAAAGCAAGGGGCGCCAATGTCCAATACTCTTCTTCCGTATCAATCGGCAGACTTCCGTCTGGCAGTAGCAAGCTGCCGTATGCGTCTGATTCGAAGAAGCCGAAACCAGCACCTTCAAGCAATCCGAACACGCGATAATGCATTCCCCCGTCTCTATCGGGGAATGCATATACGGTGAATCCATCCGTATTATATGCTTGATAGTAATCGGGAACCATATCGATATCCGGGATAAACGCTTCAAACATCGCATACTCTTCGAAGTCCGCAAGCGCGTCATCGTCCTCTGGATCGATTGGCTCTTCCTCTTCTTCAGCGGCTTCATCGGGTTCGCCGATTTCCTTCGGCTCACCCGCCGCTTCTTCAGGCTCGCCAGATACCTCCGGCTCGCCTGGTTCATCTTCCGTTTCGCCGGACACCTCCGGCTCGCCTAGTTCATCTTCCGTTTCGCCGGACACTTCCGGCTCGCCTGGCTCTGCACCCTCATCGAAATCTTCAGGACTGCCAATCCCTTCAGGATCGGTAGCGTTATCTGTAGTTTCGGAAATGGCTTCAAAGGCTTCGGAGTAACCAATGTTCTCCGAGACGCTTTCTTCACCTGGCGCGTCAAAGCCCGACGTAATTGCCAGCACCGTTCCTGCAGGAGGCATAACGAGTGCGGTAATGAGCAGGCACGCGATTATGCGAACAAGAAATCCGGCAGTTGTTCTCATAGTTTTCGATGTCTTCATGGGGTCTCTCTCCATTCTGAATTGGATTGGTTTTTCCTTCCCTATAAGGGATTTGCCAACTGGTATTCGTCTTACTGTTTGGTATTTCTCATCAAACTCTGCGATAATAGAATTTGCTCAATCGGGTACAGGAACTCAGTTATAGTATTCGATGGTTGACTTGCTTTTCTAAGGGTGTTTCCATGATTATTTGATTCTCTTACTCCATCTACGCTTTGTCCGATCTGTCTGCGTTCTGTATAGGTTCTACCTCTTGATCCGTTTCTTCCGTTTCCGTTTCGGTTTCCGTTGCCGCTTCGGCTTCAATATCCGAACCGGACTCTACACTTGACTCCGCCGCTTCTTCCGTACTTGTATCTGCAGCTTCTGTAATTGCTGCTGTATCCACTACGCTTTCGTCTCCCGCCAGATCCATATCCTCGGCAGGAAGCGCCTCATTCGCTGTCAAACTCTCTTCTCCCCCGGCTTCCGCTTCTTCAGGAAGCGCCGGGTTCTCCGGGCTCACTTCGTCCGGTTCGGCAAAGGGTCCTATACCGAGCCCCCCGCGGCCCGGAATTTGTATCGCCACGTCATAGTAGCGCATCTGCTCCCCGTTGCCAGAGGTTACGATCAGATAGACATGGACTTCTTCCTTCCACTCCTGATCGACGTCCAGCCTGTCGACGCCGGTTACCGAATCTCGCCAGTCATAATGCCCATACATGACCGCCCTCGCGTCTGTACCAAGCACGATCCGGTCCAGGAGAACGGTAGCATGATTGAAGGTGGTATCCAGCTTCATCGTGACTTCATAGGGTCTGGTGGTCGAAAAGCCTACGCCGGTATCAAGGTCGATAGGCCAGCCGTCTGCCGGCAGAAGCGTTACCCCATGGATGGAGACCAGATCCGCGTTATCGCCCCCGATGTCGCCCAATGACCTCGGCGTGGCGTCTATCGCAAAGGCGGCGCCCGCCAGACCAAGCGTGTTGACCGCCCGGATCTGGAAGGTATAAGTGCGTTCGTTCACCAGTCCGCGAAACAGGAGATACCATAAGCCGCGCTCCGCGTCGAAGGTGAGGTCGCTTTTCTCATAGGTCACCCATGCGCCGTCGTCGACCTTGATTTGATACCGTATCGCTTCCGCGTCGAGGGGATCCGCCCAGAGCAGCGCGACCTTTCTGTCGCCTGATGTCTCATCGACTTGCGTCGGCGGGCCGATCGCCAGCTCCACCTCTTCTTCGTCCTGACCGCCGAAACGGTCGTCATATTCGATACTGCCCACATTCTTGATGATCCCTCTGGCTTCGTAATCGACGGTAAAGCTCAGCTTCAACGTCAGGGTCTTGCCCGCCAGATTCGTGAAGGGATACGCGCTATTGAGGATCGTCACCGTCAGCCGGCCGCTGTCGCCGTTGATCTGATCCGTGAGCGTATATTGTGTCTGCGCGGTCAGCGGCGCGCCGTCTATGGTCACGATGGCGCTCCCCGCCTTATACAGCAGATTGTTCGCTTCATAGTCGTCGATCAGTTCGATCTTAGCGTAGTCCGCCACATCCTCGGGCAATACCGCGCTAATCGTATAGCCTAGATCGTCTCCCGGCGTGTACATGCCGATATCGGCGTCTTTCTTCAGTTCCGCTTCCCCGATTTCTTTCTCTCTCTTTATACCGGGCTCAGTAGGATAGTCTCCGCCCCTAGGCTTGAAATACAACTCCGCCGTATTCACAATCGAACCGCCGGTCCAGTTGCCCACCTCAAAACTCATTTGTACTGAGACCATTTTGCCTGCTGCGGAACTGAAGGAACTGCCGCTAAGCTGCCAGGACACGTCGTCGCCAAAACCGAATACGCCGGTATTGGCAAAGGGCACCTCAACATTGTCTACGAAAAACTTACCGCCGCCGAGATACCGAAGCGTATCAGGTACACGATCCATGACTAATACCGATTCGTAATCCGCGATGTTATCCGGCATCCGGAAACTGATGGTATACTGAATGATATCCCCGTTCCCGGAAACCTTCAGCGCATCCGTATCCTTGAACAAATCCAAGGTGCAGATCTCGACTTCCGTGCGACGATCATCGACTGTTGCTTCATTATATATAGATCTTACTACTTCAACATCCAAGTCTGACTTTACCCGCAAACTGAAACTGAGGCTTGCGGTTGTATTTGCCGCGATCTGGGGAATGGTTATGCCATTGATCAAATTCTGTACGGTTGCCGTTGTGGTAACTCCTCCATTGTCGATCGTGACTACCGCGCTCAGGGCGCTATCCACATACGGCAGCACGCCGCTCAGTGTATCCTGCACGAAGACATTGACAGCCGGCAGGTTTCCGCTGTTGATGGCGCGGATCGTATAGGTGATCAGCTCGCCGGGCGACGCGAAACCGTCCCCGCTGGCGTCCACTGCGGATTTTGTGGCGCTCACCTCTTGTTTGCCGGTCGGTATCTCCACTGTGGCTTCCTGGTTTCCGACCGTCGCTGTATTCTTTAATACCGGCGTCTGGTTTACATTCAGGTCGCTCCTTACCTTAACGGTAAAGCGCAGCGTCACTGTTGCGCCGGCTGCTATTTCCGGAATGGTAATACCGTTTCGCAAAGCCAATACGGTCGACTGGCTGCTCACGCCCCCATTGACGATGCTCACTGTATTCGCATTCGCGTTGTCAATAGAGCTAAACAGTTCCTCCAGTGTATCCCGGACGACTTCATTCTCAAGCTTTCCTAAGCCCTTATTGCGTAAGGTAATGGTATAAGTCAGGGTCTCGCCCGGGGAGGCGCTCCCGTCTTCATTCTCATCCTCCACGATCTTTTCGATCGCCAAATTGCGCGTAGGGATCACGATTTCGCCATGCGTAGAAATATTGTGGATCTCTTTTACCGCATCCACGTCCAGGTCGGCTTTTACCCTCAAGCTGAAGCTCAATTCCACCGTTGCGCCAGGGGCAATCTCCTGAATCAATATGCCGTCTCCGGACAGAATGCCGACGGTATAGAAGGAAACGGGCGGATAGGGCATGCCGCTGTTGTTGGTTACCCGTACCGTATTGTAAGTGGGATCATCGACATAGGGCAACAGTTGATCCAGCGGATCATGAACGAGTTCATTTTTTAACGCTACATTACTGTTGTTCACGATGGTGATCGTATACGAAAGCGCCTCGCCGGGGGATGCGGCTCCGTCGCCGTCGCTGTCGGATACGCTCTTTGTACTATCTACATCCCGCAGGGGTATATAATTTTCTCCGTGGGAGGAGATATTGTAGAGTTCTTTGCCTTCTACAGCTGAAACGTCCAGGTCGCTTCTTACTCTTACCGTAAAGGAAAGTGTTACCGTTGCTTTGGGATTGATCCTCGCGACAGTGATACCGTTTCGCAAATTCGCTATCGTGGAAAGGTAATTCTGCACCGGCGAAGTATTACGAATCGTCACCGTGCTATTGGCGGGATTGTCGATATACGGCAGAAGGTACGCCAAAGTATCCCTTATGACTTCATTTTCCACTACGCCGGTACCGTTGTTGAACAGAGTAATCGTGTAGGTCAATTCCTCGCCGGGCGCCGCCAGCCCGTCGCCGTTCGCGTCGACTACGCTCTTGACGGATTGCAGGTCGCGGACATGGATCTCCACATCGCCATGGGTGGAGACGTTGCGGATCATTTTTACGACATTCACGTTCAGATCGTCACGGATCTTTAGATCAAATCTGATGGTTGCCATTGCGCCCGAAAGGATATCCAATCGAATCCCCTCGCGCAAAGCCGCGACGGTCGTACGGGTGATGGTTCCATTATTATTGATTACCACCTCGTTGGCGTCAGGATTATCGATATGCGCGATTAAGTCCGTGAGTGGATCCCGGATCAGCTCGTTCACCAGCGACGCTTCACTATAGTTGATAATCACGATCGTATAGGTCAGCGTTTCCCCCGGCGAAGCCTGTCCGTCTCCGTCCGCGTCGGTTACCGACTTGCCGCTGGTCACGTTTCGCGTAGGAATCCCTACATTGCCATGTGTGGATTCATTCCATATCCACTTAACATTGTTCGTATTCAGATTGGATCTGACCTGTACGCTGAAGCTGAGCGTCACCGTCGCGCCGGGTGCTATACTCGGTATAACGATACCATCTCGCAAAGCGCCTACGGTACTCAGCGTCGTCGTCCCGTTGTTGTTGATTGTCACCACATTCACATCAGGGTTATTGATGTGGTTCATCAAGCCGTTTATGCCATCCATGCTGTCTTGTACCAACTCGTCCAGCACCGGCGATAATCCGTTATTCTTAATTTCAATCGTATACGTCAGCATTTCACCGGGCGAGGCTAAACCGTCTCCATCCGCGTCTGTGACGCTCTTTTTGCTTAGTACATCCCGCGGGTGATACCCCTTAACGGTAGGTATGGCAAAGTCTGCGGTGAACACGTCGCTTACGATGATGTCGTCCTCAATCATCACGTAGGATAGCGTGGTCCTCCCGTTGGTTGGGTATGGCGTTTCGGGAACAAATCCCGGCCTGGCGACGTCCAGCCGGATGCGATACTGATAGGTGTAAGTATAGGTATCATTAATGAAAGAGTCCTCCGCGGTCTTCTTTAAATCCCAGACCAGCGTATTGTCCTCAAAGAGTACGCGACCGTCTCTGATATCAGCCGCGGATATAGTCGAGATAAAATCGATATTGGGTCCCATCGGGTCGGTGACGACCCAGGCTTCCGCCCAACTTTCGATGCGCCGGGCAATCGCTGCGAAGGCATTGTTTAGCTGGCTTGCATTCGATGCGGTATAGGCATAGGAAGCGTTGGTCGCGATATTGGAACTCAGCCAGCTCGCGGGCGCCTCAGAGCCGAAAGCTACCGTATAGAGATAGGCTCTGTGCTTTTGATAAGTGGACCCGGTATTAAATGAATCGGCGAACTTTACTTCATTCGCCATACTGGCGGCTTGCGCCATGGAAGTCGGTTCGCCGGAATAGCTGGCGAGATTTCTACCGAGTATGGTCGTTCCTTGCTCATAGGATGCTGCCGTAGCGCCGGTAGTGGTATTGGATACAGTGTTTGCCCCGCCGTCGGAGAAAAGAATCACATTCCGGTTCACGATGGGCAGGCCGTCTCTGCCGTTCGGTAAAGACTCCAGGCGTAGTAAGTTTCTGGCCAGCTGCAAGCCGCCTTCTATACAAGTTGCGCTTACCTGCGTCAAGTTATCAATCGAGGTTTTCATGTTAACCAGATTTGCGTAATTGGTGATATCTCTCCAACCGGTTCTGATCGTGGCGTCTCCGCCGAATGCGACCAAGGATACATAACGCAGGGAACCGTTCGCCTCCCCCGCCAAAGCGTCGAGGAAAGCTTTAGCTGCCGTTCTCAGCGCCGGCATATGGTTCACTTCGGCTTCATTCATTCCGAACATGGATGGGGAAACATCCAGCACTAATACAACAGCAACGTCACTGGATACCTGTACTTCCTTAATATCCAATGACGTTTTCACTGTTAGGGTCATATCGAATTCGTTGTCGTTTTGTGTCGGCGCGATGCTTTTGTCTACGGAAACTACGGCGCTACTACCAAGTACGGGATTATTCGTGACTTCCTGACCGGAGGCGTTATAGTACCGCGTCCGGCCATAGGTTACAATCTGATCCTCAGAAGAAGCCAGTATCCCGCCTGAAGGTATAATAAGCGTAATTAATAGAACGCATACGAATACCCGAAGTATTGCGCCTGCACTCCCCCATTTTACTGGTAACGCGGTAAACATATGTTCTGTTCACTCCATTTCGTCAAAACTGATAATACAAATTAATGTAAGGTTTCGAAATACTGTTCTACATGATATACTTGCCTGGAAACTAAAAGATTTTTATTTAGCGTGCTGTCCAAACCTGCGATTTGTTGAAGTAATCAAGTTTTGCCTTTTCTTTTCTGTTCGTTAAATATCTTGTTTTTCGACGAATTGATGGGACTTTTTCGAGCTAGTGTGCGATTTCTATAATCTATTGCGTTGTTTAAGAATTAACCAAAAATGACCATACTCATATTTAATTAATTTTACTACATAGTGGTCACAGTTTTGGTCACACTTTGTCATTTCTCTCCTGTAAACGGTTTCATAAAGCATGTTTTTGAGAATTTTATTCCCATTTTTCGTTACCGTACTTTTCAAGACTACCCTTCCGTGCCGACCATGGCGGCGTCGGCGCTTTTGCAAGCAAAAACACCGGGATGCGCTGCGTTCATAAACGTATAGCTTTGCCGCGCATCCCGGTGTTTTCCTGCGTGTTACACTGATTGACTTTTTTACTTGATGTTGTTGGGGAGTAAGCCGCTACAACAAGGCATCCGGCCCGTTCACTGCGCTCACTTTGAACTTAGAAATGAGTTCTTGCAACAGGGAAGCCTGGGAACTCATCTCCTCCGCCGCTGCGGCGCTCTCCTGTGCGGTAGCGCTGTTTTGCTGTACGACCAGCGCCACCTGGTCGATCCCCATATTAACCTGCGCCATCGTATCGCTCTGTTGGACGGAACCGGTTTGAAGCTCTGCGATCATGACTGCGTTTCTCTGCGCCAATTCCGCAACTGCCAGTAAACTGGAATTAACGCCTTCCACGATTCTGCTGCCCTCCGCTACGCTCTCCGAACTGCTTTCAATCATCGCGCCCGTCTCCTTTGCCGCATCAGCGGATTTGGACGCCAGATTGCGGACTTCTTCCGCCACAACAGCGAATCCTTTGCCGTTCTCACCTGCCCGGGCTGCTTCAACGGCTGCGTTCAGCGCCAGAATATTGGTCTGGAAAGCAATATCTTCAATCAATTTTGTCGTTTTGACAATACTCTGCGATCGCTCGTCTATGGTCTGCATGGCAGTAAGCATTTGTCCCATTTGCGTAATACACTTCCCCATCAGTTGACTGGCTTGTTCAAACTCTTCCAGCGCTTCCGTCGCGCTCTGGGTATTTCCTTTCGCCAAACCGTTGATCTCCGTGATGGAACCAGCCAGCTCTTCTATCGTTGCCGCCTGCTCCGATGAGCCTTGCGCAAGGGTCTGCGCGCCGTCGGCAATCTGATTGGAGCCTGCCGATACTTGCGAAGCGGCTGTCCGAACCTCGTTTATCGTGCGATTGAGCGTATGGACGATACTATTCATAGACTCCTTGATCAGCAGAAAGTCTCCGCTAAACGCGTAATTGCTTTCGCTTGTCAGATCTCCTTCCGCCAAAGCATGCATTCGTTCATTGATTTCTTCGATATAGCCTTTTAGCTGCGCATAAGACTGCTCCAGCGTCCGGGCCAGGGCGCCCACTTCGTCTGAAGAGTGCACGTCGATGGTGGATTGCGTGATCGAGGAAACTCCCAAATCTCCAGTTTTGATTTTTTCCGCGAAATATTGAATCTTTTTTAATGGCTTACTCACGGCAAACAGGCTATAAACAAAGAACAAGATCACGCTGATTACGCCGGAAAGCACGGCGGCAACGGTAACGCCCGACATCATAGATCGCTGGGATTGGATCAGGGGCGCAAGGTCGACGCCCGCAAAGAGCATCCCGATCGCTTCCCCATCGACAATCAGTGGTGAATAATAGGCGGCGTAGGTCTTTCCTACCAGCTCCACACGCGTCTGATAGCCCTGCCGTCCGTTCAGGACCGCTTGTATAACATCAGAGCTGGCTTGTGTCCCCAGGATACGGTTTCCGTTTTCATCCAGCAATGTGGTGTTTAAGCGGGTATCGCCGTCGAAGATGGTCACTTCACAGTTCGTCGCCCTTTTGATCTCATCCGTGTACTTTAGCAGGGATAAGTCGTGGCCGCAGGTTACCGCGCCGATGAGTCTGCCGCCGTCATCATAGATCGGAGAGCTTCCTCTTGTGGAAAGACCGACGACAGTGCCTTTCTCAATCGTGCTTATCCCTGTGCCGCCAAGTGCGGCGCGGACTGCCTTTTGGTTTGAAACACTATCTCCCGTCTGGTCGTCATGCCCGCGTGCCAATACGTTACCGCTGCTATCACATAGAGTAACAAAATCCAATGCGACCATAAATCTCGTTTTGAGTATTTGCTGCAGCCCTCTCCCGTCCCTATTGGCCATGGCGTCAACCACATCGGGGGACCGGGCGATCATCGACGCATAGTGAAAGGCTTCGGCTTGCCGCTGTTGAAGTATAGCCATGAACATATTGTCTGTAACTGCGGCAGTATTACTGGCAATTTCATTAATCATGGCGCCGGTATTTTGTGTCATTGAAAAAATGATGATAAATGTAATGGCGGCGATGGTGATCGCTGCAATGAGCGACACCTTCATCCCCAGGCTTTTCAGATTCATAACTTCCTCCCAGTTTCAATACTCTATCTTTTTATTTACAATATGTGAATCCCTTCTCCATCCGTAGACCCTAAGAACAAGATAAATAAGCGCAAAACACACCCATTTGTTTGCCAGAACTCAATAGGCAAACTATAGGTGTGAGGGTACTGAAAATGCTGCGTCTGTGGATGGTCTTTATATAATATTTCGCACTAAAGCGATTCGGATCGCATCGCGGAGACTGGTAACGCTCAATTTGTTATAGATCGTATTAATCACCATTTTCACCGTGCTAACGGATATACCCTGACTTGCAGCAATCTCCGTTCGGGAAAGGCCCTGACAGAGATCCTGTAACACTTTAGTTTCCCGATTGGTAAGTGTAATTTTCCCTTCATTGCCCGCTGCTTTGTATTCTGAAATCATGTGAGACTGCCGCCTTGCGTAAGCGGAAGCTTTTCGGTTAACGTCTTCCAGCCATGGCTTAGGGATCGTACACTGACTGTCCCTGAGAGCGGCGCTGGAAAGCGTGCGCATATGTTTTGCGTACTGTGTAAACGGTATAATGATACGATTCGGCTCAGCAAGTTCATAGGCTTCCGCCAATGCGCCAAACGCTTCCTCCCGCCGCTTAAGCTGATAAAGCGTAAGCGCTTCCAGCACTCTGAGTTCGATCCGGCTGAGCAAAAGCCTGTAATCCTCTCGCACATTTTCCAAAAAGGCAAGCAGCACACTATACTGCCGTGCTGCAAAACGGTATTTTGCTTTGATCAGGTTTGCGTTATTATCCAAAAACGCGGACTGCCCGGATCGTTCAAAGTCGGATTTTAACCAGTCCGGTACATGTTCCGGCTGGTCGATAACCAGATAGTAATAACTGCGGATGATATCACAGGCTTCATAGCGCGTAGCGTAGGCTTTTATTTCTTGCATAGCTTCCGCTTGCAGCAGCCAGTGATTCGCGGCTTTCATATCTCCCCGTGAAAAATCGATAAGCATAAGGTATTGTATGGACCGGCATTGAATGTCATACTGGTCCTTGATTTGCGCTTTATTCAGCGCCAGGCTCAAATACTGTTCCGCATTGTCCATGTCCCGTTGATAATAAAACAACTCGCCGCGGGCAAGATCATCAAGACCGTACATGCAGCCTTTGAGGGCGTGAGAGGAATGAGGAATTGCGCGGCCCAGCGCTTCAATGTACTCTTCACACGCGCCGGCTTGCTTCGTTCCGACAAGCAGCGCATAAGCCCCTACCGATTGGTTAACTCCGGGTCCGAAGACTTTATACGGGGCTTTATCGTAATACTCGCGCATTCTCTCAAAATAAAGATCAAAATCATATTTATGGGTGTACGAACTCATGATCAAGCGCAAGGTCGACCATGCGCCATATACCCCTGCGAGCGCCTGATTCTTATCCGGCGACTCTGGCTGCGCTTCATACTCTTTGGCAAACTCTTCAGCCGCAGTAGAAGCCTCTTCCAGTAAACCGAGACTGATCTTCATTTTGATGCACATCGCAGGATAGAAGGGATTATGAGAAGCAATATCCTCCGGTATTTGTTCGAGGACTTCCATGGCATATTTTGCCATTTCCTGGGGTATCTGCAAATTGAACATATAGATGATCCGCATGATCGAATCATAGTTTTCCGCTTTCACGTAATACGCAAGGGCGTCTGTCGAGTAATGGTTGTCCTCGCACCACATCCCCGCCTTATTATAGGTATCCTGCTTAACATCAAGGGGCAGCATATCCTGGTGCTGCCGCAGGTAATCCAGAAAGATATCATGAATCCGATAAACGCCTAAATGATGATCATAACGGATATAGGCGTTCAACCGGTCCAATTCCGCGATCAGCCCGTCGTTGTCAGCCAGGGCCTTGATGAGAGTGGCGGCGAGGTGACCGATGAGAGAAATGCGCAATAGAAAGTACCACAATGGTTCATTTTTAATTTGCGACGTTTCCGATTCAATGAGACTAAAAATATTCTTTTTCATCGCTGCCAGCGCATGTCGCTCATATTTCGCATCTTTGCTTAGCGAACGGCCAATCAGGTTAATCGCAAACGCCCAACCGTGCGTGTCGTCGTAGATATCCCGAATATCCTGCCTTGACACGGAAAGATCCAATTGATTGAAGTACTCGGCAATCTCATCTTCTGTAAAGCACAAAGTATCCTCGCGGATGATAAATACCCGCTCCTGCATCATCATATCAATCAGATTCACTTCCGGTATGGTACGGGAAATCAGGATCATTGTACCGTTGTTGGGGAGAGAGTTTGCATCCCTTTCAAAATAGCGCAATACGACCGGGTTATGCAGCAGATGAAAGTCGTCAAAAACCAGAAAGTATTTGTCTGCCTGCGGAAGCACTTCGTTACGCAGCGTATTGTATTTTGCGTAAGCTTCGTCCGTCTCGGGAAATCCTATTTTCGCAAGGCGATTCCCGAATTTTGGCCAGGTCATCGACATCAGATGCGTGTACTTCTCCCAGAAACGAGCGGGGGTATTATCTCTCTCGGAAAGCTGTATCCAAGTGGTAAACGCGCTATACTGCTGTAGAAAAGAATGGACTGTGCGGGTTTTACCATAGCCGGAGCCGGCATATACTGCGATTGCCGGATAGTTACCCGCGTTCTCCAGTATCTTGAATAAACGCGTACGTTTAAGATAGGCGTTACTCTGCGAGATATTTTTGATATTGCTGATAAACGATTTCGTTACTGACATGAATGACCAGACCTTTCCTTCTTTTTCATCATGTCTTTATTATTTATTCATGATCATTTTCCATCACTTATTATTATATTGTTACATTATTCCTTATTATATGGCTTCCTATTTCAGCAAACAACACCCGATGGTATTGTTTTTTTTTCATATAGGACTAGACAGATGGCAAAAAAAATTGTATAGATACTATTATAAAGACTACATTATCATTTGTCGATAGCTATTTATTCTATTTTTCTACTTTTTCTAAATAGTAGTACTCTCTTCCCATTTTATGTAAATATACAAGGAAACCCGCGGCAGGCCTTACTTTTCAGCTTCGACTCCTGTTGATTTTAATAATAGTATATACTATTATTAAAAAAAAATCGCAATCAGGTGGACTAAGTTCGTTCAGTTTTATAAATATTCATCAAATCCATCCAGTATATCAATCAAATTCAAATAATAAAGGAGTGAGCAGGGATCCGATGATACGCAATGAACAAATGAGCAGCTCGAAAAAAAACGTTACCATCGTACGCCCCCGGTTGAACACGCTTTTGACACAAGCGGTAAAGAAACCTCTTACCGTCATTTGCGCCGGGATGGGTTGTGGTAAAACGCAAGCAGTGTATGATTTTTCTCTCGACTGTGGAATACCGGTCATTTGGGTACAACTATCCGAATCGGACAATATCAGTTCGCATTACTGGGAAAATTCTATTCGCGCTGTAGCGCAAACGGACGCGTCTCTTGCCGAAGAGTACAAAAAACTTGGGTTTCCGGATTCGGAAGACAAGATGAACCGTTTCCTTGATCTCCGAAGGCATACCGCGCCCAATCAAAAGTATTTGCTTGTCTTCGATGACTTTCATTGTATAAACAGCTCTGCTTTAACTACATTTTTCGAACAAGTAATCAGCAACATTCCTGAAAATCGCTCTCTTATCCTGATCACTCGGGAGTTTCCGCAAATCAATATTTCGAAACTCATGGTCAAGGATCAAATCAGTATTATTGAAGAAACAGAACTAAACTTTACCGAAGAAGAACTCTATCATTATCTGCTGGAACAGGATCTTGTTACCGAAACAAACAGCTTGTCCAGAATATATGCCGATACCCGGGGATGGGCTTTCATTATCAGTTTTGTCGCACGGATGCTCAAGAAGACTCCCGGCTATGCGGGATATGTCCAAAATGCGATAAAACAGGATATTTCCAAGCTCATTGAGTCAGAGGTCTGGAATGGAATCTCCCCGAAATTAAGGCTTTTCTTACTCCGGCTATCCCTGACAGACCACCGTTCATTGGCGCTGGTGGAGCTTCTGGCGCAAGGCGATGAAAGCTTGATTGCCGATTTGAATCGGCAAAACGCTTTTGTCCGCTTCGACAGGCACATTGATTTCTTTCATATTCATACGATGTTCGTTGATTTCCTGCAAACGAAACAAAGCGGCCTGAGCGATGACGAAACCCGCGAAACGTATCGAATCATTGCTGCATGGTGCTTAAAGAACGACTTTATTCTTGATGCTTTGCTGAATTATGAAAAAATAGGGGACTATCACTCTATCATGTTGACGCTGAATAATTCTTCCCCGCGGTTTATAATGGCAAACGTCAGCGATTTATTAGTGATCTTTAGCCGTATGCCGGAAACAGTATTCGACAGCGTGGAATTGTCTGCAGCCATGCATATCCAAATGGTTATGAACTCCGGTGATTTAGAAAAGACTGTGTATCTGTTAGGCTATTATGAAAAAAAGTATCTTCTCTTGCCTGAGGAGGATTCTTTCAGAAATCGCACACTCAGCTATATCTATTATCAATGGGGCGTTTTCCGTATGGTAATGAGCATGTTTGACGACCGCTATGATTTCGACGAGTATTTTACCAAGGCGCTCACCGGTATGGAGCGTTACGCTATGGCAGACAGTGCGAATATGTATCAGCATCCGCCCGGTATGTGGACAAGTTCTGTGGGCTGCAGCAGGGCAGGCGCCCTGCAAGCCTTTTCGGAGGCGATGGCCCGTACTGTTCAGAGTATCGAACACTTAAGCTCAAAGATGGGAAAAGGTCTGGATGACCTATGCAGGGGCGAACAGCTTTTTTATCAAGGCGATCTTCCCGGCGCGAAACTTGAACTAACGAATGCCATCGAAAAAGCGCAGGCAGATGGACAATATGAAATCATATGGCGTACTTTGTTTTATCTCATGCGGATTGCCATTTCGCAAAGCAACTACGAAAGCATTGAGCAAACATTAAAGGATATGGCGGTACTGCTCGACAATCCTGAAGATTCTGTTCGCTATATGATAAACGGGATGATTACCGGATGGTACTGTTGTGTGTTTAGCCTCCCCCAGCAGATCCCTTCGTGGCTGAAGGAGAAGTTTACCTTTCATGTGTTTTACGCCAATACCTTAGAAAATTTCGGAAACCATATCAAAGCCAAATATTGCTACATAACGAAGAATTACGCTACTCTATTGGAGTATGTCGAGGAGAAAAGGCGACGGCCGGCTATCTTGTTTGAAAGAATTGAACTGCTTGCCCTGGAAGCTTGCGCACGGTTTAAAATGAGAGACTCCGCCGCTGCTTTTGCCGTCTTAAAGGAAGCCTATCTTTTAGCATTACCGGATGGTATTGAAATGCCCTTTATCGAACTGGGAAAGGATATGCACAAACTGATTCATGCCGCTGAAACCGCCGAAGGCTGCGACATCCCGCAAGCATGGCTCAAATCCATGAAACAGAAAGCTGCGTCATACTCCCGGAAACTGGCAGCGATGATCAGCGAGCAAAAAAAAGCGGTAGAGTCCGATAAGGCAATTGCGTTATCGCCTCGCGAGATAGACATTCTCCAGCACTTGACAAGCGGGCGGTCCAGAGCGGAAATCGCTGAAATATATGGCTTATCGGTTAACACCATCAAGGTCCACATCAACAGCATTTATAAAAAATTGAACGCCCGTAACAGAGCGGATATTTACCGAATCGCTTCCGAGCTCATGCTTCTCAAGTGAGCTTAGCAGACAATTGGTAAAGAACACTCTCAAGGCGCCAATTTAATACAAAAGTGAACAGTGTCAATTATTAACGCTACGGAATCGCAGCGCTACTTTAGGTTACAGGCGAAGCGCATCTTGGATCGTATCTCCCCATTCCTCCAGGCCGCCGGAGAGGACGCTGACCTGACTGCATCCTTGCTTCTGGAGAAGGCTGGCAGCAATACTTGAGCGAAAACCGCTTAGACAGATCACGACAATCTGCTCCTCTCCGGACAGAGGACAACCGTCTTGCCCGGTTATGCGGTCAAACCCTATGTTAAGGGATCCTTCTATATGCATACTTTCGAATTCCGACTGGTTTCGCACATCCACTAAACTTGGCGGATTGGATCCCCTAAGCCGCTCTCGCAGTTCCGCCGGAGAAAGATAGGGAAGATTCTGCGTCTCCTTTCCGCTGCTCTGCCAGGCAGAAAGACCGCCCTTTAACCAGCCGACGATCGTATCGTATCCGATACGCCGCAGTTCAACGCACATTTCATCAAAAATGTCATCGGCGGGAAGTATCAGCACAAGGGGCATGCCGGGGGGAACCGCTACCCCAACCCAATTCAACATGGGACCGCCTGAAAAATCCACATGAATACTGCCGGGGAGATGCGCTTCCGCATAGGCTGAATCATCCCGCAAATCAAGCAGGACTGCGCCGCTCTCGCGGAGCTCCTCTACTTTATCGGCGGAAAGGGCATATTCGATTTGACCGATCCTGTGCATGAGGATGGCTTTACTCCTATTCGCAGTGATGATGGAAGAAAAGCTCTGCGGCCGCATCGGCAGGTTGGACAGGATTGCTTGCTTGAAATCCTTATACTCCGAATACTTCAGCATGGGATTTGCCAGGCGTTCGTAGCCGAGTGTGGTATGGGGCTTGGCGCTCATTCCCTGACCGCAGAGCGAGCCCTGACCGTGCGCAGGATATACTTCGAGGTAATCCGGTAACTGCGCAAATGTTTCATATAGGCTATGGTAAAGGTTTTCCACCTGTTCCTCCAGGACGTCGGCGCCGGGTAAATCCGGCCTGCCTATATCGCCAACGAAGAGTAAATCACCGGTCAGGATCATGGCGGGTTCCGGGGAACGGGACAGATCCGATACGAGAAAGGATACAGAATTCGGCGTATGACCAGGGGTATGCAGAACCTGCATAACGGCAGTACCGAGCATAAAGATATCGCCGTTTTTCATCTTTTTTATTTCATAGGCCACATCCGCGCTTTCATGCAGGTAAAGAACCGCATTCGTAGCGGCTTGCAGCTCCTGGGCGCCGCTGACATGGTCGGCGTGAATATGGGTGTCAAAAATATGCGTGACAGACATGCCATTTTCTTCTGCGATGCGCAGGTACACATCGACGTCGCGCCTCGGATCGACTACAGCCATAACGCCTGACTCCGGGCATCCGATGACATAGGAAAAGCAGCCGAGTCCGGGCGTGCTGATTTGCTCAAAATACATAATTGTCCTCCATGATGATTTGTATTAATGCTATTTATGTTAATGCTATAAATCCCCATTTTGATATAGATTATTTTGTGGGATTCATCTATAGTATACCTCTTTCCGGGAATGAATGCCAGCGTGGCGCAGCGTCTTAAGCGGGAGCTGTTTCTATTCTGGACTCTGCTTAAGGCAGCGGGATAGCACTTGAGCGGGAGCCGCTGATGCTTTGCGTCTTCAACATGGCTGCTTCTTGAAACATGGCTGCTTCTTGAAATTGAACATTGCACTCCCGCTTTTTCTGTGTTAAGATAATCATCGTTACGGGGGCGTGGCGCAGCTGGGAGCGCGCTTGAATGGCATTCAAGAGGTCAGGGGTTCGATCCCCCTCGTCTCCATCACAAAGAAATCCACCACTCTGCGACTCAGGGTGGTTTTCTTTTGTGATCGATATGATGGAGGGATCGAACGGGCGGATCAGCAAATGCGACCTATGGAAGCATTTGCCCGCCCCGGCGTGATAGCTCGCCGAACGAGCTGTACATGCGTAGGCGAGCGGAGCGATCCCCCTCGTCTCCGCCATGACGGCTTGTGGAGAGTATCCACAGTTCTTCACCCGTTTTATTAATTTCGCATATCGACCTAATTCCTGATGTGATACCTGTTATAGGATTTATAGTTGACACCGCGATGAGAACACTTGTCAGCAGCCTCAGAGCAGGAGCGGAAATACCAAAATATCGTAAATTGACTTGAAGCTGAGCCTCGTGAGTTTGCTTGGTAAAACTAGCCTTTACGTTTGCCAAGACTTTGGCTTCGGCGGCAACGGCTCTCTTATCGAGAGCGGTCAAGCAAAGTGATGAAGATTCGCGATCGGAAGGAGGTGTGTAAGTATGTTCAAAAAGAAAAATGTGCTGATTGGCTTAGTCGGTTTGTCTTTAACGATCTTGTTTTTTGTTTTATTTATGAACAGTAATAATAATAATAATAATAAGGAGATAGAATTGTTCGTTGTATTGGCACCGCTATCGCTCGTTTTGTTTTTCATTGGCTTTATTATCGGAGGTTTTCACTTAGGGGGATTAATGGGTTTGTATATAGCGGCCTTTTGCGGCATTATGGCGGCGCCAAATCAAATTAAAGGTCCATTGTTTCTCCTGTTCTTCGGTGCGATAATTTTGGGTCCAAAGCTGCTTGAAGCGTTGCGGAAAATGAAATCTCACAATGATGATATTGACGAACTTAAAGAAAGTCAAGAATCTGAAAATGAAATGAAAGCGGTTTTTAAATATGCAGTTTACTTAATAATGCCAAGAAAATTCAAATCCGATGTCACTTACAAAGTTGTTAATAAAGGTGATTTCATCTATTTTTGCAGATGTGGTGGTCAGTTTTATCAAATAGACCAGGAAATAGCAAAAAACGCAAATCTATCCGATAATGAATTGCTTTCACATAAAGATTCATTCAAAATAAAAAAAGACGAAGTCAATGACGTCGAAGTAAAGTCAAAGATTCGATACTGGACTGGGAATATACCAAATAATGGTTCTGTAAATGTGGTGGCCGAACAAAAACTTGGATTCATTATTCACGCAATCAACAACTATACTCAAGTACAAGATTTCTTCGAATCGGCTTTGAATTGCCCTGTCATCGTTTCGATTGATCAAAAACGTAAGCTAAATGAAGATGTCGACGCAGAGTTCGAAAATCAAGATAAAATGACAAAGAGCCGGATAAGAAAAATATCTGCTATCTTGAACACTGCCGGAACAGTAGTAGGATTATGGCTTATTTTTTACCCAAGACCGCTCCGTTTGGCGGTTTGTGTAGGCATTATATTACCAATATTCGGACTCTTGTTCTATGCGTTTCATGAAAAACTGGTTTCCTTCGACGAAGGCAAATATAGCTCGGTTCCGAGTGTAATAACCTCTATTGTTATGCCTGCGCTTGCGCTGACTATAATCGGTTTAGTAGGGTTCAACATTATCTATAACGGGAAACTGTGGATAGCAGTTATATTTGCAACCATTATTATTTCCGTTATGGTATTGTTGAAAACAAGAAAACGCAAAAAAGAAAAATCCGTGATTTTTATATTGCCTATCATTGTTTTTGTGTATTGCTATGGTGCTATTATTACTTCAAATTGTCTTTTTGATTATAATGAACCAACTTTCTATTCCGTAGAAGCGTTAGAAAAAGAGCATAATGTGGGTAGCAATACAAGCGAATATGCCCTTATAATAGCTGGATGGAACGAGAAAGACACCGTCAAGGTATCTGTTACAGAAAGAATTTATAACGCTACTGATATTGGGCAAAATGTCCGTATTGCCGCTTTTCAAGGTTTGTGGGGAATAGAATGGTTTGTTGTTCAGTCACCATAGGAGACGCGGTATCCCGTCATCCTTGTGAAAACGAGCCGCTCGATTATAAATGCGGACAAACAGACAAGTCGGAGGGCAAAATGTTTGCGGCGCGTCCGAACATCGGAGAGAATAACGTCCATTAATAAAAGGACCGATGCATGGCGATTAGTGCAATATGAAAACTGCTAAAAATGAATCTACTCCTGCTCTAATTATTAAGTAAGTGGTAATGAATGCCATTTACCTGACAGGCAATAGAATGGCAGGGTAGCCATTTTACTAACGGGCGGATTAGCAAATGCGACCTATGGAAGCATTTGCCCGCCCCGGCGTGATAGCTCGCCGAACAAGCTGTACATGCGTAGGCGAGCGGAGCGATCCCCCGGGAAAAACTAAGCAGAAATGGAGCTGCGTCTCTTACAGATATTGAATTGCTTCAGGCTCTTGGATGATCTTGACACAATCGAGCTGTTTGAAGCACCGGGGTACGGGCGGGTACCGGGTGAGATCACAGACAAGCAGGAGAAAATCTACCAGGCACTGGGGGGTAGAGCCTCCTCGTTAAACATTCCGGGAATGTAGGCTACTAGATATCAAGCAACAACACCAAATATTCACAAGAGATGAGGTGTAAAGTCAGATCGTGGCATAATAGAAGTCATCTAATGAAAATTCACTTGGGTCTACTATATCTTTTGCTGTGTGCCACACGATCTGTGTAACGGCTTTGCTTAATGCTTCAAGATCAATATACCACTCCTTTTCATCGTAGTTTTCCACAATAACCACTTTATATTTGGTTGATAATGGTTGCGGAATTTTATTGAGATAATTTTTGCGTACAAAAATGAGTCCTATTTTTGAATTCAGCATGTACACTTTGCCGAATTCATGATGAATAAATCTAGCCCATTCTTCTCCCGCACCTTTATCCCAATCTAAATCTAATTTGATATCTAATTGCTTAATTTCGTTTAGTGTATTAATGAATTCTTCTTGTGTTTGGTAAATTAACTTGTTATTTGCCTCAATTAGTACTTTCAATAAATCATTCATTTTTATACCCACCTCACGGATTTCCAGGACTACCGTGGACATAATTCGTTTTTGTCCTATATACGTTGATATAATTTGTCAGATCACCACTTCCTGTAACTCCGACATTTCCATTTATAACCGGCACTTTTGCTTTGTCTGCAAAATCTACAAGATTGCCAGAGCTCGGCATCCATAGGCTATTCTTGTCAGCATATGCTGCTGAATCTAAAACAGCTTTATCCGCATCCACATCAAATAAGAATTGACTCTTTCCCGATGTCGTTGATCCAGTTGTATGCTTAGCCAGGCCTGCCGAATCAATTGTATGTGTCCCGTTAGTTATTTGACCTCTTGCGTTAGTAAATACTCGCGGAGACTCGAATGCCTTCCCCGCGCCCTCATCAATGCCGGTCACCCCATCGTGATACACGCCGTCTGTGCTGCCCATCGGCTGCTCAAATTCAAAATCCGAATAATTATAGCCGTCGTAGTATCCATTGCCGATTCTGTCGCTGTAAAAATTGTCTTCAAGGCTCGCAGAGTATTCCATGCTAGACATGCCCGCCATACTTTCGGCATTGTCCATCCAAGCGTT
>Ga0099364_10003298_pt1 | contig 25048 bp, 26 predicted proteins | sample TergutTh196P3_FD_73070 | JGI IMG/M metagenome (GOLD analysis project Ga0099364, IMG submission 73070) | Microcerotermes parvus P3 segment gut microbial communities from Pointe-Noire, Republic of the Congo - Th196 P3 | ecosystem: Host-associated > Arthropoda: Insects > Digestive system > Gut ...
CATGCACCCCTTTGGTACAGAACCGCTCTAATTCGGCTCGTTCTTTTATTGTTAACTCTATACGTTTTCTTCTCATGTAGTATTCCCTCCCTATTTTATCATACTACATATGAAATCTTTTGTATAGCTTTTGTTGTTACATCCTACTAGTATCGGAGAGCAAAACAGCGGAATCATTTTTGGATCTGAAGCAACTGGAGTTGATGCAGATGGTTTACCACTAAGAAATACTACCGGTTCTTATGGAGGTCATGCAGTTTATATATCATCAAGTGGAAGACGTAATACCACAGCAGACCAAACAGACCACATCGACACCACTACAGGCAGGGGTTTGAGTTCTGATGGGAACCCGCCGTATTTGCAATAGGGGGAAGGATGTAGCAAGGGGTAAATAATTTTTTTGAGAACGAGAAATTTGCACGATTCTGTTATGTACAACCGGACTTCGTATGAAGGTTGGGGAAATTACAGAAAAACCACATAGGTGTAGGGAGAGAGAAATTTATGAAAGATATTTACAGGGATTCTTGTAGACTTTGTCCTTTAAAAGGAGAAGTATATAATCCAGTAAAAATATGTGATTGTGAAATTAAATATGTTGACTGTCAACGTGATAAAGATGATGTAAAACAACATTTTTTTCGAACACTTGATAAAGAAGATGCTTTTTTATGGGCGTTACAGAATGTTGAGCTATCACATTGTATTTTTCTTAATGAAGAATTCGTAAAACAGATGAATGCAGGAAACTTTGGGATGTCTAAAACCTACAGACAATACCAAAGATGATTAACATTGACAACGCAAAAGCACCCAACGCCACAACCAGCAGAGTCTTGAGAGTATGTGGGAATTGGAGAAGTGAATCTTGCTGCTAAAGAAATTGAAAAGAGATTGTGGAAAATGAAAACAGAGATTATTTTTTTAATATCCTCATACAAAATGATTCAATAAAGGAGATGTGTGCAAAGAATAATTTTATGATAGATAAAGAAGTTCCTGTTCCTTATCGACATCTTTATTTTCCGTATAGAAAAGAACTAGAAATATTTTGCTTTAAACAGGATATTTGTATTTATTCAAAATTGTTTGGTAAATCAATTAGTCACAAAGAAGCAAAAATTACAGTTGGAGAGGAAGGAATTTTAACAGTTGTACTAAATAAGAATGCTAAAAACAATGTATGTGATATTGGTATACCTCTAGTTATTATTGAAACAAAAATGTCCAAGAATATTCATACTCATAATTTAATTGCATATTCTGAAAAAACTGGAATGGTAAAAACAATATTTCCGTATTGTAAGATATATTTGTTATGTTTTGGTGATTATCGTAAAAACGCACATAGACATTGTTCTGAATTCGATGAAATATTAAATCCAGAAATTATTAATGATAAAAATTATGAACGAGGTATAATAATAAATAAAAAGACTATTTTTTTCACAAAAACTCCTTTTTCATAATTTACCATTATTTTATGATTATAGTCAAGTATTTTTTTTGACATTTTCTGCGTATTGCACTTAACAAACGGTATATGTTTAGTGCCTATTCGGCGCTTCGGGCTACATAAAAACGCAGTCGGGCTTGCGCCTTTTACGGTAAACCTGCCCTGTTGGGTAATGTGCACATAAAAAACCTGTACACGATGTCTGCCACTCAAATTCTTTTGTAAGATTTATTTAGCAAGATAGTGAACACGATTTATCTTACATCACAGGGTATACTATGTTCCCCCGGATGAATATTTCGTTTGCTTGACAATTGTGTCTGTAATTGTGTACACTCATGGTATAGAGAACATGAAAAGCGGAAATTAGATATTCTGACATTACCATCGGTTACGCACGTGTCTTACACCATGTGCGTTAACTTGAATTAACTTGCGGAATATAGCGTCTTACCTACTCTGTCAATATGCGCTTTCAAATCAGGATTGGAAAGTTTGTCATAAACAGAAACATCGACAAGATAGGGCATATCAGAATCATCAAAATCTCCGGAAATACGGAGAAGATTGTTAAAGGAAAAATCCTCTCCGGTTTTTAAAGATATATCAATATCGGAGCCTTTACGGTAATTCCCCTTTACACGACTGCCATAAATAATAACCTCTTTAATATCAGTATATTTACGGAAAATTGAATTGAGAGTATTCAGAGTTTTATCCGTTAATCCAAATTGCATTTAATTTCCTTGAGAGCTGTTGCCGGAAGATCCCAATATATTCATTTTCTTGATAAAAGCTGCCATCTGATCATAAAATATCTCAATTATTTTTTGAAACAGCTTTTCTGCAATATCTTCGTCATATGAATGAGAAGAAATATTACGACTTTCAATCATATCCATCCAAACTTGCCCATCTTCAATCAGGCCCTTGTTAAATGCTTGTCTAACCGTATCTTTGCTGCCTATTATTCCAGTTATTCCATGTTCTTCAAGATAATCTTTCATGACGTTCCAAGCCAACTCAAAGGTAAACTCAAATCCCTGTATCACCCCTTGTTTTTCAAGTTCGGAAAGTTCACGGGAGTCAGCAAGCTCCACCGCACTTTTCATTGTTGCGAAAGCCTTTTTATAATTTTGAAAACGTTGTTTCCAGCGAATATCTTCATCCATGTTCTAATTATACATTTTAAACGTAATTTTGTCGAGTTTACAGAAAGAAAACTTGTTGAAACTTGTAGAAAAGGCAACTGTCTGACACCACAACATGTACTTGATTTTAAGAACAAAAAGAGTATAAATGATAAAGAGTCGGAAAAATGAAACCAGTACAACAGCAAAAGCCGGAGCATATTGATCTTATCGATAAAGCACTCGAGCCAAAAGGACATTTTGCAGAATTACTTTCTAAATCGTTAAAGGATTTTACTCCATATTTTAAATTAAAAAATATTGTAATTTTTAATGAAGATTGTTTTAAAATATTAAATTCTATTCCGGAAGATTCTATAGATATGATATTTGCAGATCCTCCATATATGTTGTCAAATGATGGATTTTCTTGCCAGAACGGAAAAAGAGTTAATGTAAATAAGGGTAAGTGGGATAAAAGCAATGGTTTTGAAGAAGATACAATTTTTCACAATGAATGGATTTCCGCCTGTCGTCGTATTCTAAAACCTGAAGGCACTATATGGATTTCCGGTACTTATCATAGTATTTATCAATGCGGCTATCTTCTGCAAAAAAATAATTTCCATATTTTAAATGATATTGCGTGGTTTAAACCAAATGCATCACCCAATTTAAGCTGTCGTTTTTTTACAGCCTCTCATGAAACAATTATCTGGGCTCGTAAAGATAAAAAAGCAAAACATACATTTAATTATGAAGCAATGAAGAACGGTCTTTTTCCGGAAGATAAATTAAAAAAAGAAAATACGCAAATGAGATCTGTTTGGTCAATGACAACACCAAAAAATGATGAAAAAGAATATGGAAAACATCCCACCCAAAAACCTTTTGATCTTTTAAAACGTATTATACTTGCATCTACTAATGAAAACGATATTGTACTTGATCCATTTTGCGGCAGCGGTACCACAGGAGTTGCCTGCAGGTATTTGAATAATCGCTCCTTTATCGGCATAGAAATAGATAAAAAATATTGTGAATTGGCAAAAAAAAGGTTATTGTAAAGCGCTGTCGTATTTACGACGATTTAGTATATATTCTGCTATTTTCTGCAACTTTTTTCAAAAAATTATGTTCTAAATTTATATGAAGGAAGAAAACATGCAAACACTAGCACAATTGTGCTTATTTGCTTCGGATAAATATAGTAATAAACCTGCCTTCGCAATGTTCAACGATGGTGAGATTTGCAGGCAGATCACATATACGCAAATGGGAAATCGCGCAAGACAGATTGGAATGTTTTTAAGAAAAATTGGTGTAGAAAATGGCGGAAGGGTGTTGCTTTTATCGGAAAATTGCCCTGAATGGCCGCTTGCCTATTTTGGCATCGCATTGGCAGGTGCGGTTTCCGTTCCATTGCTTACCGGGTTTTCAATCGAACAAATTCATAATATCACAAACCACTGTGAAACATCTATAATTTGTGCGAGCCGGACAATGTTGGAAAAATTAACGGAAACCGGGAGTTTAGAGGATGGCTCTGCATCGGCTTTTTCAAATATACCGCTTGTCATTATAGACAGCATAACAGGCAATGATTATTCCCCGGAAATTTCTGTAGTTTTGAATGGTGTTGAAAAACGAGTTTCCCTTCAGCCTGTAAAAGAATGTATTAATTATTCCCAACAAAACCCTGATGCACTTGCAACGATTATTTACACAAGCGGAACACAGGGTAATAACAAGGGAGTGATGCTTTCAAGTAAAAACCTCATTTCCAGCGCTCTTTCCACATTGGCGTTTGGAAAATTATATCCCCGCGATGTCCTGCTTTCGGTACTGCCCCTAGCCCACTCATATGAATGCAGCATCGGTTTTCTTGCGCCTGTAATAAGCGGTTCAAGCATCACTTATCTTGGCCGCCCTCCATCTCCCACTGTACTGCTCTGCGCCGTTGGGATTTTACGCCCGACTGTGATGGTTACAGTTCCTCTTTTAATAGAAAAAATTTACCGTAATTCAATTGCTCCAAAATTACAAAATAATATGCTATATAGATTCGCTCCTACACGGCAGATTGCAATTTGGTTTGCAGGACGTAAACTGATTTCTGCGCTTGGCGGTCGTATTCGGATTTTTGGCATAGGTGGAGCGCCTCTTTCGCCGGAGGTTGAAAAATTTCTGCATCGTGCAGGATTTCCGTACACAATAGGTTACGGTCTAACAGAGACTGCCCCTCTTGTTGCGGGTAACTCGCCGCGCCGTTTTACATTTGGCTCGGGTATTGCTGCACCGGAAAGCGTCATGATAAGAATTGCAAAAACGGGTATTAATGCAGACGAAGGTGAGATTCAGGTAAAGGGCCCGAATGTAATGCTGGGTTATTATAAGGATGAAGAACGAACGGCGGAAATGTTTACATCAGACGGCTGGCTGCGTACAGGCGATCTTGGCAGAGTAAATAAAAAAGGAAAACTTTTTATCAGGGGCAGGTTAAAAGCTTTGATTTTAAGCCCTTCAGGTGAAAACATCTATCCCGAAGAAATAGAGGGTTTACTCGGCTCCTCTCAGCTTGTCGAAGAAGTACTTGTTTATTCAGGTGAAAAAGGCGAACTCATTGCCCTTGTAAAATTAAGCGAAGCTGCAAAAGCCGCTGTCGGCGTAATTGAGCATAAGCTGGAAGATCTTCGTACATGGGTAAATAAAAAACTGGCGGCTTTTTCACGTTTAAGCAGAATTGATATAAAAAAAGAGCCTTTTGAAAAAACACCAACAATGAAGATAAAACGATATCTGTATTTATAATTCCATGTCCAAGATGTCTTGACAAGCAAAATTTAATAATAAATACTTAAATAAAATATGAACTCAAAGTTGTCGAACAAGCCCATTGTAATATTTATACTTATTTTTTTTATTGGTTTGCAGAACATCCATTCTATTGACATCGAAATAACCGGAGCGGAAATTGAGGCAAATCTTGGCGGCGAATATAACCGCGGCTTTACATATTACAGTGATTTTTCAGCAACCGGCTCTATTGAATTTAATTATCTGTATACACTCACTTTCGGAGCTTCGTTCGGCATGTCGGCAGATAACACAAATATAAATTCACTTGTAAAAATAAAATATTCGCCGGACTGGAATTTGCCAATGGAATTTTCCGTGTTATATATTAACAATACTATACCGGAGTACAGCTCCATAATAAATTCATTTATGCCTGTCGTTTCATTAAATGGAAGCCGGGCGGGTATTTCAATTGGAATGAATTTCAGGTTTTCTTCTTACTTTTATGAGGGCGCGCAATTTGAATCAATACTCTCATTATATGCATATTATAATTTCATCAACAGCGACGCATTAAAAATCGGAATAGGAGTCGGAAATTTTAATAATTTTAAAGCAGGAAACATGGAAGCTTATTCACTAAATTTAGATGTAGTAATTTCGCTTGATGAAAACTGGTCTATTACAAGCCAGTTTGAGTTAATGCAAAGCGGCATCGGCGGAATGAGTACCAATTTATACGGATTTGCATGGCGCGGGGGAGCAAGGTATTCATGGTAAGGAAATTATTTGTTTTAACAATATGCACGCTGCTCCTCATAACCGGCTGTAATGTAGATTGGCTTGGTCTTGTTTATTCAAGCGATTTGGATGAACGTCTTGTTGAACAGAACAATTTTAGATTTATTAAGACAAATGATTATGACTGGACTACACTCTCACTGCCAGACTCTTATTCATTTGTTGTGTTATCTGACACTCATATCGAAAACAAAAATGACTGGGGTTTGGAAAATCTTGCAGGCATTATTGCTGCAAACGATAAAATCAAATTTGCAGTTATACTGGGCGACATCACTCAATACGGGTCTGCGCAGGATATAAATAGATTTATCGAGATAACGGGACAAATGGGCGTTCCCTGTTATCCTGTAATTGGAAATCATGATCTTTATTATGGTAACTTTTCCGTTTGGAAAAACAGAATCGGTTCAACCAGATACAGAATTGACGGGGATAATATCACGCTCTTTATACTTGACACCGGCAACAGTTTTTTTGGAAAACAACAGCTTGATTGGCTTGAAAATGAATTAAGATATACAAACGGACGCGTCTTTGTTTTTACACACGTCCCTCTTTTTGTAAACTGTCCTATAGGTATACATCAAATTACTGATTACAGGGAACGTTCCCGTATAATTTCCATTTTACAGGGTAAATGCGATATTATGTTTATGGGTCATTCACATAACAGGTTAATAACCGAAGTCGGCGGCGTTAAGTACATCAATATCGAAGATTTTGTCGGCACAAAAACCTACTGCATTGTTACAGTAGATCCTTCCGGCGTTAATTACAGTTTTCATAAATTATAGAAAAGCATTTAGAATGTTAATCTTTTTGGTCGCATGAGCTTTCGTTCCAGTGTCCGATTTTTAAAATTTTTTGGTTGCGATAACGCACAAGAACCGAAGGATTGCGCGCTTTAAGATCTGCAATATCCCTAAGGAGTATCTCTTTGATTGATGCGGCAGCCGCGTCAGGGTCGGCATGGGCGCCACCTGCGGGTTCATCTATTACGCCGTTTATAACGTTAAACGCAAGAAGGTCTTCGCTTGTAATCCGAAGCATTGCGGCGGCATCTTTTGCACGGGCAGCATCGCGCAGAAGAATGGACGCGCAGCCTTCGGGGCTTATCACAGAGTAGATTGCATTTTCCAGCATGTAGATTTTATCCCCGACGCATAAACCCAAAGCGCCGCCCGAGCCGCCTTCGCCGATAATGACGCATACAATGGGAGTTTTAAGCTGGCTGAAATCCCTTAAGTTACGTGCAATCGCTTCGCCTATCCCGCGCTCCTCTGCCCCGATACCTGGGTATGCACCGGAAGTGTCAATAAAACTAATGATGGGTCTTGAAAATTTTTCCGCTTCTTTTGCAAGGCGCAGGGCTTTGCGGTAACCTTCCGGGTTTGCCATTCCGTAATTACGGTGCATATTTTCCTTTAAGGTGCGCCCTTTTTGATTTGCAAGAATTGTAACAGGCCGACCGTCAAGGAATGCAAGCCCTCCTACAATTGCAGCATCGTCTCCAAAAGCGCGGTCGCCGTGTAGTTCCGTAAAATCATCAAATATACGCCTGATATAATCAAGAGAATAAGGCCGCTCGGAATGACGGGCAAGTTCAACCCGCTTCCAGGCAATTTCCGATTTGGATGATGCATGGATTTTTGTTTCAAGCTGCTTTAGTTCTTCCAGCGCATCAATCCCGGCTTCGCTTATCAGGTTTTTAAGTTCTGTTAATTTATCTTCAAAGTTTACAATCATTTTTTTCCTCTCTTATTCGCGGTGAAAATCAATAAGCCGTGAAAGAAGAAGCCGCTGTTCGCCTCTTGCGCTGATGATATCCACAAAACCTTTTTCAAGCTGAAATTCAGAACGCTGAAACCCTTCGGGAAGGTTCTGGCGGATGGTTCCTTCAATAACGCGGGGCCCTGCAAAACCGATAAGCGCTCCCGGCTCGGCTATCGTAATGTCAGCTAACATTGCAAAAGAAGCGGTAACGCCCCCGGTGGTAGGATCGCAAAGAACAATGAAAAACGGAACGCCGGCTTTATCAAGAACAGCCGCCGCGCTGGATGTCTTTGCCATCTGCAAAAGCGAAAAAATACCTTCCTGCATTCTGGCTCCCCCCGACGTTGTATAAATAATCACAGGCAGTTTATCCTCCGCGCCTTTAAGCAAAGCCCTGCTGATTTTTTCGCCGACAACAGAACCCATTGAACCGCCCATAAATTTAAAGGACATAAGGCCCAGAATGACTGGCTTTCCCTCGATTAAACAAGTTCCGGTGATAACTGCGTCCTTCATCTGCGCCTTCGCCTGCGCTTCGGAAAGTTTTTCTTCATAACCGTATAAATCAATTGGGTTTAGTGAATAAAGATTTGCAGAAAATTCCTTAAAGCTTCCCGGGTCGGCAATGTAGGCTATCCTTTCGTGCGGTTCCATGCGGTAGTGGTAGCCGCAGGACGGGCATATTCTAAGGTTTGCAAGAATTTCTTTTTCGTTATAAGGAATTTTGCAATCAGGACACACTTCCTTAGATTTATTTGACATTCTCAAGCTCCTTTGCGATGGTGTTGTAAAAAGCTGTTCCAAAATTTCCTGAACGGAAAATATTGTTGTTGATAATCCACTGCTGTTGGTTCCTGTTTGTATTTATGCCTTCGATGTTTAGTTCACCTAACGCCCGGTTCATTTTATCAAGAGCATGGCTTCGGCTTTTTGGCGAATGAACAATAAGTTTGGCAACCATGGAATCGTAGTGGGGAGGAACCGTACATCCCGTGTATAAAAAAGAATCGAACCTGACGCCGGGTCCTCCCGGGATATCCAACCGCAAAATTTTACCGGGACTGTGGGCATTAATCCTGCATTCTACAGACCAGCCGTTAAGCGGCACTGCTCCGTCCGGGATTTCCATACCTTCTACGGTGCAGGCGAGAATCTGCTGCCGTACAATATCAACGCCTGTAACAAATTCGCTCACAGGATGTTCAACCTGAATCCGGGCGTTTACTTCCATAAAATAAAAATTGTCATCCTCTACAAGAAATTCTATCGTGCCTGCGCCGCAGTATTTTAATTCGCGGAACATTTCGATTGCGCCGCGAGCCATGTTTTCCCGCATCATGTCGTTCACACCGGGAGACGGACTTTCTTCGATAAGTTTTTGATGATTTTTTTGAACCGAACAATCACGTTCACCAAGAACGGTTACTTTTTCATCTCCATCCGCAAGAAGTTGAAGTTCCACATGTCTTGGATTTTGCAGATAACGTTCTATAAAAACCCGTCCGTCTGCAAAGTTGGATTCAGCCTCCGCTCTTGCGATTGAAAGATTTTCTGCAAGATCTTGAGGTTTGTACACAACCCGCATACCCTTGCCCCCGCCCCCTGCCGCCGCTTTGATGATTACAGGAAAGCCAAGTTCCTGCGCCGCTTTCACGCCCTCGTCAATGCCGTCCACTGCATCTTTTGTGCCGGGGGTGACGGAAAGGCCGAAGCGTTCGGCAGTCATTCGCGCCTGCACCTTGTCTCCGAGCAGTTCGATTGTCTGCGCCTGCGGCCCTATAAAGATAAGACCCTTTTCACGCACAAGCGCTGCAAAGCCTGCGTTTTCTGAAAGAAAGCCGACTCCCGGGTGCAAGGCTTCGCAGCCTGTAGCAAGAGCCGCTGTGATAAGGTTGTTCTGCACAAGGTAACTTTTACCGGAAGGAGGAGGCCCTATGCACACTGCCCTGTCCGCAAGTTTTACATGAAGGCTGTCCCTGTCTGCGGTGGAATAAACCGCCACAGTTTCAATTCCCATTTCGCGGCAGCTTCGGATAATTCGCACAGCGATTTCACCGCGGTTAGCGACAAGAAGACGGCTGAGGCCTTTTGATTTTTTTGCTCGCAACATGGCTATCCTAAAATCTTTTAACAGTAAAAAGCGTCTGACCATATTCAACAAGGTCGCCGCTTGCCGCGTGAACTTCGATTATCTCACAATCTTCTTCGGCATTCAGGTGGTTCATCATTTTCATTGCTTCAAGAATACAGAGAGTCTGCCCTGCCTTGATTTTAGAACCGGGTTTTACAAACGGCGGAGCGTCGGGGCCCGGGGCGGAATAAAATGTTGCAACAATCGGGCTTGTGATTTTTTCGCCGTTTTCAGAACCATGCGCCGCAGCGGCGGGTATTTCCAGCTTGATTGATTTTTCACTTTGAACTTCGCCGGGAATAACGGCTGTTTCTTTTCGTTCTTTTTTTAGGATCAGACGGACAGTTCCATCATCAAGTTCCAGTTCTCCAATGGAACCGGAACTGAACTTGTCTATAATTGTTAGTATCAGCTTATCGTTCATCTTTACTCCTGTAATAAAATTATTATCTGTCATAGATATAGACACACTCTGTGCAAATTAATTGCCTAAAAGATCTGCGTCGGCTTCGTAATCAATGCCTTCAACATCAAAACCGTGAGCCTCCATAAAATCCTGTTTGAATCCTGCCAAATCGGCAAGGGATGCAAGAGTCTCCTGATTTGCTTTTTCCATTCTTGCGGCAGTTTCTTTTTGCACATCATCGCGCATTTCAAGGTCGTCTATGCGGATGCGGCCTTCGCTGTCCACAGGCGTTTTTCCGGGTTCGTTATGCGCACTTGCGTAGTAAAGCCGGTCTTTGTAAAGCCGCACTATTTGTTCAATGCAGCCCTCATGGATGCCTTTTTCTTTCATCACTTTGTAAAGGCAGGAAACATAAAAAGGAATAACAGGAATTACCGCGCTTGCCCTTGTAACAAGAGCCTTGTTTACCGACACCCATGCGTTTATTTGTTTTTTGTTTATTTCACAGGCGGCTCTTTCAAGGTCTTCTTTTGCTTTCCCTATGGTTCCATTTTTATAGATCGGCCAGGAAAATTCAGGCCCTATATATGTATAGGCAACAGTGCGTGCGTTAGGTGCAAGAACGTCTTCCTTTGCAAGAGCGTCCATCCACAGTTCCCAGTCTTCTCCGCCCATTACTTTGACGGTACTTGCAATTTCTTCATCCGAAGCAGGTTCGGCGGATGCCGTAAAAATATTCCCGCTCATCATATCCACAGTTCTTCCTGAAAAACCTTGCCCGATGGGTTTGATCGCAGACCTGTAAAGGATTCCTGTTTTTGGATCTGTTCTTACAGGGGATGCAAGCGAATATACAACAAGATCAACTTTTGGCGGAATTCCCTCTTCCTTCGCCGCTTTTTGTATTGCCTGCAAGGCTTGAGTTTTTACAGCGTCAGAAAATGCATCTCCGTCAATTGTGATCGAAGCAAAACCAAACCTTTGCGCTTCCCTGTCAAATGCAAGATTATTGTAGAACCCGGGAGTTCCCGGCTTTGACTGCGAGGCGGACTTTTCCAGCGAAACACCCACTGTAGCGGCTCCGTAGCCGAAAGCGGCTGCAATACGGCTCGAAAGCCCGTACCCAGTGGAACAGCCGACAACTAGAACCAAACGTGGAACGCCTTCTTCTTTTACAAGATGTTTTTTCGCATATTCAATCTGGCGCATAACAACAGCGGTGCAGCCTGCAGGATGACTGTTAATACAGATATTGTTACGCACCATTGGCTTAATAATCATACACTTACCTCGCTGCTTCCAGCCATGCAGAGCCACTGAGCTTCTGCCGCAAGTTCTCCGCCGACAAACGCCTTACCGGACTGTTTGATCATCTTTGCAGAAACCCGCAGGTTTTCAATTTCCATGCGAACCTCATCATTTGGAAGTACCTGTCGGCGGAATTTTACTTTATCGATGCTTGCAAGAAAAACCATTGCGCTGCCGTCCAAAACACCAAGCTTGCGTAAACCCGCGCCGCCTGATTGAGCCATTGCTTCAATCAGGATTACGCCGGGTACAACGGGGTATTCGGGGAAATGCCCTCTAAAGAAAAATTCTTTTTCTGTGAACACACGTTTTGCAATTATTTTTTCGTTACCTGCTTCGATAATTTCATCGACAAATAAAAACGGCTCCCTGTGGGGCAGCAGGTTTTCAATTTCTTTCATGGTTTTACTCCTTGTACTTTTTGAAAATGACCACGCCGTTGTGCCCGCCAAAACCAAGAGAAGCCGAAGCCGCTGCCGTTATTTCGCCGTACTGGACTTTATTCGGCACATAATCCAAATCACATTCAGGATCGGGGTTTTCCAGATTGATTGTAGGCGGATAAAATCCTTCGTTAATCGCAAGAATACAGACGATTGCTTCAATCCCTCCGGCTCCGGCAATGCAGTGTCCGTGCATACCCTTTGTGCTTGAGATTTTCAATTTATAAGCATGATCCCCAAAGGCGTGTTTGATCATTTTGGTTTCTGTAGGATCATTTATCTCTGTGGATGTTCCGTGCGCATTGTAGTATTGAATATCTTCGCAATTTATATCCGCATCGGCGATTGCGCTTTTAATCGCGCCGCCACCGCCAATACCGCTAGGATCCGGCGACGTTATGTGATATGCATCGGCGGAAGCCCCGTACCCGGCGAATTCGGCGAGGATTTTTGCCCCGCGGTTTATTGCGTGTTCTTCGCTTTCAAGGATCAGCACACCTGCGCCTTCTGCAATTACAAAGCCGTCTCTGTCGGCGTCAAACGGGCGTGAAGCTTTCTTCGGATCATTACACCTCTTTGTAGAAAGAGCCTTGAGCATCTGGAAACCGCCGATGGCAAATGGAACAATGCAGGATTCTGTGCCGCCTGCAATTACAACATCACAGCGCCCTGCGCGGATAAGATCAAGCGCCTGACCTAGAGCGTCAGTACCCGAAGCGCAGGCGGTAACCTGCGTGAATGCAGGCCCTTTCGTTCCAAAGAGCATCGAAATATTACCGGAAGCTTCGTTGCCAATCATAAGCGGAACTGTAAGGGGCAGCATCCGTTTTGGCCCGGAATCAAAAAGCTTCTTAAATGATTCTGTAACAATCTCAAACCCGCCGATTCCATTTCCCATAACAACGCCGGTTTTTTCGGGAACGGATTTTACAAACCTTCGCCCCTCGGAATTCGGCTCATGCAGAAGATCTGATTGGGCAAGAGCCTGAGCTGCGGCAGCTACGGCAATCTGGGTAAAACGCGCCATTTTACGCGCATCTTTTTTGTCCATCCATAGGGCTGGATCGAAATCTTTTATTTCACCGGCAATCGTAACATCATAGCCTGCGGTATCAAACTGCGTTATCTGATCGATGCCGCTTTTACCCGCCTTAAGGCTTGCACAGAATTCATCCACAGAATTGCCGATTGGCGAAACAAGCCCCATACCGGTAACAACCACTTTCTTCTTCATACATTTTCCTTTTATATAAACATACCGCCGTCAACGGCGATTACCTGTCCTGTGATATACGATGACATTTGCGAAGAAAGAAACAAAACCGCCTGTGCAATATCCTCGCCCTGCCCCGGTCTTTTAAGGGGAATCTGTTCAAGTAATTTTTCCTGCGCATCTTTGGGCATTGCGGCAGTCATGTCCGAAACAATGTAACCGGGCGCAACTGCATTCACCCGCACTCCCCTTCCGGCACATTCTCTTGCAAGGCTTTTTGTAAGACCGATGAGCCCCGCCTTGCTTGCGGCATAATTAGCCTGCCCTCCATTGCCGTGAAGACCCACCACGCTGGAAATATTTACAATGGAGCCGAAGCGGCGGCGGATCATGTCCCTGCCAACAGTACGCGCAACTACAAATGAAGCCGTAAGATTTACGTCAAGCACTTTTTGAAAATCTTCAAGGCTCATTCTAAAAGATAGATTGTCTTTTGTGATTCCCGCATTGTTAATCAAAATATCAAACCCGCCGGATTCTTTTACCAAAGTGTCGATGACCCCTTCCAATTCCTCAAGCCTGCCAAGATCGGCGCATGTCCAGTGAAGACGGCCTCCGGCTTTTTCCTGCCTCTCTTTTAGATCGTCAGGCTCCTTTGTTCCAATCCCCCAAACTTCCGCTCCCTGTGTTAGGAAAAGCTCCGAAATCGCTTTGCCTATACCCCTTGAAGCGCCTGTTAAAAGCGCTTTTTTATTTTCCAACATCATTACCATCCTCGTTATCTGCAAATAATTTATTTATATCTTCTGCGGTTCCTGCCGCATAACACGGCGCAGAAGAACCAAAATCCTTCCATAAACCCTGTAACACTTTGCCAGGTCCTGCCTCAAGAAGACAGTTAAAACCGCCTGCAGTTTCTATTGATTTTTCTTCATCGATCCACCGGACGGGGCTTGTGATATGATCAAGAGCAAGTTTTTTTGCTTCTTCGCCGGATAAAACCCGCTTTCCGGAAACATTGGAATAAAAAGGAATTTTAGGATCGTTAAATGTAATCTTTTCCAGAACAGGCTGAAATTTTTGAGCAGCTTCCGCCATTAAGGGCGAATGAAAAGGGCCTGCCACATTCAGGCGAAGATAACGCTTTGCCCCCGCCGCCGTAAAAAGCCCTTCCACCTGCGAAAGAGCTTTTGCAGTCCCTGCGATTACAATCTGTCCCGGCGAATTAATGTTAGCTGCAAATATATCTGTAAGGGCGGGATTATCAGCCTTCCACCCGTTTAGAAGGGATTCCACCTTTTGCGGCGCAAGACCCGTCACTGCAGCCATACCCGGCGCATCACCCCCCGCGGCTATCTTTTCTGCAGCCGCCTGCATGATTTTTCCCCTCTGAGTTACCAAAGAAAAGCAATCCTCTTCTGTAATAACGCCGGCAATTGCAAGAGCGGCATATTCGCCAAGCGAAAAACCTGCGCAGCCTGCGGGGGCAATCCCCTTTTCAAGGAATTTCCGTTCAAGATACGCCGCCGCAGCAAGATTCGCCAAAGTGATTGCAGGCTGTGATATATCCGTCCGTTTAAGAGCCTGCGGATCGCAGCCGGCAAGGACTGAGGCCATATCTTCTCCGTAAATTTTTGAGGCAAGCAAAAAAAGGTCTTTTATCCTTTTCCCGCTGCGTTCCTGTTCCAGCAAATCCAGCGCCATACCGGGATATTGCGCCCCCTGGCCCGGAAATATTAAAAATGGTTTACCAATCATATCTCTCAATTTTATATGACAAAATCAACAGTTTTGTCAAGTTGATATCCTGTAATTTCATAACATTCTTCAATAAGCTCAACCTACCAAACAATAAGATTTGCGCCGTAAGTCAAACCTCCGCCAAAGCCGACGGTCAAAATCAAGTCTCCGCGGTTAAGTCTGCCTGTGCGGTTGAGTTCGTCAAGGGCAATTGAGATGGATGCCGCCGAGGTATTTGCATATTCTTCTATGTTAAGAAAGAACTTTTCTTCCGGGATTTTCAGACGATTTGCGGCGGCCTGAATGATTCTGGCGTTGGCCTGATGAGGTACTATCAAGTCAACATCGTTAATGCCGATGCCCTCCAGTGAAAGTATTTCCGCGATGGTCTCCGTTACCGCTTTAACGGCAAAATTGTACACAGCATGCCCGTTCATCGACACAAAAGTGGGCTTTTCGAGGGTTTCTCCCGCCTTGTAGGGAGACCTTGAGCCACCCCGGGGGAAAACCAGATGTTCCGCGCCGGATCCGTCCGCCCTAAGAACGGTTCTGATTAGCCCTCTCTTGCCCGCGCCTTCGACTGGCGCATCTGTTTTTTCCAGCACAACAGCCCCTGCGCCGTCTCCGAAAAGAACACAGGTACTCCGGTCTGTCCAATCCACGAATTTGGAAAGAACTTCCGCCCCTATAACCAATGCGCGTTTTCGCTGTGTGTTTATGGAAAGCAAACCTGCGGCAGTTTCCAGCGCATAAACAAAGCCCGTACATCCTGCAAATACATCCATAGCTGCAGCGTGTTTTGCCCCGAGTTTATCCTGAACTATGCACGCTATCGAAGGTACGCCGATATAATCCGGTGATGTTGTGGCGGCAACAATCAAATCTATGTCATGAGCGGAGCCGGATGCGCCAAGGGCGTTTTTTGCAGCTTCGAAGGCAAGGTCGCTTGCCGCGGTTTCTTCTCCTGCTATATACCGGGAGCCAATCCCCGTATGGGACCGGATCCATTCATCACTTGTGTCAATTTCCTTTGGCAGATCATCATTGCTTACCCGCTTTGCCGGCACCGCCCTGCCGGTTGCGGTTATTTCAAAAGCCATAATGTTCCCATTATGACATTTCAGGTTGTATTGTCAAGGCGGCGCGATCCACAAGCCATATATCTACGATACGATATTTCTGCCGCATATCTTCGCACTCGCGCGAATGCTGCTCATAAAACCCCGTCGGAACTTATTTAAGTTTTGTTAATTTATATAAAATCTGTTGGCGCCGAGTGTCCTCCTAAGGCTTTTGCGCAATCGCCTGTGTTGCCGATTACAGTATACATTTTGGATTTACCAGACAAAAGACAATTTCCCTAAACGTTAAAACTATTATCATCTTCTTTAAAAAAAACTAAAAAAATCTCCTGTTTACTGTAAGCGCCACGCACGGTCAACCCATATATATATGTTAGAAACTTCAAAAAAGCTTGCTTAAGTTTTTTGAAGTTTCACAACCACGTAACTTGAGTTATGTGGTCGGGGTGTAACCGCAAGCCGGTTCCGTCAGCCGTTTTCGGCAAGCCGCTTCCGGCAGCGCTGTACACTCAACATATTCCAAACAGGAGATAAAAATGGAAACTTCAAATCAGAAACAAGAGCAGAACCTGAAGCCGAACAGGGAACACAAAAGCAGCGTATTTTCTCTGCTTTTCAGCGACCCGAACACTTTAAGAGAATTGTACTCGGCAATTGAAGGTGTTACCCTTCCGCCCGAAATTCCTATCAGCATAAACACTTTAACCGACGCGCTTATCAAGGGTAAGATAAACGACATATCGTTTTTGATTGACAACCGGCTTATAGTGTTGATAGAACACCAGAGTACAATCAATGAGAATATGCCGCTGCGAATCCTCAGATACTTTGAAAAAGTATTGGAAAGGATAATAGACATGAATAAAATGTTTGACAGAAAACAAATCAAAATACCAAGACCTGAGTTTATCGTACTTTACAACGGCGAAAACCCTTACCCCGAGAAAAGCACCCTTCGTCTTTCGGACGCTTTCATGGACATAGAAGGATTAATGACGGAAAGCAAAATATCATTGGAACTTGTAGTACAGGTGTACAACATCAACCACGGGTACAACAAGGAAATCCTTCGTAAAAGCGAAACGCTAAACGGTTACAGTCTGCTGATAGACAAAATAAGGGAATACCAAAAAACCGGATTAACCCTTGCAAAATCAATAGAAGTAGCTATAAAATACTGTGTAGAGAATAATGTCCTAAAAGATTTTTTAAGAGAACACGGCTCGGAGGTGGTAAACATGTTGTTCGACAACTACGATTTTGACACATATATGGCAGTAATCCGTGAAGGCGGTCGAGAGGAAGGTTTTGCGGAAGGACGTGAAGAAATAGCCCAAAATGCGCTTGCTGAAGGGTTATCAATTGAATTTGTGCAAAAAATTACCGGGCTTGATCCAAGTGTGATAAGCAGGCTGCAGGAGAACACGGCTCGGAGGTAGTAAACATGTTGTTCGACAACTACGATTTTGACACATATATGGCAGTAATCCGTGAAGGCGGCCGTGAGGAGGAGCGAGAAGAAATCGCTCGAAACGCACTTGCTGAAGGAGCTTCAATTGAATTTGTGCAAAAAATTACCAGGCTTGATCAGGTTGCGGTAAATAGATTGCAAAAGAACACGGCTCGGAGTTAATTAAGATGTTGTTTGGATGGTTTAAGAGAAGGTAGACTTAAAGGCAAGATGGAAATAGTCAGCCTCCTTAAAAACGGAGTGTCGCCGGAGGAGATAATCAGGGATTACAGTTAATCCCTGATTATCCTCACGCCAATGAATTTTAGGAAAACTATTTCCGTAACAAAAGCCCTCAAAAGGAGGTTTCACAGCAGCCCACGCAAGCCTATACCGCAGCATACATTTCCATTTACAGCGCTGACTTGTACAAGGCTGTAAACATAGGAAAAAACATCTAAGACCTTCCGATGTCCTTTCTATAGTACACTCCCTCGAAACCTACATGACTAACGGTATCATACGCTTTTTCCAAAGCGGAATTTAATGTGGAAGCAGATGCCGTAACGCCGGCTACCCTGCCCCCTGCCGTATAAAACGAGCCGTCTTTATATTCCGTTCCAGAATGGTAAACTGTAACACCATTTACAACATTTCCGTCATAATTGAGCCCGTCAATTTTGAAACCCGTCTTATATTCTGAAGGATATCCCCTGCTTGCAAGAATTATGCAGGCGCAATGCTCCGGTTTCCATTTAATGTCTATAGCTTCCAGTTTTTCATCTGTAACCGCCTGCATGATTGTAAGAAGATCGGTCTCTAAAAGCGGCATTAAAACTTGAGCCTCCGGGTCGCCGAAGCGGCAGTTATATTCAATTACCACAGGCCCGCGCGAAGTGATCATAATTTGGAAATAAAGACAGCCCTTAAACGGACAGCCCTCTTCCTGCATTGCGCGGATAGTCGGAAGGAAGATGGTTTTTTCGCAAACAGCGGCAATTTCTTTTGTGTAGTGGGGGTTCGGCGCGATTGTTCCCATGCCCCCTGTGTTTGGTCCTTCATTGCCGTCGTAGATTTGCTTGTGATCCATTGACGAAACCATCGGGATAACTGTTTTTCCGTCTGTGAATGCAAGCACAGACACTTCCTTTCCTTCAAGATATTCTTCGATTACTATATTCTGGCCGCTTGCTCCGAATTTTCTATCCGCCATAATTGTTGTAATTGCTTCGGCGGCTTCAATTTTATTCTTTGCGATAAGAACGCCCTTGCCCTGTGCAAGCCCGTCGGTTTTTATAACCAGCGGATATGAAGCAGAATTTGATTCTGTGTATTTAACAGCTTCATTTAGATCTGAAAATACTTCATAGGCGGCAGTCGGAATCGAGTATTTTTTCATAAGGTTTTTAGAAAATACCTTGCTGCTTTCTATACGCGCCGCCATTTTATTTGGGCCGAAACAGCGGATTCCTTTTGCTTCAAGCGCATCGACCATTCCAAGCGCAAGAGGATCATCCTGCGATACGACAACATAATCAATTGCGTTTTTTACAGTAAAATCTGTTACGGCCGGAATATCTACAGCTTTTATGGGGACGCATTGCGCATCACGGCTTATTCCGCCGTTTCCGGGAGCGGCAAATATTTGTGTTATTTGTTTATTTTTCTTTAATGCTTTTATAATGGCGTGTTCCCTGCCGCCTCCGCCTACGACCAGTATTTTCACTTCGTGCCTCCAAAGTCAATTTCACCTCTGCATATCATTTTTACAGCCTGCGGTAAAATTATCCATTCCGCTTCTTCCATTATACGCCGCTGTAATATTTCCGGCGTATCTTCCGGCAATACATCTATAGCCTTTTGTAAGATGATTTTTCCGCCGTCTACAACATCAGTAACAAAATGAACCGTAGCTCCCGATATTTTAACGCCGTATTCAAGAGCCGCTTTGTGGACTCTTATTCCGTAAAATCCCTTTCCGCAAAAGGACGGTATAAGCGCAGGATGAACATTGATTATTCTATTTTCATATTTTTTTAATGTTTGATTTCCGAGTATACTCATAAAACCTGCAAGAACAACAAAATCTATATTGTTATCTGACAATGTGTTGCATACCGCATTGTCAAAGCCGGACATTTCTTTATACAGTTTTCTTTCAATCACTTGCGTTTTAATGCCGGCTTTTTCTGCACGTTCAAGGGCGCCGGCTTCTGACGTTGAAGAAATAACCAGCGAAAGCTCCCCTCCTTCAAGACTACCCTCTTTCCATGCGTCAATTAAAGCCTGTAGATTAGTGCCGTTTCCGCTTACCAATACTGCAATTTTAATCATATAATTTTAATACCCTGAAACCCTGTCTGTATTTCGCCGATTACTGCGGCTTTTTCTCCATAAGAACCAAGCAGTTGTAACGCTTCATCTGCATCGTCAGGGTGTACGATGACGCACATCCCCGTTCCCATGTTGTAAGTGTTGAACATATCCCTTTGCGGGATTTTACCTGTTCCGGCAATGATGTCAAAAACCGGCGGTATCTCCAGCTTGCTTTTCTGTATGTATGCGCCGACATTCCTGCCGAAAGCCCGCGGGATATTCTCATGGAATCCTCCGCCTGTTATATGACATACCGAGCGTACATTTATTTTTTCAAGAAGCTGGATTATGGGTTTTACATATATCCTTGTAGGAGTTAACAGTTCTTCGCCTAATGTTTTTCCAATCTCATCAAAGTGTTTATCAAGTATACTGCTGTCATTATCAATATTAAACACTTTTCTTGTAAGTGAAAAACCATTTGAATGTACGCCTGATGAAGCAAGCGAAATTATTACATCTCCCGGTTTTACATTTTCTTTATTGAGGATTTTTGATTTATCTACAATGCCCACAGAAAACCCCGCAAGGTCGTATTCATCTTCTTTCATCATTCCCGGATGTTCGGCTGTCTCTCCTCCAACAAGGGCGCACTCTGCCTGAACGCAGCCGTCGGCAATTCCCGATACAATTTGTTCGACCTTTTCGGGGATATTTTTGCCCATGGCAATGTAGTCAAGGAAAAATAAAGGTTTTGCCCCTGCGCAGATGATGTCGTTTACGCACATTGCAACACAGTCTATGCCCACGGTATCATGCCTGTCCATTAACATTGCAATCTTTAACTTGGTGCCGACACCGTCTGTTGCAGACACCAACACAGGTTCATCCGGCAGGTTTTTGGGAAGGGCGAACATCCCGCCGAAACCGCCGATGCCTTCAAACATTCCGGGGGTTTTTGTGCGATCAACATGTTTTTTTATAAGTTCGATAGCCTGATACCCGGCTGTTACGTCAACTCCGGATTCTTTATAACTTTCACTGTAACTGTTTTCCATATGTTATACCGGTATTTATTTTAATTTATCCTGCAGCAATTTATCTTTTTCTGTAACTTTCCTTGCCATATCTTCTTTCATTTTTGATAGTTTTTCTGCAAGTACATCGTCGCCAAGCGACAAGATTTGCGCGGCAAGGATTGCCGCATTGTCCGCTCCGTCAATTGCCACTGTGGCTACAGGGATTCCCGGGGGCATTTGCACCATTGCAAGAAGCGCGTCAAGGCCGTTTAATGATGATTTAATCGGGATTGCGATAACCGGAAGTGTTGTATGCGCTGCAATAACGCCGGCAAGGTGGGCTGCCATGCCTGCCGCAGCGATAATCACCCCAAATTCATTGTCTCTTGCATTTGACGCGAACTTGCACGCCGCTTCCGGCGTTCTGTGCGCGCTCATTATATGCGCCTCAAAGGGAATTCCAAAATCTTTTAATCGTTTAAAAGCCTGTTCAAGAACAGGCAAATCACTGTCGCTGCCCATGACTATCGCAACTTTCTTCATATGTACCTCTTACCGTTACTATATCATCAAATAGAAAACATTAAAACTCATTCATTGACAAATGTAGTGTTTTTCATTCTAATTAATTTATTATGAGATCGCCTAAAGAAATAAATATGGACGCTAAGCTTGTAGAAATGGTTGAGGCGTTTAACCTTTCGGGCACTGCCTTAAAGGGTCTTAAACTGCTTCTTTCAAATGAAGAAATTCAAGCGTCGCAGGAATATGCAAACACTGTTTCCATTATCCGTCTTGGCTACAATGATCACGGGCCTGTTCACATGAGGAAGGTAGCCCAAAATGCGCTGATAATGCTTGACCTTCTAAAAAAGGCGGGAATCAAAACAACTATCGAGACAGACAAAGCCGGGAATTTTGAAGACAGCGTCCTTGCGGTTATGATTTCCTGTATGCTTCATGATATCGGAATGGGCGCGGGTCGTCCGAATCACGATTTACATAGTGTGATTATTTCCGCTCCGATTATCGACAAACTGCTTGCCGAGGTCTATCAAAATAACTGGCAAAAAAGGGTGGTTGTGCGTTCGGTTGCTATAGAAGGAATTGCAGGGCATATGGGGAATATCGCTGTTTCCTCACTTGAGGCTGGGATTGTTCAGGTTGCGGACGGCTGCGATATGACAAAGGGGCGCGCGAGGATTCCGATAGCAATGGGACATTCTCCAAGGGTCGGGCACATCCACCAGTATTCCGCCAATTCGATTGAATCGGTGGATATTAAGGCAGGCGGAGAAAAGCCCGTCCGTATAGAGATTAATATGTCCAGCGAGGCGGGGCTTTTTCAGGTTGAAGAGGTTTTGATGCACAAGATTTCAGGAAGCACCGCAAAGCAATACATTGAACTTTATGCAACTGTAAAGAATGAGGCCGAAAGGCGTTATCTTTAGAGACAGGCTCATTTATCGCCGCTCCCGCCATCTTTTTATCTTGTTCGCGATGAATAAAATAAAACCTAAAATTATAGATTTTGTTAGGTCGGCCTAAATAAGCTTGTTATGCCGACCTAAATAGGCTTGTTAGGTCGGCCTAAATAAGCTTGTTAGGTCGACCTAAATAAGCTTGTTAGGTCGGCATAAATAGGCTGTTTATGCCGGCCGTTTTTTCACTGGACGGCTGTTATGGTGAATTCGGAGACAAGCTCGCGAATGTTTTTAATAGTGTCCGCGAATTACGCGGATTTTTACGGATTATAATTCTCCGCGTTAATCCGCGTAATCAGCGGACTTTCTTCTCTCGTTACGGCGAGCCGTAGATAATAACGGCGTCGCAGTAATCTCGCCAATCCGCACCCCATGCCTCATCTGCTTCTTCTTGGGTGGCGTGCCCTAAAATGTAAATAGTTTGCGAGGCAGTCCAGCCAGAGAACACCATAAAGCCGAATGTGTCTACAGTTGCGGGGATTATTATATTGCTAATGTCGGTGCATCCCCAAAAACCAGCACTCCCAATTCTGGTAACACTGTCGGGTATGGTTATGCTGGTAAGACTTTCGCATTCCATAAAGGCTTGGTGATCAATGAAGGTAAAGGCAGAGTTAGTTGGTAAGCGTACACTTTTCAGATTAGTACATCCTCCAAAAGCACGCTCATCAATGTATCTAACGCTGTCGGGTATGATGATACCGGTAAGGCTGATGCATCCGGCAAAAGCATAATATCCAATTTGGATAATGCCACTGCCTGAAAGATCAAGGTTGACAAATTTAGTGTTATTAATTCTTAGAGTATAGCCAACTGAGTCATTGGAAATGCCAAGACCAAGACTACCTACATTCAGCAGTATGGTATAGGGAGTGTCGGCGGTGTTTGCGTCAAGTTCGCTTAACACTGTTTGCAAAAGTGTGACGCTGGTAATAATTAGGCGTGTATCTGTGTGGTCACAGCCGGTACGTTTACATTCACCTGCTTCTGCTTCTGCTGATGTGGCAGTGGTTGTTGGTGTCCATTCCATGTCGTGTCCGAGTGCGGTTGAGCCTTCCTTGTTTCTTGTTGCTTTGTGCGTTACATTATTCGCACAGGTTCTGGTTTCCTTTGCAGGTTCTGTGCAGGTAGCAGCGTCTGAATCTGTCCATGCTCCCCAGTTGTGGTTGTCGGGTGCTGTTGCAAGTATACGCAATGTGGTGTCTTTGTGTTCGGCGTTATGCGTACATGACGCTTGTGCTGTGCCTGTTGCCGAACAAGTGGGGGCAAATACTGTTATCCAAGTTGTTGCGTCTTCGTTCCATGTATGTGCGGTTGGGTCTACTTCTCCATAATGTTGTTCGCATACTGTGCAGATTTTCGCTGTTGTGCAAGTTGCCGTTCCGCCTGTGTGGTTTGCTTTATCGCTTACTGTCGTGCCGTCTCCGCTTTCTATTGTGCAGCCTTCACGTGTGCATACTTTCCAATGCTGTGTTGGGCTGTTTTGCCATGTGCCTGTAAAGTCGTGTCCGAGCGCGGTTACTAATACATGATCGCAGTCAGTCCATGCACACACTTTTGCTGTTGTGCAGGTTGCATCCGCTCCGCTTGTGTCGTGTTCTCGTATTGGTGTTAATACATGATCGCAGTTATCCCATGCACATACTTTGGCGTTAAAACAATTTGCTTCCTCTCCTGTTGTGTTGTGTTCTCGTTTGGTAATAGTTTCGCCTTGCGATGTCTCTTGGCAGAGTTCGCATTTCAAGTTTCCCCAACCGTCTGCAAAGCAAGTAGGCGCTTGCCCTACGCCGTCTGCTACCCATTGATGACCGTCTTCGTCTACGGGGTTTAATTCAAAATCGCAAACTGTGCAAACTTGAGTGTCGACACAATTTGCCGCCGCTCCGGGTGTGTGGGCTGCGAAACTTCCTTTAACATCACATCTGCTGCATTCGTACCAATGCCCTGTATTGTCTTTTGTTGTTACCCAGTTTTCTTCGTCTTCGTACCAATCATGCCCTAACGCATCGATAGTTCTTGGGTAGCCGTCTGCTCCGCATTTAGAGCAAATCTGGTTTACCGATCCTGCCGTTTCGCAAGTCGCAGTAACGAGGTTTGTTCCGTCTACCCATACGTGGGTGCAGGCTTGATTGCCGTCATCGCAAGCTGTCAGCGACAGCCCGGCAAATCCGATTGCGATTACCGCAATTAGGGCTATTATCAGCCCTTGTTTTGTCTTCATTCTTAACCTCTCTTTTAGCCTGACTACTTAAGTAATTAAGCGATTTTAATCGAATGACAGCGCAATGCGCCGGCACATACTTCTGTAAATTGATTTGATATAAAAAGGCCGAAAAACCCCCAAACAGGGAGGTTTTCCGGCACTTTTCCATGATAAGAGGGAAAAATTGGTAGTGTTGATTTTTTCGCTTTTCTTTTTTCTTTATTCTTTTGTATGGGGGGGGGGGGGGGGGAAAGGAAAAAATAAAGAGAAAAAAAAAAAAAAGGAGAG